>Ga0302167_10000685_pt1 | contig 15722 bp, 12 predicted proteins | sample I_Fen_N1_1_FD_193496 | JGI IMG/M metagenome (GOLD analysis project Ga0302167, IMG submission 193496) | Peat permafrost microbial communities from Stordalen Mire near Abisko, Sweden - I_Fen_N1_1 | ecosystem: Environmental > Terrestrial > Soil > Wetlands > Permafrost | place: Sweden: Abisko...
ATGCAGTAGATTTTTGGGGTTACTATAACGGTCAGGTTTCTAATACAGGGGTACTTCCAAAATTACCAGAAGCTGTTGTATTAGGATTAATTTCCAACAATAATTATCCATTGGAAGTAGTCAGTGATTTTTACAATAAGGGTAATGCCAATCGCGGAATGGACCCAACATATGCTACTTCCGGACTGATTAATAAAATCACCTATCCTTCTGGAGGATATTTACAACTTAACTACGAACCTAACGAATTTTCAAATTATCCGATATTTTCAGCTGCTGATATAAATCGTACTCAAGGAATCAACTTATACAAATATATAGAGGTTCATGATTATAAAACTTGTGGAATTGAAGGAGAGGCTATAAAAACAAGTGATATTTTTTATCCCAGAAAAGATGGAACTTTAATATTAATTAATTTCAAATGTGCGTTTAATATAATATTTGCTTCAGCTCCAGATTTTAATGCAGCTCATGAAAATAGTAAATATGGAAAAGCGTATATAAGTTTAAAAAGAATTGATGCAAGCGGTAACAATACCGTTGTTGAAACATGGAAAGTTCTTAATTATACTACTTTTGCAATTGGACACCCAGATACTTTAAATGTTAGTAAAATCACGTATAAATTTAGTCCTACTGATAAATATTATTTTGAATGTTCGCTTGGAGCAGACGTACCTTGCCACAATGGCATGCCTGGAAATGGCAGTGTAAGTGTCAGTTGTTCCGTATTTGACCCGAATGTAACAATACCTTCCTATAAATCGGTCGGGGGAGGGGTTCGGATTGCATCCCAGGAAACATATAATCCAGATAAAACATTAGCTCTTAAAAGAAATTATAGCTATGTAAACACTGATGGAACTACATCGGGAAAGTTAATGTCACCACTTAGATTTTATTCTTTTAATCCTGTGATTAATAAATCAGAGGGTCAACCTTATACTATATTTGAAGGTGCTTATACATTTGCCATCTCATCAAATAGTTATACACCATTGTCTTCTGATGCCAACGGAGCAATGGTTGGGTATAGCAGGGTGGAAGTATCGGATGTTGATTTTCTAAAGAATACCAATGGTAAAACTATTTATTATTATAGAAATACACCTTCAACTCCGGGGAAAGCCGAGTTAGGAACTCCTGATCTCCCTTATGAAGACAATGGTCTGGAAGATAGTATTCAAACAAGAAACAGTAAAAATGAGTTAGTCATGAAAACGATCAATACCTATGGTTCAATTGAGAATAAGTATGCTTATGGAGTTACTGTATTAGATAAATATATCGGACCGGACATATGTAATTCAGGAAATTATTATAAATTTTATAACCGATGGAATGTAAGTTATTACCCTTTGCAAACCCGCTGGTATACACTTACCAATTCAACGGAATACCTTTATTCTCCATCCGGATCTCCTGTCTTAACTCAAAAACAAATGAGTTATAACGGTCTCGGTCAGTCCATATCCGAATCCAATGTAAGAAGTGATGGTGTTAAAATTACCACAAATTCAGTCTATCCAAATGATGTCGCCAATCCAAATACATTGGTGCAAAGTATGAAAACTAAAAACCTGTACGATTTACTTTTAAACCAAAAGCAACTAAAAAATGACAACTCCGAAATATGGAACAAAGAATGGGTATACAATCCAACCGGTAGTACCAATATTAAGGTCACAACTTTTAACCAATCAAATTTTGGGGGCATTCCTTACACGGTGATTAGTGATGTGTTATACGATGCTAAGGACAATGTGATCCAGGCAAAATCTAATGAGATTTTCACTACTTATATCTGGAGTTATAATTACGAATACCCAATAGCAGAAATTAAAAATGCAACGTATGCAGATGTGAAAAAAGCATTGGGATATGATGACACTCAAATAGCAAGTCTTGCCACCAATAGCGCTCCTGCTGTGTCTTCCATCAGGAATCTGCTGACAACCTACTTTAAGAATCTGCCGGTGTTAATTACGACCTACACTTATAATCCTATGATTGGAATGTCAACAGAAACAAATCCAAATGGAGTCGTTACTTACTATAATTACGATTCGTTTAATTTATTAAAGAATATCAGGGACAACACATCCAATTTGATTAAGACTTTTGATTATCATTATAAACAATAAGCACTTACAAATTTTACATAATAAGCTATGTATAAATCAAGAATACAAATGAAAAGGTTTAGAGTTATATTATCTTGCAAATTGACAAAATGGTTATTTGGGGTGCTAATCATTGTGACAGCACAACAGACGTTATCAGCACAGGGAATTATCATATTGGAACAACCTACTCCGTCAACAAGTGTAATTGTAACCGCCACTCAGCAAGTGATTTTAAAAACAGGTTTCCATGCGGTGGGATCGTCGGGTAATTTCGATGCTAAAATCGGTGCTTACAACAGTATTTCCCCGCTTATTCCTGTTGCAGTAGGTAGCATTAATATACCGGCAGCACCTACATCGGGTCAAAACTATATTTCAACTTCAATCTACTTATTACCTCAGGATAACTCTCCGGTCATAAACACCATCCAGTACTTAGATGGACTGGACCGACCAACGCAGACAGTCCAAAAGGGGGTAACACCCACCGGAAGCGATTTGATATCATGGAAAGAATATGATGGATTTGGACGTGAATGGATGAACCATTTGCCAACTAATGTTGGAGGAAATTTCGGGCAATATGTAGATGCATCTATTTTGAACGGTACAGCAAATAGTTTATATAATTCTGATTCCCGACCTTTTGTTGAAACACTTTTGGAAACTTCACCATTAAACCGTGAGCTTGGACAAAAAGGTGCAGGAGCGGACTGGGATCTGCATCCAACAACGGTAGACTATCAAAACAACGATGGTTCAATTGCGAACTTTTTTGCAAGCAATGGCTACCAGTTAGTAAAGGGGGTTAATTATGCGACCAACACTTTGTATAAAACTATTACCACCGACGAAGATGTTAAAACTGCGACTGTCTACAAAGATAAACAGGGTCGGATAATCATGAAACAAAGCAGTACAGATGTACAAACCTATTACGTGTATAACGATCTGGATCAGCTTTGTTATGTAATTCCACCTAGAGCTGTGAATGAACTAACTTCGGACTTAAGTGATGAAAATATAACTTTAAAACAATATTGTTACCTGTATAAATACGATGAACGTGGAAATTGTATATATAAACGTTTGCCGGGATGCGATCCGGTGAATATGGTATATGATAAAGCCAACAGGTTAATATTGACTCAGGATGGCAACCAGCATGCAATTGATGCAGTTAAAAAGCCCAAAGAACAGTGGACTGTTACAAAATATGATGCATTGGGAAGAGTTCTTTACACCGGTTTAATTAACCGTTCGATCATTCAATCGGAGAAAGACTTCATTCACAACAATGTCATTATTGAATCGGTGGGGACAACCAACCAACTTACTAATACAGGATATACCTGCAATTCTTTTGCAGGTGATATAATACCACTGGTTGTAAATTACTTCGACAATTATAATTTTATACCCAGTGGTGACAATCTGATTTACGACAAAAGTCAGGAACAAAACGGATATACTGCAAAGTGGTCTGATGGTACTGGTTTACCAACCGGAATGCGAACTTATATTCTTGATGGAACGGGTTCAAACTATCTTGTCTCAGTCATGTATTATGATGATAATGGAAATATTGTACAAACCCGTTCGACCAACCATCTGGGTGGATATGATCTGACGTATTCTCAATATGATTTTACAAATAAGGTAATTAAAACCCTTAAAAAGCATAAAATATCTACCTTGACGGAAATCACAGAGTTGTATACATATTCCTACGACCATGCGCAACGCCCATTAAGTACCAGTTATAGTCTGAATGGAGCTACTCCGGTAACGCTTGCTTCCAATAAGTATGACGAACTTGGACGTTTGACAGGTAAGTTTCGTCACAATGGATCAGATGCCGGGCAAATCATATATAATATACGTAATTGGGCAACTAAAATTAAAAGTGGCACTTTTGAAGAGAACCTGAGTTATAATAAGGATTTACCAACCGGTACTACGGCATGTTATAATGGAAATATCGCGTATAGTTCCTGGACATATAATGGTGTAACAAAAGGGTATTCATACGATTATGATGACTTGAACCGGCTAAATTCTGCAATATTTAAGCAGGGAACTTCATTACAGCCCAGTGGAAGTTTTGACGAAAGCTATACGTATGACAAAATGGGAAATATCCTCACCTTGCAACGTAAAAGTAACAACAAACTGGTGGATGACCTGACTCTGCATTATACCAATGGAGAAAAAAGCAACCAGATTGACTGGATAACTGATAAACAAAGCACACAGGGTCTTAATGATACAAAAGAGTATCAGGACATTTCAAAGGTTACATCGGGCGAGTTTGCATACGATGTCAACGGTAACATGACAAAAGATTTGGATCGTGATATATACACTATTAAATATAATGTATTAAATTTGCCGGATGTAATCCAGTTTAAGAATGGAAACCAAATCAAAAACCTGTATGATGCCGGCGGGCAAAAGTTAGGTACGGAATATTTTACATGGCGCCCCGGTACAAGTGCCCCGATAGTAAATGCAGGTGATTTATTGAATATTAGTTATTCACAAACATCTACCGACCAGAGTGGCACTGCGTATATCGGGAACATTGAATATAATACGCTGAATGGAAACGCTTCACTTACCACCTTAAGCCGCATTTACAACGACGAAGGGTATGTGGAGAATCCTGCCAATCCGCAGTATTATTATTTCCGTCACGACCACTTAGGCGATAACCGGGAGGTGTGGTGTGCCAATACCAATACAGTGGCTCAACGCACACAGTATTATCCCAGCGGTCTTCCGTGGGCATACGACCGGACTGTTGATCACCCGGACTTACAACACCGAAAGTATAACGGGAAAGAGTTTGTGGAGATGCATGGGTATGATACGTATGATTTTGATCATAGAGGCTACTATCCGGCAGCTGGTATTTTTACAACTATTGATTGGAAAGCTGAAGATACACCTGATCAATCACCCTATTCATATGCTTCTGATAATCCGGTACGATATAGAGATGAAAATGGTGATGGAATTTTGGATGTGCTAACCGGTTTTACTAATGCCGTGTCCGATGATGCAACTATGGGTATCACTGATTATAGTGGAAAATCAAAACCGGATGATGATGGAGATTATAAAACAGGACAAACTGCTGGACATATTGCCAGCCTTATATTAGGTAGTGCGGAATTTCTAACCGGTGGTGGTATAGCTGCAGGTGGTGCTACTCTTGCTGTAGCTGGTAGCGAAACTGTTGTAGCAGTTCCTGTAGGTGCAGCTGTTGCAGTTAAAGGTGGTGCAATTATGGCTCATAGTACTATGATGATGAAAAGTGCTGTGAATGGGTTGAAAAATCAAAGTACAAAGACAAATGAGACAAAAGTTTATTCGACAAGAAAAGAAGCAAAAGAAGCTAGACCAAAACCGGACCCAGCAAAACCTGGTGAAAAGCGTGTAACAAATCAAACAAGAAATAAGTCTGGAGAAGGAAATAAAATGAAAACAGATGGCTCTCAAACGCCACATTTTCATGATAAAAATCATAATAACGCCAAAAAACCGAATGTACATTATAGAACAACAAAAAAAATAAAACCTAATGAATAAAAAAGTATACTGGGCTGGAATCGAATATATCTACACTTCCAAATCTAATGAATTTGGGAAGTTAAAGGGTGGTTTTGTATATGCCTTTGTAAATGCGTATAATGTAAAAATTGCCTTAAACGGGATAAAAAAAGAGTTGAATAAAATTCAATTAGATCCTATTGAGATTGAATTTATAGAGCCATATAATATAGATACTAAATGGGAGACAACTGAGCAAACAAACAATTATTTAGATTTATTTGATAAATCTAAAAAAAACAAACAAGTATATTTTGATGATTTTTTTGCATATAAAAATATTGAGTAAGAATAGTTAGTCAGTTATATATCCACTCTTTTTCGTCCAAGAATATTGATAATTTGCAGGTTGTTGATAGCGCAAGGTACTGTTTTAATTTGCAGTCAATGAATGGCGTAGGTAGAAACTATTTTAAGAGGTGGAAATGCAGCTGGTGGCCTTGCATCGGCTATTTGGTTATTCTCAAATCTCTACCGACCAGACTGGTACTGCGTATATCGGGAACATTGAATATAATACGCTGAATGGAAATAATTCACTTACCACCTTAAGCCGCATTTATAACGACGAAGGGTATGTGGAGAATCCTGCTAATCCGCAATATTACTACTTTCGCCATGACCATTTAGGCGATAACCGGGAGGTGTGGTGTGCCAATACCAATACAGTGGCTCAACGCACACAGTATTATCCCAGCGGTCTTCCGTGGGCATACGACCGGACTGTTGATCACCCGGACTTACAACACCGAAAGTATAACGGGAAAGAGTTTGTGGAGATGCATGGGTATGATACGTATGATATTGTTTGGAGGCAGTATTATCCGGCGATAGGACGTTTTCAAACGCAGGATCCGGAAGCTGAGAATGACTATAACTTGAGTCCCTATACCATGTGTGGAAATAACATGGTTTTAAATACTGACCCAGATGGAAGACTTTTTGGGGTAGATAATTTAGTTGGGGCTGTGATAGGTGCAGGTATAGAATTAGGAACCCAAGTGATTACTAATGCAATCACTCATAGTGATAAAAAAATATCGTGGGGCAAAGTAGGGGTTGCTGCTGCAGAAGGATTTGTAACTGATGGTGCGAGTAATATCACGAAGGCTGTAGTACAAGTAGGTGCTGCTGTACTAAATAGTTATATTGATAATCATGATAAAGGTTTCAAAGCTATCGCTAAAGATGCTGTAGTAAACCTTGGTGTGGGTAAATTGGTTGGTAGTGGATCTAAATTGGTTAAAGGAGTTGAAAGTAAAGCTTTAAATAAAGTTGCAGATAAATTAGTTCCAAGTAAATCTCAAATTGTAAAACAAATAAGAGGTAGTTCTCTAAATACAAAAGAAGCAACAGCAATGGCGAAAACTGTTCAAAAGAGGATCACTAATGTAGCAAAACAAGTCAAAGAACTACCCAATAAAGTCTTAAAAAATTCAGTAAAGGAAGCTGCTAATGCTGAAGCTCATAAAAATAGTCCAAATAAAGAATATGTAGGGCCACTGTAATAAGTCTGTTACGCTGGGGAATAAAACAGAAAAAGGATTTCGCAATTATTCGGTAATGGATATAGAATCCGTAGTTCTACGTAAAGAATTAAAGGATATTCCATCTAAAAAAAAAAATTCAAAACAACATGGAAGCAACTGCATTTCAATTCTGCTTTCATACCCGAAATAATCAACACGATACGGGGGCAAATCAAACATAAAGTATTTGCCTTTGCAAGATGCTTATGGATGAAATTAGTCCGAATTAAGAATTATGAGATGAAAATACGTCAAAAAAGCATTCTAATTGGTGTCTTACAACCAATTTTATTATACAAATAAAAAAATACAAGTATATTAAAAATAAAGAAGTCAATTTCAATTCTTTCGGTTCTTTAAATCTATATTAATCACAAATCGAAAGTCTGAATCTTAACAGAAAGAGACTCTATACAGGTGATTTACATAACCATTAATAAAATAAGTTCATGAAGAAGAGAATCGAAGAAAAGACAAAAAAAAATTTGACAATCTTAAAAATAATTATATATATTTGGCTCATGTATATATGTTATCTTTTTATACGTTCTTTTGCTGAAGTCCAACTTTTAAAACATTATGGTATTTGCAAAAAAGGTATAATAACAGATGTTCGATTAACGAATCGTTATGCTAATCCAAGTTTTATGTATAGGTTTGAATATAAGGGAGAAACATATAAATGGCCTGCTTTGACCGATGATGAAAAGCAAATAGGAGACAGTATTTGCATTGTATTTCTTGAGTCATATCCAAGTATTCAAAGACCTTTAAACTATTTTGATTATGGTGATACAAAATGTAATTGCAAATAGAGTTAAATAAAATAAATTAAGGAATTTAAAGACTGATGAAAACACCCATTATATTTTTGGAAGATATTATCCAGATAAAAAATTTAAAAAAATTCAACATGAAAATAGCTGCAAGTATTTTAGTCTTATTTATGAGTCTGACTGTTTTTGCCCAGAGTAACCCTAAAACAGTATACCAAGTAATGGTCCTATCCGGATTAAAAGATCAGCTTTCGAGACTCGATATTACGATTGCTTCGAAAATAGAATAGAGAAAAAGCACTTTCTCTACACCGGAACAATTTGAGCAGTTTAAAACGATTATGACTACCGGTCTGAATTCAAAAAATGCATCAACATACTTTGCAGAATATCTTGAAAAAAACTCTAATGAAGACAGTATGAAACAGGTCGTAAAGTTTTTTGATAATCCTTTTATGCAGGAATTCAACCGGATAGAAAAAGAGGCAGCCTCTTCTGAAAAACAAAAGGAAATGGCTACTTATTTTCAGTCTTTGAAAAACACTCCGCCTGAACAAGTTCGGGTACAGCAGTTGGTTACTCTTAATCAGGAAATGAGATCCTCAGAACTAACAGCTAAATTAGTTAAGAACCTGATTTTATCAATGATAAAAGGTGCTAATTATAACCAGCCCAAGGATAAACAAATATCGGACGAAGAAATAAAAAGTAAACTTGCTACATCGCTACCTTCTAATTTTGAACAACAGATGACGAATCAGATTATCGCCTATGCACTATTTACCTACAAGGATGTACCTGACGAAAAGCTAAACCTGTATATTGAAGTTTGGAAAACTCCCACAGGGAAATATGGACTCGATCAATTGTTGAATGCATTAGATTATTCTTTCTCTAAAATGTCTGAAGTAGCAGGCAGCTCGTTTTCATTACTGAATAAGAGTAAGTAATAAATAACTTAATCCAGTCAGTTCAGTATCAGCTTTACCTGTTAGAATCCAGTCTTAGGGATATGTCCTTCATTATTGAGAAAATTGTAATGTATGTGGCTGGGATTTATAGATTCCAGCCTGTTGTATTTATAAGCCTCTGTGATCTTTCTAAAATAAAGATTTAGAAAGCAATATTCACATAATTCAATATAATGTATTAAATTTGCCGGATAAAATACATATTACAGCAGGACATAAAAATCACTTACGATGCCGGCGGGCAGAAACTACGGGTAGTGAACTATTCGTCGAATCAAATTCTGGATATTCCGATGGGAACAATCACTCCCTTGTCATCCGCTCCTTCGGATTATACGGTGCTGACTACGGATTATGTGGGCAATATGATTTATGAAAACGGGGCATTGAAAGAGATATTGTTGCCTGAAGGGTATTACCAGAATGGTACGTTTTATTATTACCTGAAAGATCATCTGGGTGATAACAGGGTGACAATTAACAGCAGTGGAACAGTGGTAGAAAAAAGCCATTATTACCCAAGTGGCACACGCTTCTTTACCGAAAGCACCAGTAATACATTAAAACCATTGCCTTACCGCTACAATGGCAAAGAGCTGGAAGCCATGAATGGGCTGAACCAAATGGATTATGGGGCAAGAAGAAGATTTGCTGGATTACCTATATGGACAAGTGTCGATCCACTAGCGGAGAAGTATTACTCGATTAGTCCGTATGCATATTGTGCGGGGAATCCTATAAATAGATTTGATCCAGACGGTATGGATTGGTATACATCAACTGATGGTAAAACAACCTATTGGCAAGAAGGAAATAAAAAAGTTGATGGTTATACAAATAGTGAGACTTACACACAACATGTTGATGATCATACTTCTATTACTTACACACAGAATGATGCAACGTCTATAACATTTACAGGAATTGACAAAAGTGACTACGTGTCGCAAACAGGAAAGACAGGTTGTAAAGTTGCTTCGGATAAGATGCTTGCAAACGATGGCGTTAACTCAAACGGGAAAAAAATAGATGTAGTTAATGCCGATGCAAATGGAGTAGCAACAACTCCTACAAAGAGTGCTAATAAGGGAATTAAAGCTGTCGATAATGCTTTAGAAAATGGAAAACCCATTGAAGTCGGCGTTGATTATTCTCCAGAGCAATTACATAACAAAAAACCAAACGGTGATGGAATGACAGATCATTTTGTTGTAGTATCAAGTAAAACTGAAACGTTAGATAATGGACAAGTAACCTCAACAAATTATAATTTCTTTGATCCAAGACAGAAAGCATATGGAACTAATTCATTAAATATATTAACAAGGCAAAATGATATGTTGAAAGGAGCGTTTCATGGCACTAGAATAATACCTTATACAGTAACCACCGTAAGAACAAGCAGCCGATGAAAACAAAAATATTATTTATTATCCTATGTGCATTTACATTTATTTGTAAAGCACAAAATAAAGACTTTAGTCAATTTATAAATAATTTTGGCACTGTCGAACTCCCTGTTTTAGGTTCGGAATATGATAAATGGAATATGATTTTAAATCAAAGCTTTGATAAGGTTCAAGGTAGGATGCCTAAATCTATTCCAGAAAAATATGTAACGACATTTATTTGTACTGGAGGTTTCTGCAATCCCAATAGAGGATATTACAGATATGATTATTGCGTAAAAATTTCTATAAGCACTAACTTTTATACTGTATTAATAAGTGAGCTTAAAGATGAAGGGGATTCTGACTGGGATTTTGATTTAGCAGAAACTTTGCTTATTACTTACACAAAATCAGGTAAAATGCTTTCACGCAAATCATTATCAAAAGATAACGGAGAACGATGGCAAAGTAGCATCTCTTTGACAAAAGATAAAATTATAGTGCAACAAATAAAGAATACTGCATCAAAAGTTTCTTTAGAAAAAATAATGCCCTGTGAAGTCTGGACAACTGAATATCAAATATCGAATACAGGTATAATAGAAGTGAAAAATGTTAGTACAAAAGAGAATGGAAAGATAAAATGGGATGATAAAATTCTGAAGTATGAGTTGGTCAATTGAAGATTGTCTTCTTAATATAAACATAAAAGCCCGGCATTGCCGGGCTTTTATGTTTTATTTAATATCATGCAGCACGCTACTCAAGGCATCTTTAAGTTTACGTTTCCCGATAAAGGCATCGAGCATGGTGTAGATAGTCTGTTTTTCTTCCGAGCTTAAGCTCTCCATTAAAGCCACCTTTTCCATAATAGATTTATCAAAGGAGTTTATTTCTTTGAGTTCCTCGGTAGAAGCAAATAAATCGGATAGAGACACTCCAAGGGCTTTGGCAATGCGTTCCAAGGTATTTACGGAAGGGTCTGTTTTGCCTCCTTCAATGCGGCTGTATTGTGTCGTATCTAACTAATACCTTCAGGATATGATATTTATAAACTAAAAAAAAAAAAGGTTCTGCTTGTGGCTGGGAATAATAAATCCCTTCCTATTTTATTTATAAGCCTCTGTGATCTTTCTAAAATAAAGATTTAGAAAGCAATATTCACATAATTCAATATAATGTATTAAATTTGCCGGATAAAATACATTTTACAGCAGGACATAAAAAAATATACACCTATGACAACGGAGGGCAAAAGCTAAGGGTGATAAACTATTCGTCAAACCGGATACTGGATATTCCGATGGGAACAATCACTCCCTTGTCATCCATTCCATCGGATTACACGATGCTGACTACCGATTATGTAGGCAATATGATTTATGAAAACGGGGCATTGAAAGAGATATTGTTGCCCGAAGGCTATTATCAGAATGGTACGTTTTATTATTACCTGAAAGATCATCTGGGTGATAACAGGGTGACAATTAACAGCAGTGGAGCAGTGATAGAAAAAAGCCATTATTACCCAAGCGGAACGCGCTTCTTTACTGAAAGCACCAACAATAGCTTAAAACCATTGCCTTACCGCTACAACGGCAAAGAGATGGAAGCAATGAATGGACTGAACCAAATGGATTATGGTGCAAGAAGAAGATTTAGCTGGGGGCCGATATGGACGAGTGTAGATCCACTGGCGGAGATGGATTATAGTATTAGCCCGTATGCTTATTGCAATGGGAATCCTGTAAATAGGTTTGATCCTAATGGGATGATGGGAGAAAGTTCAACATTTGTTACAGATGGTCCTTCAGAATCAAATCTTCCTATAAATCCCTCATCTACTTTTGTTACTCCAGGATTTACAATTATTGAACATCGAAACGATGGAGATCCTACAGTTTATAGGGTCGATAATATTGAAGAATGGAAAAAAAACGGAAAGAGTAAAAAAGGCCTTGATCGTGTTGGAGATGAAGATCCTTGGGTTAATTATGATAAGATGAAAGATCAACAATATCAATATTTTCTAAAACATGATGTTTGGATTGATGATTTAGCCATGCATATGAGAAATTCAGGCGGGGAAGATAATGAAAAAGCATTTTTAAAAGCATTTGGACCTATAATAATGGGACTTGTCATGTTGAATCCTCTGATTGGACTGACTAATGATGTGATTACTTTGAATACAGGAAAAGATATTTATGGCAATAAATCTAATAAATATTTAGCCGGTGCTTCATTATTAACTTTAAATACAGGTGAATATCTTAAGCTTACTGGCCAAGGAGCAGGAATTGCAATGAAATTATTAGATAAATTGTCTAAATCATTCTCAACGTATTCTGCTGGTAGTACAATAAAAACAGAATTTAACAAACAAAAACAATGATATTTAAGATACTTTCAAAAAACCGTAACACATTAAGATCAAGAATATTCCTACTTAATCTAATATCATTTGCAATATTAACAGAGATAGTCATTCAAACTGATAATTTTCTTGCTAAGACATTGATGTTAATAAATTGTTTGTTTTTTCTAACTCCAATATTTCTTATAGGTGACAAAACAATAGGAGAGTTCGAATTAAATGATAAATATATAAGTTTTATAACTCAATTTGGCGATAAAATAGAACTTAAATTAATTGACATAATAAGTTGTCAAATAAAATATGCTGGCTGTAAAGGTGACTTACATATAATGGCTGGAGGTTTAATCTGGAATACAGGAGTTAATAAATTCAAAATAGAAACAAACGAAAAAAAATACGAGATCCTTTTTTTAAGTCAATCAATAAACGATAAAGATAAAATATTTCAATACATTAATATTCTAAAAAATAATAATATATCATATCATTTTGAGATGAATGGGAGAACTTTTGAATCTTCAGTTAACCTAGATATATAGAAAACATAATTTAGTGCACAAATGGTCATAACAGCATGTTGGAAATTTATCAATCTTTTATTCATAATTTAAAATACCAAATAGTTCTTTCAAAATAGCAAAATAGAATATTTAACCTGAAACCGCATTTTATGACAGTAAATTAAGAAAAATATTAAAACATGAAAAAACTCGAAAATATTTTGTTGATTATTATGCTGATAGCTTTTGTAATGAAGCTGTCATTAATGCCAGGTGGAAGTTCTATTACTTCGATTTCTATGGTATTATTATCTTTGATCTATTTCCCGTTTGGTTTTGCTTTTCTAAATAAAATCCCTTTGCAAAAGATATTTAAAAAGGATGCATATAAAGGAATGACTTCAACGAGAATAATTTGTACAATTGGAGTAGGTTTATCCTTTTCGGCTATTTGTATGGGAATTCTCTTTAAACTGAATAGTTGGCATGGATCTAATCAAGCCTTAATAATTGGACTTGTAACTCTGGCAATTATTTTGGTAATAGCTTTGTTTGGAAAGATTAAATTGATATACGGAAACAACTCTCTTATGCTAAGACGAATTGGAATATTAAGTATTTTAGGAATACTATTTTTAACATCTCCTAATTTACCAATAGAAAGAATTCGATTTCATGATCATCCAGACTATATAAAAGCTTGTGAAGATTATTTAAATAATCCGCAGAATCAGAAATTGAAAGAAAAAGAACATATTGAGTACTTAAAAGCAACGCTTTCTAAAGAAAATTATGTTTTGTATATGAAATATTATAATAAAACGGAACATAAGAGATGACCTGAATGTTATTTGCAAACTGAATTGAAAACAAAAGAAAGAAAAATGGTGGGTAATGCTCACCATTTTCTCAATATAGACCAGTGTGGATCCACTGGCGGAGAAATATTATTACATTAGCCCATATGCTTATTGTGGCAATAATCAAGTTATGTACGTTGATCCGAATGGAAAAGAAAAAATCAGAGCTTATGATAGAACAGATCCAAGGAACGCAAATTTAATAAAAGCAGCAAATAATTTCAAAGATGATAAAAACACAATTAACATTTGGGCTCATGGCAACTCTGAAAGTATATTGATATTTTATGATAAAACAGGAACACAGCAAACTATTACTAATTTTAAATATTTTGAAACATTTCTTAATAAAAACAGCAAACTTTGGCAGTCTAGAGGAAAAGATGAGCAAATGACTATCGTATTACATTCGTGTGAAACAGGACAAGAATTATATAATAAACAAAAATCAATTGCTCGTCAAATATCAAAATTAAAAAACACTACTATTATCGCTCCTAATCAATACCTCGCATTTGACTCGAACGGTGAGATCGGTGTTTTCGAAGCTACTATTAAAGAAGACAAAATAATATTAGGAGAAGAAGCTCGTTGGATTGAATATAATAATGGAGAACAAACTAATACTTATCGTGGCAATTCAAAACAAGGTTCTGAATCTGAAAGAGAATCCTTAAGTCCATTTTGGCAAATGATTTTAAACCTGGCAAAATAATCATGAAAAAGAAATATTATATTTTTATTATTATTGTTCTTTTAGGAATAACATATACAGCCTATTACTATATTGAAAATTCAAAACTAAAAGAAGTAATTACAGGCAATTACACACGTCCTATCGAAGAACTAAAAAAGCTTGTCATATCTAAAGGAGATACAAAAGCTTATTATGAATTGCAAATTGCGTATTTAAATGTGCATTATTATGGAGAAGAATATTTACTTTATTCAATCATAATGGCTGATAAATACAATTATCCTCTAGCATATTTTAACGTATATCATTGTTTGATATCTATTCTTGAAAGGCATAGTGAAGATGGGAAAATTGATGAAAAGACTAAAGAATTAGCATTAAAATACCTAAAAGAAGGCGTTGAGTTAAACGATGGTCAGTCAACTCATGAATTAAGTGAATTGTATTTAGAAGGTAAATATGTTCAAAAGGATACTATTTTAGGTAAAAAATTAGCAGTGAAAATAAAATCTCATGGATCAATTATATATTAATTGAAAAGCATATAAATCATAAAGGAGGGAAATGGAAAACCTGCATTTCATAGTGGTCAAGATTTCCCTGCACCAATTGGAAGTGACGTACATGCTGCAACCATCTGTTATGAAACCAATGGTAGTGATATACTTTATTTTACTGTAACTTCAGACTTCAAGTAACAAAAAGGAACGAATTATGCTGCCGGTAGTTTGTATAAAACCATTACTACCGATGAGGATAAAAAATCGGTTACTGAATATAAGGATAAACTGGGACATGTGGTGATGAAGCAAAGCAGTATGGATGCACAGACCTATTATGTATACAACGATTTCGGACAGCTATGCTATGTATT
>Ga0302167_10000688_pt1 | contig 15703 bp, 13 predicted proteins | sample I_Fen_N1_1_FD_193496 | JGI IMG/M metagenome (GOLD analysis project Ga0302167, IMG submission 193496) | Peat permafrost microbial communities from Stordalen Mire near Abisko, Sweden - I_Fen_N1_1 | ecosystem: Environmental > Terrestrial > Soil > Wetlands > Permafrost | place: Sweden: Abisko...
TTATCGCTGAGTCTTTCCGTGACTGGGGGCGTGACTGCTACTGCGCGCCGGGTTGTGACAACACCTGTGGCGATCGTTTTGGTCAACAGTTTGGCAGCCTGCCACAGGGCTACGACCACAAGTACGTATATGCGCACTTGGGCTACAACCTCAAGATCACCGATATGCAAGCGGCCTGCGGCCTTGCCCAGTTGGACCGTGCGCAAGAGTTCATTGAAACGCGTAAGCGCAACTACGTGTTGCTCAAAGAGCGTCTGAGCAGCTTATCCGACTTCCTGGAAATCGCCGAGCCTACGCCAAACAGTGATCCCTCGTGGTTTGGTTTCCCGGTGACGTTGAAAGAAAGCTCGGGTGTCCAGCGCGTTGATCTGCTGAAGTTCTTGGATCAGAACAACATCGGTTCACGCCTGTTGTTCGCGGGGAACTTGACGCGTCAGCCATACTTTCAAGGTATCGAATACCGTGTGGTCGGCGAGTTGACTAACACAGATCGCACGATGAACCAGACATTCTGGCTGGGGATTTACCCTGGTTTGGGGCAGGCGCAGTTCGATTTTATCGGCGAGAAGCTTGAAGAGTTTTTTGGTATTAACTTCTAAGTATGAAAAATATACTGCTGACGGGCGCTACCGGTTTTTTGGGTAGCGCACTTGCTCGACATTGGGTCCAATCTGGGTATCAGGTCTCGGCCCTGGTTCGCCCGACCTCGTCCCTCAAAAGGATCGAAGATCTACTCACTGGCATCCACTTATACACCTGCGTCAGTGACGAAGATGTGTGCTCGGCGGTTGCTACGGTTGCGCCAGACTATATTGTGCATACCGCATGCGCCTATGGTCGTGGGGGGGAGAACCTCGTCGATATATTCGATGCGAATGTGCGTTTTGGGCTCCTGCTACTGGAGGCGGCCAAGCAACTGGGTAAGGATGTTGCTTTCGTGAATACGGGCACCATACTCGATCCTGCCGTCAGCAGTTATGCCATGTCGAAACACAGTTTCAGTGCCTTCGGCGCGCTTCAGGCAGGGCAAAGCGGTTCGACGGTTAAGTTCGTCAATGTCGCCCTGCAGCATATGTATGGCCCTGGTGATGACAACAGCAAATTCACAACGCATGTAATTGGTTCGTGTCTGAGGAATGTCGAGGCACTGAATCTGGCATCCGGGGTTCAAAAACGGGATTTTGTGTTTATTGATGATGTTGTCAGTGCTTACGATGTGATTCTTTCGAGTATGTTGAGCATTACCGGTGCCGAAGAGATTGAAGTCGGATCAGGTGATGCGTGGCAGGTACGCCATTTCGTGGAGTTGGTGCACGCGATGACTTCATCTCGTACGCAGTTGAATTTCGGCGCTGTGTCGTATCGTGCTAATGAAGCAATGCTCTTTCTGGCAGACACCAGCCGCCTTCGTGCGCTCGGTTGGGAGCCACGTACCTCTCTAGAAGAGGGGATACAAAAAACGATAGACAAGGATATTACTCGATGAAGCTGCTCATTACCGGCGGTTGTGGATTTCTTGGCAGTAACTTGGCGTCCGACGCCATCCAGCGCGGTGATGAAGTTGTTATTTTTGACAGCTTGTACCGCAGCGGCTCACGCGAGAACCTTGGCTGGCTGCAAAGCCAAGGCGGATTCAAGTTCGAGCACGGCGATATTCGAAATCAAAATGATATTACTCGAGTCGTTCAGTCATATAAGCCTGATGTGATTTTCCACTTGGCAGGCCAAGTCGCAATGACCACTTCTATTACGAACCCGCGAATGGATTTTGAGGTCAATGTGATGGGAACACATAATCTTTTAGAGGCGGTAAGACTGCATGCCCCCGATGCGACGGTTGTGTATTCTTCGACCAACAAAGTGTATGGCGACCTTGAGCAGTTTGCGTATCGTGAAACCGCATCGCGGTACGAGTGTATAGATAAGCCAAAGGGTTTTGACGAAACCACGCAACTCGACTTTCACTCTCCCTACGGTTGCTCCAAAGGCGCCGCAGACCAATACATGTTGGACTATGCACGTATTTTTGGCCTGAACACCGTGGTGTTTAGACATTCATCGATGTACGGGGGGCGTCAGTTTGCGACCTATGATCAAGGCTGGGTGGGTTGGTTCTGTCAGAAAGCGATTGAACTGAAGACAGGTGCATCGCGCGGCCCATTTACCATCTCGGGCACTGGCAAGCAGGTGCGTGATGTTCTGCACGCCGATGACATGAAAACGCTGTACATGAGCGCAGTGAGTAACATAGGGACAGCCAAGGGGCAGGCGTTCAACGTCGGGGGTGGTATAGATAATAGCCTCTCGTTGCTTGAGCTGTTTGGGTTGTTGAATGAAATCAATGATATCGAACTGCTCTATACCAAGCTTCCAGTTCGTGAGAGTGATCAGCGGGTATTTGTCGCTGATGTAGCCAAGGCACATCAGTTGTTAGGCTGGAAACCAGCGGTTTCCTCCCGTGATGGGGTGACTCAGATGGTGGAATGGGTGAGTCAGCAGTAATGTCCGAGAATGTAACCGTTGAGCGGACAAATAACTATCTGAGGCAGGTCAGGGGATCTGTTTTTTATAAGGGCGCCGCTGTAGCGGCGTCTTTTCTGGTAATTCCCATTATGATTTCATATTTGGGGGTTGTCCAGTTTGGCGTTTGGTCAACTTTGCTCACGATTATGTCTTGGGTCGTTTTCTTTGATCTGGGGGTTGGTAATGGATTGCGTAATAAAGTTGCGGAGTCTCTTGCCAAGGATCAGCCGAATGAGGCTCGCAGCTATATATCCTCCGCCTATAGCTTGATCGGTCTTATTGCAATCGGGATATGGGGGGGGGGCTTTTTCGTATCATATGGTGTTTCTTGGCAGAGCGTATTTAATACAACCGTTTTGGCTGAGGAAGACCTTAGGTATGCCGTCCAGGTCGCGGCCAGCTTTGTGTTACTCAATTTTTGGGTAGGGTTGATTACTGCATTGTTGGGGGCTGTTCAGAAAAGCGCTTTGATATCGCTGGCGCAGCTATTTACAAACGTATTTGCGCTATTGGTTACATATCTTCTGTATTACTTTACCGCGGGCAGTATTGGTAAACTCGCTTGGATGTACGGCGTAGGACTATTGGGTGGGAATCTCCTGTTGACGGCCTGGTTCTGTCGTAAATATAAATATTTGGCTCCAGAGTTGTCATTTCAGCGGGAGCATTTAATACCTCTGCTTTTCGTCGGGATTCGGTTTTTTATCATTCAACTGGCCGTGCTCGTCGTATTCACGATCGATAAAATACTAATCACTCAACTGTTTGGTCCGGAGCATGTCACTGAGTACGAAGTTATCTTCAAGTTGTTCAGTGTTATTGTATTTTTACATGCGCTGATTTCATCACCTTTGTGGTCTGCTTACACAGACGCCTATCATCGTAAGGATAATGCCTGGATCGTGAAAATGTTAGGTAATCAGTTGAAACTTTACGCGGTTGTCATTGTTGGAGTAGTTTTTCTGGTCTTCCTGACCAAATTTATTGTCGAGATATGGATAGGTCATGATTTTGCGGTGTCGCTGACTTTGGTCGTATTCGTTGCTCTGTTTGTTGCCATCACCACATGGAAAAATATCTTTGCGATCATGCTTAATGGCGCAGGCACCGTAAATGTTCAGCTATACACTGCGCTTGTAGCAATGATTTTGAATATACCCCTGGCCCTGCTCATGGTTAAGGTTTTTGGAATGGGAGTGGAAGGTATCGTGCTGGCCGCGACCTTGAGCCTGTTGTTCTCTGCGGTATTACTGCCTTTACAGGTGTTTAGGCTCACCCGCGCTGAGTCGCCCGACGTTTCAATGGCTGAAAGCACATTTTGTGCTGAACAGAAGTCTTTTTAGTCGTTAATTGATATGGATGATGAGTTGGCATGGTGTCTACAAAACCTTTGGTAAGTATTCTCGTTCCGGTATACAACCGCGAAGGTATCATTTCGGAAACACTAAGCTCTGCGCTCTCCCAAACATATGAAAATATAGAAGTGATCGTCGTTGACAATGCCAGTACTGATGGGACTTGGGCAATCATATGCGATTATGCCAAGCGTGACCCACGCCTGAAGGCTTTCAAGAACGAAAGCAATCTGGGGCCGGTCCGCAATTGGCTACGCTGTGTGGACTGTGCAACTGGTGTTTTTGCAAAAATTTTATGGTCGGATGATTTGATTTCACCTATTTTCCTGGAAAAAACAATTCCGTATTTTGATGATCAGCAGGTCGGTTTTGTCTATACCGCAGCTAAGATTTTCACCGAAGAATCTGAGTCAGGCGTGCTCTCTTATATCAATGGTAAGACCGGGGTATACGACGCTGAGTCATTTATTCTGGGTGACTTCAAGGCTAAGGGTTATCCACTGTCTCCAGGATGCGCTGTGTTTTATCTTAAGGACGTTAAAAGAAATTTGATGTTGCAGATCCCAAGTGCGAGCGGTAGTGACTTCTCGATGCATGCTATTGGTAATGACCTTTTATTGTTTTTGTTGACGGCAAATCAATACAAGAAAATAGCATATATATCGAGTTCGTTGTCCTATTTTAGAGCCCATCCTGGATCAATCAGTGTTGAGTCAGCAGATGGAAAATTACCTTTGCATTATGATATGGCTAGAGCATATTTTGCAGAAATGTATAGGCCTGATTTGATTCGTATACTTAATGCTCGGCTGTTTTTGGATCTTAAGAAGTATCCTGCTGCTAAAGGTTTTGGTCTTGAGCGTATATCTGATTTTTATGTTAGTAATAAAATTTTTAACGTGAGTGTTTTTAATATTTTTATAGCAGCAGTGCGTAAGGTTCTGCGCAAGTTTTTTTGATTTGCTCTCGGCTACACGTTGCGTTGACTATTGTTCAGTGTGATGCTGAGATCATATCAAAAATGAATAACGCTTTGATATGTTTGCGGTTCGAATTAATCTGCTTTTAAAATCAGATGGTGAGTTTGTGATTAAGCCTTTAGTCTCCGTTGTAACAGTTGTTTATAATGCGTTCGATAGTATTGAAGATACTATTAGGAGTGTGCTTGAGCAAGATGCGAGTCTCGGAGGGATTGAGTATTGGGTTGTCGACGGTGGAAGTACAGATGGGACTCTCGATATTATAAGTAATTATTCTGGAAGATTGCAATTTGTAAGTTCCTCTGATCGGGGGATATATGATGCAATGAATAAAGGAATCGAGCTTTGCAGCGGTCATTGGATTATTTTTATGAATGCCGGTGATATGTTTCATAGTGATAATTCTATTAAGGACGTCTTTGCTGGTGAGTCCTACTCTGGCGTAGATGTGGTTTATGGTGATTGTGTTGTGGATTATGGGGGTGTAAAGAAATATCGAAAGGGTGGTAGCATCGATCGGTTATGGAAGGGATCTTGTTTTTCTCATCAAAGTGCATTCATTGATTTGAATTACCATAAGCGCAATTTCTACAATATTAAGAATAGAATTTCTGCAGATTTCGAGTTTTTCTACGAGTTGAGCGCTATGGGGGGAGTCTTTTTTAAAGTTGACCGGGCGATTGCTGTCGTTACATCTGGAGGGTTGTCGGATGTCAGACGAGTCGATGCTATGGTTGCCTGGTGGAACTGTGTAAAAAAATCAAATGGTGTAAACTTTCATTATATTAAAATTATTCTTTTAGAAATGCTTAAAGATTTCGTAAAAAAAGTAATTAGGCGTATACGGAGGACGATTTAGTGTTTCTATCTGTTTGGGGGGGGATTTTTCTAAGTTCTATCGTCTCTTTGCAATATAGAATAAAATTGCTGTATTGGGGGCTTGTTGCGCTGCTTGTTTTTGTTGCCGCCTTTGTTGCTCCTGAGAACTCAAGGGACGCAGTCGTTTATCTGGACTATTATCATTCGATAATTTCCGGAAATGCGGTGGATGTTGAGTTGTCGTTTCGGCTTGTGTCGTATTTGGCGGAGTTTTTGTTTTCGTCAGGTATGGGTGTTTTTTATATTTATGCTTTTTTATCTGTGTCTATAAAATCTTTTGTTATCTGGAAGCTATCACCTTATCCGTTTTTATCTTTATTAGCTTACGCGTCCTATGTTTTTTTATTATATGACTATACACAAATTCGCGCTGGGCTGGCGGCAAGTTTTATTTTTTTGGCTTTTTATTTCTATGCTTGCAATGCTCGTTACAGAATGTTTCTTGCGATTGGTGTGGCATGTTTTTTTCATACGAGTGCTTTGATATTTTTGGTTTCGGTCGTTCTGTTTTTTTTGGGAAATTATTTGTTGGTTTCAGTGGGCTTGCTCCTGCTGGCGTTGATTGCTTTGTTTTTAAATGCCGTTTTCCCAGATGGTGATATTATTGGTTTCTTGGGTGCTCTGGATTTTACCGGTAAAATCTCATTGTATATGTCTATTCAAAAAGATGGTGTATTCTCAGATATTTCTTTGTTGAGACGCCTCTCTCCAGTTTTATATTGCCTGATTCCCTTGTTTTTGCATTTGATTTATGTCGGGAGAGATAGACTGCTTTTGCTATATCTTCAGACGTTATGTCTGGGGATATTTGTCTTCTCTTTTTTCGGTTCTGTTCCTGTGCTTGCATATAGGCTATCTGATTATTTTTTTATGTTCTGCTGCCTGTCGCTGGCACATGTTTGGCGTCTTTTGGGGGGTAGGTTTTTGTTTTTGTACGTTGCTATATATTCGTCAGGTATGATGTATTACGTTTATTTTTATCTTGATTTTGCAGGCTAGCCTTCGATTCGGCAGGATGTTCGGCTGCCATTTTTATTATGTGTCGATAACTTCTTTCGAGGTCGAAGATGATTTTATTTGATGGGGTTATTTATAGTTTGCAACGCGGCGGAGGCATATCTGTGCTTTTTAACGAGTTGCTTTCTCGGTTGCCGGTTGACTCATATAATTTGGTTGTTCCTAGGCTCAAGGGGCCTCTTGCGCGCTATAGGGATTTTGATGTTAGGCAGCCCTATGATATATTTCACTCTACCTACTACAGATTACCCAGTAAGAGGGAGGGGCGGATTGTAACTACAGTTCATGATTTTACTTATGAGCGTTATTCGTCTGGCCTGAAGCGGAAGGTGCATTCTTGGCAAAAAAAGAGGGCTGTGCAAGGGGCTGATAAAATCATATGTGTCTCTGAATGCACTAGGCGCGATTTGATTGAGTTTTATGGTGCGGAATATGAGCCGCGTGTGGTTGTCGTGCCTAATGGGGTATCCGAGGACTATGTCCCTTTAACGGTTGAAGTTATTGAACAAGTGTTGTTTGTCGGTGCGCGTGGCGGGTACAAAAATTTTGAGGCTACTGTTGACGCGATTAGTCAATTGTCAGGCATAGGGTTGGTTTGTGTTGGTGGGGGAGGATTTTCTCCCGGTGAGCTGATTTTTCTGGAGCGGAAAATTCCGGGCCGTTATAAGCATGCAGGCTTTTTATCCAATAATGAATTGAATATAGAATATAATCGTTCTATTTGCCTTGTGTATCCCTCCTTGTATGAGGGGTTTGGTATTCCTGTATTAGAGGCCATGCGGGCAGGCTGTCCAGTCATCGCCGTGAATTCGTCGTCAATACCCGAAGTCGCAGGTACTTCGGCGTTCCTTGTTGAAAAAGGTGAGGTGACGGAGTTGCGTGATGCCATACGCTACTTTTATAGTGTCGATAATCGACATAAATATATCGTTATGGGCAGGGCTCAGGCAGAAAAATTTAGTTGGGATTCGACTTTTCGGCAGACTTTGAGCGTTTACAATAACCTTTTAGATGAAAAGCAGTGAGATGAATATGAAGAAGGCGTTGATCACAGGTGTAACGGGGCAGGATGGCTCCTATCTCGCGGAATTTCTCCTGGCTAAGGGTTATGAGGTTCATGGTATTAAGCGCCGAGCGTCGTCGTTCAACACTCAGCGTGTTGATCACATTTACGAAGATCCACACGTCGACAACCAGAAGTTCGTCCTGCACTACGGCGACCTGACCGATTCGTCCAACCTTACCCGTATCATCCAGGAAGTGCAGCCGGACGAGGTCTACAACCTCGGTGCACAGTCCCACGTTGCCGTGAGCTTCGAGTCGCCTGAGTACACGGCTGACGTCGATGCCATGGGTACCTTGCGTATCCTTGAGGCCATTCGTCTGCTTGGCCTTGAGAAAAAGACTAAGTTCTATCAAGCGTCGACTTCCGAACTGTACGGTCTGGTTCAGGAAGTTCCGCAGAAAGAAACCACGCCGTTCTATCCGCGCTCTCCCTATGCCGTTGCGAAAATGTACGCCTACTGGATCACGGTCAATTACCGTGAGGCCTACGGCATGTACGCCTGCAACGGGATTCTGTTCAACCACGAATCCCCTCGTCGTGGAGAAACCTTCGTGACCCGCAAGATCACTCGCGCCCTGGCCAACATTTCCCAAGGCCTGGAGAAATGCGTATTCCTTGGCAACATGGACGCGCTTCGTGACTGGGGTCATGCGAAAGACTACGTGCGTATGCAGTGGATGATGCTGCAACAGGACGAGCCTGAAGACTTCGTGATCGCCACCGGCGTTCAGTATTCGGTGCGTGAGTTTGTGCGTTGGTCCGCTGCCGAGCTGGGTATCAAACTGCGTTTCGAAGGCGCTGGCGTTGATGAAGTGGCAGTCGTCGAGTCCATCGACGGTGACAAGGCGCCAGCTTTGAACGTGGGCGATGTGGTCGTGCGTGTTGACCCGCGTTATTTCCGTCCTGCCGAGGTGGAAACCTTGCTTGGCGACCCAACCAAAGCCAAGACCAAGCTGGGCTGGACACCGGAAATTACCGTACAGGAAATGTGCGCCGAGATGGTTCGCGAAGACCTGAAAGTAGCGCAGCGTCATGCCTTGCTTAAGCAGCACGGTCATGAGATCCCTGTAGCAACGGAGAACTGATCGGTGGCTCGCAATCTTAATGAAGCAGTGTTGGTTGTAGGGCATCGCGGTATGGTCGGCTCGGCCATTGTGCGGCGCCTGCCTAGCTTGGGTTATCAGAACATCCTTACCTTGGGTCGGGAGGACGTCGATCTGTTGGACCAGAAAGCGGTGCGAGCGTATTTCGACACGCATCAGGTCAGCCAGGTGTACCTGGCTGCCGCGCGGGTGGGTGGGATTCACGCCAATAACACTTACCCCGCTGACTTCATCTATGACAACCTGATGATCCAGGCCAACGTGATTGAAGCTGCACATCGTGCGGGCGTACAAAAGCTGCTGTTCCTGGGCTCTTCATGCATTTATCCGAAGCTCGCCGAGCAGCCGATGAAGGAAGAAGCCCTGTTGACCGGTACGCTCGAGTCGACGAACGAGCCCTACGCGATTGCCAAGATTGCGGGCATCAAGTTGTGCGAGAGCTACAACCGTCAACATGCTCGTGACTATCGGAGTGTGATGCCGACCAATCTGTATGGGCCTCACGACAACTACCATCCAGATAACAGCCACGTTATCCCGGCGTTGCTGCGTCGTTTCCATGATGCGGTAGAACAGTCCGTCGAAGAAGTCTCCATTTGGGGTAGCGGCAAGCCAATGCGTGAGTTCTTGCATGTTGACGATATGGCTGCTGCCAGCGTTCACGTGATGGAGCTCGATGGTGAGGTATATAAAGCCAACACGCAGCCAATGCTTTCGCATATCAATGTGGGAACAGGGATCGATTGCACGATCCGTGAGCTTGCTGAAACCATCGCCAAGGTCACCGGGTTCAAAGGAACCTTGAGCTTTGATGCGAGCAAGCCGGATGGCACGGCGCGTAAGCTGATGGACGTATCGAGACTCGAATCCATGGGATGGAAAGCGGGTATCGAACTCGAAGACGGCTTGCGCGATGCCTATCAATGGTTTGTTGCTAACCGCCTGGATGCTCGGGCCTGAACGGTTTGCGGGCGGCGAGGTCTTAAAGGGCCTCGCCGCTCCTCGTCTTGTATTCATACAGCGTCAAATTAGGACCATTCTTTCACAAAGGGTGTCGGGCTCTACCCCTGCTGGCCTTTTTATTGAGCTGCAGACGACCTGACACGAAGCGTATGATGAGCAGCTTCGAGCCGTTCTCCCATGTGTCACAAAGCCCGCGCGTATCCAGCCGCGCTGATTTAGTAAGAGTCAAAGGATGATTGAATGTTTCTTCCAGTAATCATGGCAGGTGGCTCCGGCACTCGCTTATGGCCTTTGTCTCGTCAGCTCAACCCCAAGCAGTTCCTGCCTTTGGTGGATCCCGACTTGACCATGCTCCAGGCGACGATCCAACGTCTTGACGGCCTTGAGCACGCAACTCCACGATTGATTTGCAACGAAAATCATCGTTTTCTCGCTGCTGAGCAACTTCGGCAATTGGGTCTGGAAGGGGCCAATATCATCCTGGAACCGGTAGGTCGCAATACCGCGCCGGCCATCGCCCTGGCTGCCTTACAGGCCCTGTCCGAGCAGACCGATCCGATCATGCTCGTATTGGCCGCTGACCATCTGATTCAGGATGTGAATGCGTTCCATCAGAGTATTGCAAAAGCCTTGGTGCTTGCCGAGTCGGGTAAACTCGTGACCTTTGCCATCACGCCAACTCATCCTGAAACCGGCTACGGCTATCTTCAGATGGGGGCGCCGGTGGGCGAGGGCGGCTTTGAAGTCAGTCGTTTTGTCGAAAAGCCCGACCTGGCTACCGCGCAAGACTATCTTGCTCAAGGCAGTTACTTCTGGAACAGCGGCATGTTCATGTTCCGTGCAAGTCGTTACATTCAGGAGTTGGAGCGTTTCCAGCCGAAGATCGTTTCTGTGTGCCGTGAGGCGTTGGCTAAAGGCGCGCAGGATATGCACTTTACCCGTGTCGACAGCGCTATCTTTTCCAGCAGCCCTGATGATTCGATTGACTACGCGGTCATGGAGAAAACCTCCGACGCGGTGATGGTGCCGTTGAATGCCGGCTGGAGTGATATCGGTTCCTGGTCGGCTATCTGGGATTCTGGCGAGAAAAACGAGCAGGGCAACCTGTTCAAGGGCGATGTTCTGTCCGAAAACACCTCAGACAGTTATGTACACGCAACGCACCGCCTGGTGACCACCGTTGGCGTGGAAAACCTGATCATCGTGGAAACCAAGGATGCGGTGCTGGTCGCGCACAAGGACCATGTACAGGACGTGAAGAAGATCGTTGACCAGCTCAAGGGTTGCAAGCGTCAAGAGCACACCAGCCATCGCGAAGTCTACCGGCCGTGGGGAGTCTACGACTCCATCGATAACGGCGAGCGTTATCAGGTCAAGCGCATCACCGTCAAACCCGGCGAGAAACTTTCCGTACAGATGCACCACCATCGTGCCGAACACTGGATCGTCGTGAGCGGTACAGCGCGTGTGACCAATGGTGAAAAAACCTACCTGGTGACCGAGAACCAGTCGACCTATATCCCGATTGGCCAGATTCACGCCCTGGAAAATCCGGGAATGATTCCTCTTGAGTTGATCGAAGTTCAATCGGGGTCTTATTTGGGAGAGGACGATATCGTTCGTTTTGAAGATATCTATGGACGTGTAAAGGGGTGATTGTTTGAAGATTTCGATTGTCACCGTTTCGTATAATAGTGAGAGCACAATTCGGGATACTATCGAGTCGGTGTTAGCTCAGACCTACCCGAGTATTGAGTATATTATTGTAGATGGTGCTTCCAAAGATAATACTATGGGCATAGTCTCAGAGTATTCCGGTTCTATTGCGAAAGTTGTCAGTGAACCGGATAAAGGCATATACGATGCCATGAATAAGGGTATCGGATTGGCGACAGGGGATGTTGTCGGTATTCTAAATTCAGATGATTTTTACGAAAATACTACTGCATTAGCAACAGTCGCAGAGGCGTTTGAAAAAAATCCAGCTAGCGCTTTGGTTTATGGGGATGTGGTTTTCGTCGAGCCGGATAACCTTCAACAGGTAACGCGATTCTATAGCGCCGCTCATTTTAGGGCCTGGAAGCTACGATTTGGCTGGATGCCGCCCCATCCAGGCACTTTCATACGATCAGCGGTTTACCGTGATGTCGGTCCCTATTCCTTGCTGTACAAAATATCGGCTGACTACGAAATGTTTGTGCGGCTGTTATTGGTCAAGCGTTTGCAATATAGCCATACCAATCAAGTTCTCGTTCGGATGCGTTCAGGTGGCGTGAGCACTTCTGGGGTTAGAAGCAGTTTACGTCTTAATCGTGAGATTGTTCAGGCCTGTCGTCGTAATGGTATTTATACCAACTTGCTCATGGTTTTGAGTAAAATACCATTCAAACTTATGGAGTTTGTCAGACGCTCAACGTCGGGTGGGCGATGACACATATTTTTGTAACTGGAGCGACGGGGTTTCTGGGGAATCATCTAATTCGCTACCTCCATCAAAAACACACCTATGATCTTTCTGCGGCTGTTCGCAGTGTTTCTACTGTAACATTGCCTATCGGTGTAAATACCCACCGGGTGGCGGGGTTGTGTGCGGATACTGCTTGGAAAGCCGTGTTGCAAAGCGTCGACGTGGTTGTTCACTGCGCCGCGCGCGTCCACGTAATGGATGACACCTCTATTGATCCTTTAGCCGAATTTCGCAAGGTTAATGTCGAGGGCACTCTGCGTCTGGCTCGTGAGGCGGTCGAGGCCGGCGTCAAACGTTTTGTTTTTATCAGCTCTATCAAAGTCAACGGCGAAGAAACATTGCCTGGTGCACCTTATACGGCTGATGACACCCCTAAGCCATTGGACCCCTATGGTGTCTCCAAAATGGAGGCTGAAAGAGGTTTGATGGAGCTTGCCGAGAAAGTCGACATGGACGTCGTCATCATTCGTCCGGTGCTGGTTTACGGCGCGGGGGTTAGGGCGAATGTCTTGACCATGATGCGTTGGTTGGGTAGGGGCATACCGCTGCCGCTGGGGGCCATTCACAATCGGCGGAGCCTTGTGGCTTTGGATAACCTCAGCGACCTTATAGCCACCTGCGTCTGGCATCCGGCTGCAGCGAATCAAGTATTTCTGGTCAGTGACGGTGAGGATCTTTCCACCACCGACTTGCTGCGGCGTATGGCTTTATCGTTAGGTACCTCTGCTCGACTTTTACCGGTTCCTGCCGGTCTATTGAAAATTGCGGCTGCGCTCATCGGAAAATCGAGCTTTTCTCAGCGTCTATGCGGCTCACTGCAAGTTGATATCAGCAAGACTCGCCTGCTTTTAGGGTGGAGTCCATGCGTTAGCGTTGATAAGGGATTGGCTGTGACAGCCCAGCACTATTTGGAACAGACTAAGCGATGAACTTCATTTGGTGTTTACCGGTATTGGCCGGGATTTCTTTGTTTTTGACCTGGTTGCTTCGTCGCTATGCCTTGACGACTAGCTTGATCGATACGCCTAACGCACGTAGTTCTCATACTATCCCCACGCCTAGGGGCGGGGGAGTTGCGATTGTCCTCTGCTTTTTAATGGCTGTGCCTGTACTGGCATGGGCTGGTCTAATCCAGTGGTCATGGGCGTGGGCTTTACTGGGGGCGGGAGCTGCGATTGCCGCGCTCGGTTTTCTGGACGACCATGGCCATATTCCTGCGCGATGGCGTCTACTGGGCCATTTTTCAGCCGCAGTTTGGGCGCTGTTTTTCTTGGGCGGTTTCGCACCTATTCATATTTTTGGTTTTATTGTTGATTTGGGTTGGTTTGGTCATTTTTTTGCCGTCCTCTATCTCGTGTGGTTACTAAACCTCTATAATTTCATGGATGGTATCGACGGGATCGCCAGCATTGAAGCTCTGTGCGTTTGTCTCGGTATGTGCGCCATTTATTGGCTTGCAGGATATGAAACGCTGATATGGCCACCCCTGTTGTTTTGCATGGCCGTCCTGGGCTTTCTCTACTGGAACTTCCCTCCAGCTCGCATTTTCATGGGCGATGCGGGTAGTGGCTTCATTGGCATCACCTTAGGCATTTTTTCCATTCTGGCTGCCTGGGTATCACCCCAGTTATTCTGGGCCTGGTTGATTATGTTGGGCGTTTTTATCGTTGACGCGACGTGCACACTTGTTCGACGAATTCTGCGCGGAGATAAGGTCTATGAAGCTCATCGCAGCCACGCCTATCAGTTTGCTTCTCGTTATTTTGGTAAGCATCGTCCAGTCACATTAACGGTGGCATTTATCAATGTTTTTTGGCTGCTGCCAATTGCGTTAAGCACGGTTCTTCTGGGCTTGGATGGAGCGTTGGCGATTTGTCTGGCGTATGTACCACTAATCTTGCTCGCCATCAGGTTCAATGCTGGGGCGTTAGAAAAGTGAAGTCGTAAATTTTGGGTTAAATGTGCTTTAGTGAGTTATTTTGACGCTTCCGTGATCTAGATTTTTTATGCCAGGTGTTGTGAGCTAGGAGGTAAATATGGATAGGATACGAACTTTATTGTTGGGCCTACCTCGTAAATATAAACGGCTTATCCAGATTTTAACTGACGTTGTACTGGTCTGGCTGGCTCTCTGGGCGGCATTTGTTGTACGTCTTGGCATCGACGAAATGATCAACCCCGTCAGAATGCACTTCTGGCTGTTTATCGCCGCACCCTTCGTTGCGATTCCTCTGTTCATCCGCTTCGGCATGTATCGCGCCGTAATGCGCTACTTTGGTAACGATGCGCTGATCGCCATTATCAAGGCCGTCAGCCTTTCATCGTTGGTACTGGCGGTGGTGGTTTACTGGTACAGCAACCATCAGAACATGGTGCCTCGTTCGATCATCTTCAACTATTGGTGGTTGAGCCTGATCACGATTGGCGGGCTTCGCTTGGCGATGCGTCAATACTTTCTCGGCGATTGGTTTACCGCCGCACAGCATGTGCCGTTTACCAGCCGTGACAATGGCCTGACTAAAGTGGCTATTTATGGCGCAGGTGCTGCTGGCAATCAATTGGTCGCGGCATTGCGCATGGGGCGGGTAATGCGACCGGTAGCATTTATAGACGATGACACCATCATTTCTGATCGTATTATCTCGGGTCTTCAGGTCTACAAACCCAAACATATTCAGCGCATGATTGACGCCACGGGGGCCGAGGAAATCCTCTTGGCGATTCCCTCGTCAAATCCTGGCCGTCGTCGTGAAATCCTTGGCTTTTTGGAAGGTTATCCGTTGCACGTGAGAAGCGTCCCCGGCTTCATGGATCTGGCCAGTGGCAGAGTCAAGGTCGACGATATCCAGGAAGTCGATATCGCGGATTTGCTGGGACGAGATACTGTCCCCGCCCAAGGTGACTTGCTGGAGCATTGCATTAAGGGCCAGAGTGTTCTAGTTACAGGGGCTGGCGGGTCCATCGGTTCCGAGCTGTGCAGGCAAATCCTGTTTCTGCGCCCCACAACGCTTTTGCTGTTCGAACACAGCGAGTTCAACCTTTACAGTATTCTCTCGGAACTTGAGCAACTGATCACTCGCGAGTCTTTGCCGGTAAAACTGCTGCCAATCTTGGGGTCGGTGCGTAATCAATCCAAACTGCTGGATGTCATGAATACTTGGCATGTCGACACCGTCTACCATGCCGCCGCCTATAAGCATGTGCCAATGGTTGAGCACAATATTGCCGAAGGTGTATTAAACAACGTGATCGGCACGCTTAATACCGCACAGGCTGCACTGCGAGCGGGAGTTGCCAACTTTGTTCTGATTTCTACAGACAAGGCTGTACGCCCAACTAATGTAATGGGG
>Ga0302167_10000691_pt1 | contig 15661 bp, 16 predicted proteins | sample I_Fen_N1_1_FD_193496 | JGI IMG/M metagenome (GOLD analysis project Ga0302167, IMG submission 193496) | Peat permafrost microbial communities from Stordalen Mire near Abisko, Sweden - I_Fen_N1_1 | ecosystem: Environmental > Terrestrial > Soil > Wetlands > Permafrost | place: Sweden: Abisko...
GAACGCGCCTGCTCCAGGTCTTTCTGGAAGCCGTTGGTGGAGATGTTCGCCAGGTTGTTGGCATGAGCCTTTTGCGCCAGGGCATTCTGGCTGGCGCCGGTCATTGCCACATAAAGGTACTTGTCCAAAATCTTTCCTCTGCCTGCCGGACGTTTGCCGCCCACTGCTGTACTGATGAGCCACAAGCAATTTGCAGACCAACTTGTTCCTGGCGCGGTAAGACCCGGCAAACAAAGGGCTTGAGGGATTGAGCAGGCGCGGAGGGTTTGTATCAGAGACGAAAAACCGGCGGTGTTATGCCGGTGGGTGGCAAGGCTTGACCTGTTGTAGCTGCCCCCCCCCGTGGCAAGGGAGCTTGCTCCCGCTGCGCTGCGAAGCAGCACCGGAATGGATAACCGCAATCTTTCAGGCATATCGTGCAGCAACCACTTTGCCAAAGGTGCTTTGAGCTCAAGTCGGGCCTGGAAATCGATGTGCGCTAGCTCATGCTTACCGAAAAACTGGACGATCTCGGGATCTAGAGCAAGCCAAAACTCTTCATTCTTCCGTTTCCAGCTCAACTATGAGATCAATCTGAACATTTTCCCGTCGCCATCCGAATTCTCAATAAAAAGGCTGGCGGAAGCGATACGTTGCAGGCTGTCTTTCAACCACTTGTAGCTTGTCGTACCTGGGGATCTGCCAATAGCCTGGAGAAAATGGCTGCGTACAAAATGAATCTGTTCCCCAGCTTTACGGCCCTGGGCAAGGAGGAGTGCATGCAGGAAAACATCGTTATCGGCCATGTCCAGTTGTTCGCCCGTATAGAGGGTAGCACTAGTCGGGTAGCCCCAGCTTATTACTGATCCAGCCCCCCCCCTGAGAACCGTACGTGCGATTTTCACCGCATACGGCTCAAGCCGTTAATAAGCCTTGAGGAATTAAGGCGTATCGGCCTCTCTGCGTCCCTGGAGCCAATACACCTTTGCAATCAGTTCCGAGTCGACTACGCCTCCCTCCGATAGTGGTGATAGATGGCAGGCCGCAGACACGCGCTTTCGCCCGTGCTCTATCATGCTGGCCTGATGTCGCTACTTCTGAGATAGTCCCATCAGACTTTATGTAATCAACGACCGCGCAGAAGTCTGCCCGGTTTACCGTGGGGGGTGATGTTCCAACCCCTATCCGAACTATTACAGCCCCGCGCTCGCTTTCTCTGCGACCCCTTACCCAGACGGCCAACAGCTCACCTTACGGCTCACCTGCCCAAAAGGCAGCGGTATGGGCTTACCACGTTCGTTACCTGTCACACGACCAGGTTAGAGCCTGCCTTTTTGCAGGGAGCCTTGTGATGACGTATTTCCACATCCCACAGAAATAACCAACTCCCTACCTTTTGGTTCATGCCTGTCTGCCGCTTTGGCATGTTTTCAGTCATGGCATTTATCAGCAGCTCACTTGCGTTGCTCATACTGGCCAGCCTGGCGCCTCAACGCTCTGTGAGGCACGGCTATAACGCTTGGCGGTTGCAAAACTCCGTTGAAGACAGGACCACTCAACCGTGAGGCCTTCTTTCCTGTCTCGATAAGAGAAATGCGTTGGGATCAGCTCCTGCTGCAGCCTACAGCATGGCTGCCATCCTCAAAGACCTTGGTGGCCGACTTGCACATATAGCTCGTTCGGCTGAAGAACGCAGTCTGCCCCTCCAGATCACCACGATTGAGTTTGTAGATCGACTTGCGTGGGCTCTCGACCAAGCCTCTGACTTCCCCTATCGATAACCCCAAAGCGCTGGCCCATGCTTCTTGCAGGCGATTAAACATGTTGTCCCTGTCTGAGTTGAACCAGCCCAGGCAATTGAAGGCATCACGGTTGAGCAGGATTGCCAGGTGATAGTGAGGCTTGCCCTGCTGCCCGTGCTCCCGCACCCAGAAGTAGCGGACCTTGCAGTCATGAGCATACGGATTCGATACGCAAGCCCTGCTGCGGTTATGTTTAATCTTGGCTTTAAAGGATGCGATAAAATACTCAATGACTTGGTTCGTGTATGCGTAGTCAGGTAGCGGAATACCCATAGGTAGTCGTAGGTCTACTCGGAAAGCAAACACTCGTGGGTATTCAGCCAGCGCATACTGCATCGTCTCCAACAGACGATGCAGGTACTGCTGAATGAAGGGGCCTTTGTCCTCTTGAATAGGCCAACCTAGGAAGGTACTGTCACGGTGAAAGATAAGGTTGGTGTTGTCAGGATGACGGATCATGGTGGTACTCCCGTGGGTAAGTTCATACCTTCAGCACGGTGAGTACTTTTTTACCGACATCCCTTAATGCCTGCCTGACAAGCAGGCCTCGATGGGCCTGCTACATTGCCTCAACCTACCGGATGAATCTTTGTCCTTGGGTAGATGAAGTAGCTACTAAAAGCATATTACCAGTACCGAAAAGCCACCCCCTGAACTCCCGCGATAAATGCCTACAGATCGTGGCTCAAAGCCCGTAAAACCCGGCAGGTTATTACTCTGGTGAAATATCATCCAGATCAATGGAGATCGATGTTTCATTCACTCCATGGCAACGCAGCCCCCAGGACAAAAAATAAGGCAGCATGAGGTGGAGCCCACCGTGCCGATGACCACCCCCGGCTTCGGCCTAGGGCAGTCCATCGGACGGAATGACTAAGCGCTCCGGTTACACGTAACCTCGTTCAGCCAACGATACGCAACCTTCATAACCCACGACAACATGATCCAATAGCCGGGTGCCAACCATATTGAGAGCGTTCTTGAGGGTGGTGGTCAACGTGCGATCGGCTTGACTGGGCTCCGGATCGCCTGAGGGATGGTTGTGAACCATAATGACGGCCGCGGCGTTGTGCTCTAGAGCGATCTTGACCACTTCCCGCGGGTACACATTGGCCCCATCCAGCGTGCCTCTGAACAGCTCCCTGAAGCCTATTACCCGATGTTTGGTGTCGAGCATCAGCAAAGCAAAGACTTCGTGCTCGTGGTACTGCAGCAGTGTTTGCAGGTGGCTGAAGACCTGCTTGGGCTCAGTCAATGCCCGGCCTTTAGACAGGCGACTCATTGCCAGCTGCTGAGCCATACGCAGGATGTCAGCTTCGGTGACGGGTGATTCCATGACGTAGGTACCGGTGGTTTCACCGGCTATGAGCTTGTGATATTTCATGCGGATATTCCTGTGCGAATGCGTGAGAACTAAAGGGGAAGAGCGCGATTACTGGACGGCGGGCTTGCCGTTGTGCCGCGTGGCTTGCGACTCCAACTTTTGGGCGAGTGAGGGTTTGGCAGGCGCTGCCAGTTGGGCTTGGGGCTCTACAGGGCTGGGCTGATCTTCAATGGTGGGGAAGAACTCCTCGACGATGGCACCGGTGTCCTCCTCGCTGTCTTCAAAGGCCCCATTGTTAAAGCCCTGCCGGGCCGCGTGATCCAAGGCACGCTGGTCAAACCCCGCGGCTTGCCGGGTTTCCTCCAACTGCTGGGCTTCCCGCAAGGCGTCTTCCATGCTCAAGCCACTGCGCACCGTGATGTCCACGTAGAAGATCGGCGTGCCATGGCTTTGCCGGGTGGACTTACCGCGCAGGCGTAGCTCCAGCGGCAGGCAGGCCAGGCGATTGCCGGAGATTGCGCTGAAGTACTGCAGGCGTGCCGCCAGGGTGCGGATGCTATTGAACCCAGTGGTACGGAAGACAAAACTGCCCAGCGGATCGTCATCGCCAATTACCACGTTCAGCCGGCCGTAAGGCTTGCAGGCATTGCCTTGAGCCAGTGAACAGCAATCCGGTGAAGGACAGGGCAACGACTGGATGCCGTCCTTGGTCAAGCGCTTGCAAGTCTCACCATTACCGACACACAGCGGCCGGCCGCTGTTACGGTCGAACAGGCTGTAGTCCGCCCGAAAGTTCAGGTCAGGTTCGTTGAACAGCAGCCGGATCGGAATACTGCGCAGTTTGCCATCCTGGCCATTGCGCAGTTCCTCATTGAGCGGGTGAAGCAGCCAACCGTCGCGGCTTTGTACCTGCGACGTGATGGTGAACTGATCATCTTTCTCCGGCAGACGTTTGCCGTTTTTCTCGACGACCTTGCCGATGGAAATACGCCCGAGTACCGGTGGGGTAATGGCTAAACCTTTGAGCATGGCGATTCTCCTTAATCTGGAAATAAAAAAGCCACCGGGACCTAAACGGTCCGGGTGGCGTGGGTGAGGAGGGATGATTCAGCCGATCAGGAAGCGGCGACTGCCTGTTTTGATCTTGGGGTAGCGGGCCTGCAGGTAGGGTTTGTCCTTGAGCATCTGTTCGACATCCAGCCCAAGGCTGTCCTTGGACTTTTTCCAGCTGATGTAGCCCTCGGCAAACTCGGCCCGCGTGGCTGCGCCCATGGCTTGCTGCAGGATCTGCTTGAGCTGCGCCTCGCGGGTCTCTTGCTGGGCCATGCGCTGGCGAACAGCCTTGAGCTCCAGGTAGGTGCTGGTCAACTCCGTGTGTTGGCTGAAGTCCAGGGTCTGACCGTGATCCTCGGGGTAGAGGCAGCGCAATGCCGCTTCCGCTGAGGCCGTGCCATCGGCCGGCGGTGGGGTGTCACTGACCACGTAATCCCAGAACAGCCGCTCCAGGTCGATCAGCCGAGCAATCATCGATTCGTCCCGTTCGATGCGATGGACCTCCAGGTGCTGGCCACCGAGCAGTACCGCCACATCCGCCGCCTGCTTGCCGGTGACGGCGAGCTGATGCATGACCTGCAACTGCACATACTCCGGTACACCTTCTTTCCAGAGGCGAGCCCCGTTGATACCGGCCGTTTTGCATTCGAGGATCTGTACCTCAGGCGCGCCGATCACCTCTCGGTCGATGTTGGCCAGCATCCAGGCCAGTTTTGGATCAGGATGCTGCAGCACCGCATTGACCCGGCGGACCCGATGGCCACTACGCTTGGTGTAATGGGTCGCGACAATCGGCTCCAGAATGTTGCCCCAGTAAGCTGGGCTGTCTTCATCCTGTGGATCGAGTTTGGGCAGTGAGGTATCTCGCCCGGTTTTTTCCAGCCACAGCTCCAGTTGGGATTTGTACGGATTAAGCCCGACGGCTGCGGCGGCATCCGAACTGCCGATGCCTTGTTTACGCACGACCAGCCACTCCTCACGAGGCAGTTGTTTGGTGCCCACCAGGCGTAAGGCAGGACGGGGTTTACTACTGGGTTGTTGTAGAGTTTGCGTACTCATGATGTTTTCCTGTTCGGCATAAAAAACGCCCGGCCAGCAGAAGCTGACCGGGCGCTTTGAGCGTTGAGTGGGTGAGTAGGACTAAGCGGCGAGTTGCAGTGCGGCCTGCAGGGCGCGTTGTTTGATCACCGCACCTTGGCCAAACCAGGCCGAGTCCATGCGGTATTCAGTACTTCGGGCGCGACGCTCGTGATCAACGTACTCGGTCACCGCATTGAGCAAGCCCCACGCAGTTCCTTGCGCTGACTCCAGGGTCGCTCCGCGGCCCTGCCCTTCATACAGGCTCTGAACCTTGCGTAACGCCCGCTCGTTGGGCAGTACCGCCGGTAGCGGACTGCTAGGACTGGCATCGCACAGCACATTCATAAAGAAGCCCATGGCTTCATGCCACTGAACCTTGCGTTCAGACAGCATGCGCATGTGGTGCATGAAGGTGTCCCATTGGGAGACGGCGATACCCAACTGCTTTTTCACCGCCTGCGGATCGAAGCGGGTGTTGTGCGGCACCTTGATCGCTCGGGTGGTGCCATCCAGAGCGATGGTCAGCGTGTTGTTGCAAACTACCCGCACCGTGGTGGGAGTGGCGGTGGTGGCCAAGGTGCCATCACAGGAGGTGGCCAGCAGCAGGTAGCCATTCACCTGGTCGTTACCCTTCAGCGCGGTTGTCTGCCCTGTACGGGCGAGAGCCCAGAACTTGCGACCGCCTTTCAGTACCCCAGCGGTTTCCAGCTCGTAGCCCGAGACATCGGTGAGATCGCGATAGAACTCCAAGACCTCACGCGGCTGTACCACCTGATAGCGCTGAGAAACCACCGACAACGGGGCCTTAGTGTCGGAGCGGTACAGCACTTTCTGTTCAGGGAAGGTGTGAATCGATCCCAGGGAACCGATGCTCTCGGATTTGAAATGCACTGGGCTGTCTTGGATCTTCCAATCCATACCCGCTTCGTGCTGCCAGACTTCGAGCGGTTGTTTGGGGGAGAGGCGACTGCCCAGACCATGCCAGGGCGTAGCACCCACATAGGCCATTTGTTCAACGAGATGAGCCATGGGAATGATTCCTTGCGAATAAAAGGAATGGCCTCGCTGTCAGCGACCAACGAGGTCAGTTCATCACTACTTAGCGGTTGACGCTGAAGCGGTAACCGCACTCCAGGCACAGGTAGTTATTCAGCACCTTGTCATCCATCTGTGCACCTAGCGTGGCTCCGGCGACCCCTCCTGCAACCCCACCGAACAGACCACCGAGAATCGCCCCGGCAATACTGCCAATGGCGATCCCCACCGGCCCTCCAACTACACCTAAAATCGCGCCGGCTTCCGCGCCCGACAAGGCACCCGCGGCGCCACTGGCCGCACCGCCGGCGGCTCCCATCAATCCACCCGTTTGTTTACCGATATTTTTCGTGACTATTCGTCCAGAGTTGCAGCTTGGGCAAGGGCTATACATACGTAGATCCTCTCAAGTAATGAGCGTGCAGAGCCAACAAGCAAGCACGCCAAATCCCCTACCGCAGTCAATACCGTAGGGAGTACAGATGAGTGATATAGATCTAAGATTTTTTTATTTAATGTTTGCCACGGGACGTGGAAAGAATTTTATGAGTATCTAAGGAGACGCTGATGAATTCGAAAACCGGTTAATGTCCATCTTATAAACCAAGAGCTCCAGCCTGGTTAAAGAGGCAAAATCTGAATTGATCAGCGAACTCCTAAAGTAAAGCACTGATGTAGTATATGTTCAACGAACAATGTTCAAAACTTATTTCAAATGGCCATTCGCAACTCAGAAATTTCAATTACAAAATTGATATGTCATCCATAAATAATTGCTTTTAGTACCGGTCATCTGCTTAGCCCATATCGCTTTGGGACCTTGACTTTTGTGATCAGCCCATATTTGTATCGATCTTCAAGAGAAATATCATCTTCTTGATTGAGGACGTTAAATCTTTGCTGTGAGTCATTACCTCCCGTAAATATGTAACATTTACGTTCACTGTCCTCCCTTCGGGGCATGGCCAAAAGCAATATAGATCTTTTGTATAAACGTGGGTCACCCCCTACGATTGCGCTGAACAGAATCAGAAAATCTACTTTTTCATCTGATATTTCATCTATGATTGATGGCAGCTTTTGGATTTTCCGAGCTAAACAAAAAGCGACATGATAAATGAATTCTGACAATAGGTTACTACTATCGCTTGTGTCCGATTGACTGCCTGTACCGATTGTACTTTTAAAATCTTTATCAATGCGCCTGAGTATCTCGTCATCTATAAAAAATTTTGTATTCTCGGTTTTAGACAGTAAAGTATTCGTCAAAAGTTCAGTATTCCAGCACTTGGAAAGTAACATCGAAGCATACTCTTCAATCTTTGCTTGTAGCAATTTCGAAACCAACAAATTTCGCGCACTTGGCTCGAACAATTCATAAAGCTTATTAAATTTATTATCGCTCGGTAAAAAATCATGAAAATTATAATGTAAAAAAATTCAGGTTTTTTTATATTTATCGACTTATGCAGAATCATTCCTGCTTCAGCCAGATTTTTATTATATGAAAATTTCTCAAATGGGTACACTATTGTGATGGCAGGATGACCGCCCTGACTTAGCAGCAGATGATGAAGGTTTAGAAAGTAAATCGACTTTGTAGGTCCAAACAGTTGGGCGTTTGTGGCTCCATGTATCCATGAACGAATGATTCCCAATGAATTAAGTTTGTAAATCTGTGATTTTACACGCTCTCGGTTCAGACCTGTTTTCCTGGACAAATCGGATAACGACTGATCCCTGACAGCGCCAAATAGATCGGAATGACTGAGCAGCACCGCCAGCAGCAGTCGGTTGGTAATACTCAACTTTTCGCCATGCATCTGATTGGCGCTATGCAGCAAGTGATCAATTCGGCTTTTGTGGACCAGTGTCACGGGGTCTCTATTATCCTCAAGCAGCTTCTCAAGCCGAGCCGAGCACTGATACTCACTCCTTGGACGACCTCTCCCCGTCACAATTTTCCGGTGAATCAAAAGCTGCAGCGCCTCCAACTCTGTGATTGATCGAGTCACGATGCGATCCGTAACCCCGATCGCTTGTGCGAGCGCCTTAATGCCCAGACTTACAGAGTCATCAAGACTGTACAACTGCAAGAATCGGACGAGAAAAAACTTTACCTCTGGGCTGATGGAGTCTAATTCCAAGCGTAGTAAACGGTGATGCATGGCAGCGCTATCTCCTGATTTTTTGAGTAAATCTATTATATCGCAGAAAAACACCCTGTATTATTTTTGTGTCGATTGACAACTTATCACTCCGTAATTTCACTCCGTAACGTTACGTTGTGATAGTGACCTGGAAAGGATTAGGATGGGCAAGCCAAAACATATGAGAGGGAATTAAATGAGCACGTCAGGAGGGGTATTCACATGGATTTCCGCGAAAAACCCTATGCAAATAAAGTGGGCTATACGCTATATCCTTAGGAACGGTTCAAATTATACACACCTTTCTTCCTACGCAGATATTAAGTCGTTTGGAGAAAGCATTACAGACAATAGCGATAATCGAGAATTTATTAGACGAATGAAAGCAGCCTGGAATCAAAAACAATTTAGGGATCGCTCCAATGGAAAAATATCTTGTAATTTCTCCTTGAAAATATCGACCAAAAATGCACTAAACGATCTGGCTAATCGGCAGAATACAAGTGTGACTGAATGCTTGGATCAGTTGATTTTAAATACATTCAATCAGCATACAAACTCTAACGCTATTCCAATGCCTGGTCATCGATCGAAGCACAATACACCCGTTTCTATTTTTTTTGGTGAGAAACACATTGGAGAACAACCACCCCAACCATTACTATCTAGCCTCGTTGAGAAAGTCATACCTAACACGATTCAGCCGCCCTCGGAAAAATCAAACATTCAATCTAGTAAAATTGATGCATTCAAGAGCGAAATGGCATCAAAATTATCAGAGATGAGTATTTTCTCAAAACAAAATTAGATACCAATCATCATCTAAAATACTACAATCCGCGTCCCCATCGCGCTCTACCAGAGCAACTTGCTGACTTCTGCAGCATTGTCGTTCTCCAGGAATGGGAGCAGTTTGTCTAGGAAACCGCTGATTAATTCTAAAACTGACTGATGTCTATTATAACTCAAAGCTTCCTGACTGGTTATAGAGACAAAAATCAGAATTAATCAGCGGTTCCTTAAGCCCCCCTCTTACGCGAAACATATGCCTATTTTTCATTACATATTTTTCAATCTCAGTTTTTTCTCTTAATCTAGACACAGTCCTGGGTTGTTTGACAGCGATACCTTTACATCGCTGCCTGTATCTTCAGCCAAGATTTCCTGGACTTCTTTGATAAAACTAGAATTTTCTGCAAGACTCTTTCTCACACTGCGATCCCTGTCGGCGACCAACCTTGCTTGCAGCTCGTCTGAAATTTTCGGATACAAGGCGATAATAGTTTTCAACGCCGTATCAGCATTGCTTAGCAAAATTAGTTTCTCGCTCTCCGTCAAATCTGGACATTGGGCCAGTACCTGCTTTATGCTAATTTTACCATTTTCTAACAGCTTAAATTTTACACTGCTAGTGTGCTGTCTCACAAATAAAGATCCTAATGCCGGTGAGGCCATTGCCTAATGGGCTCGCTGTATCTTGTTCAGAATATCCTCGGCGGCGGCAAAAACTGAGTGCAACACCTGACCTTTCCGGTACGGTGCTGCCCCATGTCTTATCACGAACTCAGCGTCGAAGAACGCGCCGCCATTCTAATCGGTCATGTCCAGGGTCTCAGCCAGCGTCGAATTGCTCGGCTGATCGAACGATCTCCTTCGATCATCAGCCGGGAGTTACGCCGCAATCGAGAGGTCTGTGGTAGTTACTCGGCCCGTGCGGCCCAGCAACAAATGCAAGCCCGCCGCCAAACCTGTCGGCCGATGCGAAAGCTGTTGCCGGGTAGCGAACGCTTCGAGTTGGTGGCCCATATGCTGCGCGAGCGTTTGTCTCCCGAGCAGATTGCCGGCAAGGTATGCAGCATGAACATTCCCAGCCTTAGAGATGCCTACGTCTGCCGCGAGACGATCTATAACGCGATCTATGCCCTGCCGGTCGGCGAACTGCGCAAGGAACTGATCATCTGTCTGCGCCAAGGCAAAACGGCCCGCCGGCCACGCTCAGGCGGCGTGGATCGGCGCGGCCAGATCCCCGAGATGTTCAGCATTCATGTGCGCCCGCCGGAGATTGAAGACCGTCTGATGCCTGGGCATTGGGAAGGCGACTTGATCAAGGGCAAGGCCAACGCCTCGTCCGTAGGCACGTTGGTGGAACGCACCAGTGGCTACCTGATGCTGGTGAAGATGAATGACGCGACCGCAACCTCAGCGATGGAGGGCTTCAGCGCCGCGCTCAATAGCATGCCGTTGGCGATGCGCAGGAGCATGACCTACGACCAGGGCCGAGAGATGACGCGGCACGCGGAGATTACCCAGAGCACCGGGGTGGCGATTTACTTCTGCGACCCGCACAGCCCTTGGCAGCGCGGCAGTAATGAAAATATCCACGGGCTGATCCGCCAGTACCTGCACCTGCCCAAAGGGGCGGACTTGTCGGGACACAGCCAAGAACAGTTAGATGCCATTGCCTTGCAATTGAATATACGCCCACGTAAATGCTTCGATTTCAAATGTCCGATCGAGGTGATGAGTGAGGTGATGCAAAAGGCCATTGCGATGCGGCACGATACTCCCATGACAATTCAATAACCGTGTTGCATTCAGCTCCTGCAACCGCCCTCCCCTTTGGCGCTCCAGACATAGCGAGTCGGCTGCGCATTTCGCAGTGCCAGGAATGTGGTGATCGAGCTTTCCAGTTCGCTCAGGTTAGAAACTTATTTCAGAGAGGGCACACTAGCGTAGTTTAGGATGGCTTTACGGCCGCTTCGCGCCCGAGCGGGAGCAAGCTCCCTCGCCACAGGATCAGGCGTTGTCTTTCCCAACCTGATAATCACGCAACTTATTGGCAATGGTGGTGTGGGAAACCCCCAACCGCTTACCCAATTGCCGACTGCTCGGATGCTCGGAATACAGCCGCTCCAGCACTGCCTTTTCGAAACGCCCGACAATCTCATCCAGCCCACCTTCGAGGGAAAAATCGCCAAGGGGCTGACGCACACCGTAATCAGGCAAGCGAATATGCTCGACCTTGACCGTGCCGCCTTCACACAGCGACACCGCCTGAAACAGCACGTTTTCCAACTGCCGAACGTTGCCCGGCCAATGGTAATGACTGAGTCGCTCCATGGCCGCCGGCGCGAGTTTTGGCAACGGGCAACCGATCTGTCGACTGGCTTGATCGAGGAAGTGCTCCACCAGCGGCGCCAAACCGTCGAGGCATTCGCGCAGCGGCGGGATGTGCAGCGACAACACGTTCAAGCGGTGATACAGGTCCTGACGAAACTCTCCGCGGGCGCACAACTCGGACAAATCGACCTGGGTCGCACAAATCACTCGCACATCGAGATAAACCTCTTCATCACTGCCTACACGACGGAAGCAACCGTCCTGCAGGAAGCGCAGAAGTTTCACCTGCAAACGCGGGCTCATTTCCCCAACGCCATCGAGAAACAGCGTACCGCCCGCCGTCAGCTCCAGCAGACCGAGCTTGCCTTCAGCCCGCGCACCTTCGAAAGCGCCGGGGCCGTAGCCGAACAATTCAGTCTCGGCCATGGACTCCGGCAGACCGGCGCAGTTGAGCGCCATCAACGGTGACTGACCACGAGGACTGGCCAGATGGCAGGCGCGTGCCAGCAATTCTTTACCGGTACCGGTTTCACCCTCTATCAATAGCGGTGCGTCCAGTGGCGCCATGCGCCGCGCCTCACGCACCACCGCCGCCATCACTTTCGAGCTTTGAAAGATGCTGTCGAAGCCGCGCAGCTCCTGTTTGCGCACGTTATAAATACGCTCGCCCACCCGGTCGGCGCGATGCAGCGTCAATACCGCACCGGCCATGGCTTCGCTGTCGTCATGTTCCGACTGCAGCGGCGCGATGTCAGCCAGAAATACATCGCCCTTGACCTTGACCCGCAGGCCATTGATCCGCGATTTGTTGGCGCGCACCAGCTCTGGCAAGTCGAAATCTTCGGCGTAACGCGACAGCGGTATCCCCGGCACCTCATCGACACGCACCCCGAGCAATTGCGCAGCTGCGCGGTTGGCCGCAACGATGGAGCCGCCCATGTCGATCGACAACACCGGAAACTCCAGGGCCCCGAGCAAGGCATTGAGCTCCATGTGCCGACGCTCGCTGGGCATCAGCCCTACGCGCTTGACGCCAAAAACCCCGGCGATGGCCTCGAATTTCGGACGCAATGCCTGGAACTGAATGTTGATCAGGTTCGGGCAATGCAGGTAGATGGCGTTGCCATGCTCACCGCCCACTTCCCCCCGAGCGACGTTGATCCCATACCCCACCAGCAAGTTGAGAATGTCGCGCAGGATGCCAATGCGGTTCTGGCAGTGGACTTTGATACGCATATAAAAGGCCTGATAAACGATGATTGACCTGTGGGAGCCAGCCTGCTGGCGATGGCGTCGCAACAGGCGATTTTGATGTCAAATGACACACCGCTATCGCCAGCAGGCTGGCTCCCACAGGGATAGCGCCCGATTTTTCTGATTAGGCGCCCAGATAGTCGTCAAGATTATGTGACACCCAAGGCCCTTTTCAAACCGGAAAAACTCAGCAGCTGCGCAACACCCGCCAAATCGTAACGAAAACTTTACGATTTTCGCGCACTTTTCCTACATGCAACCCCGACCGCCTGCTGCAATGCTGCAATCCATGGGTTATTTCTAAGTCCACAGCTGGACATAACAAGAACGAAGCCCCCTCGCAGGAGAGCAGCATGAAGCAGACGCAATACGTGGCTCGCGAGCCCGATGCGCAAGGTTTTATCGACTACACCGCTGAAGAACACGCGGTGTGGAACACGCTGATCACTCGCCAGTTGAAAGTGATCGAAGGGCGTGCGTGCCAGGAATACCTGGACGGTATCGAAAAGCTCGGCCTGCCCCACGACCGCATTCCGCAACTGGGCGAAATCAACAAGGTCCTCGGTGAAACCACCGGTTGGCAGGTCGCCCGGGTTCCGGCGCTGATCCCCTTCCAGACCTTTTTTGAATTGCTCGCCAACAAGCAGTTTCCGGTTGCCACTTTTATTCGCACCCGCGAAGAGCTGGATTACCTGCAAGAGCCGGACATTTTCCACGAGATCTTCGGCCACTGTCCGTTGCTGACCAACCCTTGGTTCGCGGAATTTACCCATACCTACGGCAAACTCGGCCTGCAGGCCTCCAAGGAAGAACGCGTGTACCTGGCGCGCCTGTACTGGATGACCATCGAGTTCGGCCTGCTGGAAACCCCGCAAGGCCGGCGCATCTACGGCGGCGGCATCCTGTCTTCACCGAAAGAGACCGTGTACTGCCTGTCGGGCGAACCTGAACATCAGGCGTTCGATCCGCTGGAGTGCATGCGCACGCCTTACCGCATCGACATCCTGCAGCCACTGTATTTCGTCTTGCCAGATCTCAAGCGCCTGTTCGACCTCGCCCACGAAGACATCATGGGCATGGTCAAGCAAGCGATGCAGATGGGCCTGCATGCACCGAAATTTCCGCCAAAACCAAAAGCCGCTTGATCCGCAGCTTTTAGAATCAAGTGAGCCTGTCCGGAACCGACGCTTTGCTTTAGCGTGGTGACATGACGGCCGAATTCCAAACATTCGATTTCAGGAACACACCATGTCCACATTGAACCAAGCCCACTGTGAAGCCTGCCGCGCCGATGCTCCGCAAGTCAGCGACGAAGAACTGCCGGTACTGATCAAGCAGATCCCGGACTGGAACATCGAAGTACGCGACAGCATCATGCAACTGGAAAAAGTCTTCCTGTTCAAAAACTTCAAGCACGCCCTGGCGTTCACCAACGCCGTCGGTGAAATCTCCGAGGCCGAAGGTCACCACCCAGGCCTGCTGACCGAGTGGGGCAAAGTCACCGTCACCTGGTGGAGCCACTCGATCAAAGGCCTGCACCGCAATGACTTCATCATGGCCGCGCGCACGGACGAAGTGGCCAAGGACGCCGAGGGCCGAAAATAATGCATTTCGACGCCATCGGCCGGGTGCCCGGCGATCCGATCCTCGGCCTGATGGAGGCCTATGCGCAGGACCCCAACCCGCGCAAATTCGACCTCGGCGTGGGTGTCTACAAAGACGCCCAGGGCCTGACCTCGATTCCCCAGGCGGTGAAACTCGCCGAGGCGCGCCTGGTCGATCGCCAGACCACCAAGACCTACATCGGCGGTCATGGCGAACCGGCCTTCGGCAAGCTCATCAGTGAGCTGGTGCTCGGCGCCGATTCAAAACTGATCAGCGAACATCGCGCCGGCGCCACCCAGACACCGGGCGGTACCGGAGCGTTGCGCCTGAGCGCGGACTTCATCGCCCAGTGCCTGCCGGGCCGTGGCATCTGGTTGAGCAATCCGACCTGGCCGATCCACGAAACCATTTTCGCGGCGGCCAACGTCAAGGTCAGTCATTACCCCTACGTGGGCAGCGACAATCGTCTCGACGTCGATGCCATGCTCGCCGTGCTCAATGAAGTGCCCAAGGGTGACGTGGTGCTGCTGCACGCCTGCTGCCACAACCCGACCGGTTTCGATCTGTCCCACGACGACTGGCACCGCGTGCTGGAAGTGGTGCGTCGGCGTGAACTGCTGCCGCTGATCGATTTCGCCTACCAGGGCTTCGGCGATGGCCTGGAACAGGACGCGTGGTCGACCCGTTTGTTCGCCGCCGAGTTGCCGGAAGTGCTGATCACCAGCTCCTGCTCGAAGAACTTCGGCCTGTATCGCGACCGCACCGGCGCTTTGATTGTCTGCGCGAAAACCGCCGACAAGCTGGTGGATATCCGCAGCCAACTGGCCAACATCGCCCGCAACCTGTGGTCGACGCCACCGGATCACGGTGCTGCCGTGGTGGCAACCATCCTCGGCGATCCAGAGTTGAAACGCTTGTGGGCCGACGAAGTGGAAACCATGCGCTTGCGTATTGCCCAACTGCGAAGCGGACTGGTGGAAGCCCTTGAACCCCACGGTTTACGCGAGCGTTTTGCGCACATTGGTGTGCAGCGCGGAATGTTTTCCTACACCGGCTTGACCCCTGAACAGGTGAAAAACCTGCGCGACCATCACAGCGTGTACATGGTCAGTTCCGGTCGGGCCAACGTGGCGGGGATTGATGCGACGCGTCTGGATCTGCTGGCACAGGCGATTGCTGAGGTTTGCAAGTAATCGGCTGCAATTTGTGGGAGCGGACTTGCTCCCACCACTTCTACATGACTATTGTCGGCCTACCTG
>Ga0302167_10000700_pt1 | contig 15535 bp, 15 predicted proteins | sample I_Fen_N1_1_FD_193496 | JGI IMG/M metagenome (GOLD analysis project Ga0302167, IMG submission 193496) | Peat permafrost microbial communities from Stordalen Mire near Abisko, Sweden - I_Fen_N1_1 | ecosystem: Environmental > Terrestrial > Soil > Wetlands > Permafrost | place: Sweden: Abisko...
AGCCATACATGAGTGTCTGATGTATTGGTAGAGAATGTTTCATCAGCATTTTTTTTCCCGGCAGCCACAACTTTAGGAAGAGAAGCTGTACCTGATGCGATGAGCTGCTGCCAGACTATGCCGTCACTGTAATAGATTCCGTTATTATTTACGCTATTGTCGTATTTCATTGCTCCGGCTTCGGCTGTAGAAGCGGACTGGTTGGTATCTCCAAAAGCTATGGCTGAATTTCCTGTCGCACCTCTTGCATCCAAATGTACTTTTGGGGCGGCTGTATTTATTCCTACTTGTCCTACCTGTGCGAAAGATATGCAGGAGATAAATGATAGTAATAAAATAAACCTGTTTTTCATTGTCTTTAATTTTATGTTAAACGTGTTTATTTTATGAGTTGCTTAGCTGGGTAATCGTAAATGATGCGTCCGGGCTTACGGTGTAGGTTTTTGCGGCTCCACATCCATCACAATGAGCTGATCCAAGTTTTACAACCTGCCCTGCGGTAAGATATAAAGTTAATGTTCCTCCCGTTGCCATAGAACCACCTGCGGTTGGTATAGCCTGAGTAGATACAATATATCTACTCTCTGTAGCACCATCATACACATTTATTGTCCAGTTCGAAGAATTATTAGCTGCATTTACAGAGATTTTTCCGAATAAAGATATTTGATAAAACCCTGTGATAGGAACAGTATAACCAATTGCAGTTGAATTCCAGTTTCCATCGTCTATTACGGCATCCTGAAAATTCCAGATATAGGTTTCATTGGTATTGGTAGGTCCCATTGTCTGGGTATCGGTTTTTTTCCTGGAAGCCACTACTCTTGGGATAAAAACGCCAGCCTGCTTTTCTAATAATGGAATCCATGATGTTCCGTTACTGTAGAACAATTGTCCTGTATCATACTTCATGGCTCCGCCTCCGGCTGTAGGTGCCGTTTGATTCGTATTTCCGAAAGCAATAGCTGAATTTCCTGTGGCAGCTCTTGCATCAAGATTTACCTTAGGGCTCGTGTTTCCTATTCCCACTTGCGCGTTGATTCCGCCAAGGATAAAAAAGGAAAAAAGTAAAGTAATTTTTTTCATTGTCGTGGTTGTTTAATTATGCGTGACATTACTTTGCAAATGTATCCAGAGACTTATTGCTTGGAAAGAAGTACTGTTTTCGTTTTCGGAAAAGAGAAAGTTTTTCGGATTTAAAAAGTTGATTTATAGTATTTTGTATATTTAATTTAAATTGAAGTGTAATTCTGTTTATGGTGAGAGTTTTTATATTTAAATCTTAATTATCAAGAAAAAAATACTTTCAGAAATAAAAGAATGCCCTTAAAAAAGAGCATTCAAAAATTAGGCAGTTGTAGTAACCGCATAATTAAACATAGTTTTGAACTTTTGTTATTTTTTAATTTAAATATTTTTCATGCTTATTTTGGGAACAGATTCTGAAAAATATAGGATGCTCGTATTGCATTTGTGTATTAGAATCAATTATTTTTTTAATATTATTTAGACGCTACTTTTATGCCTGATTCTATTTTCTTCATACCCAATATTTCCTGCATATTTTTTACTTGTTGAATTAAGGCTGTGTAATCTTTTTCTGAGATTTGTGTGCGTTGTACAGCATCTGCAAGCTTTTCGTTTTCAGTTTTTAACTGAGTGATTTGTTTTTGCTGTTCCTGTATCGCTTTTGCAAGAACGGGGATAAGTTCTGTATACGAAACAGCGAGTGTTTTATATTCATCCGAACCACTTGTAACAAGAGATGGGAGCACTTTAGCAATATCCTGAGCAAGGAAACCAATTTCATGCTTGTTATAATTTTTATCCTGAATACTGTTTTTCTTCTGATATTCTACCGGACGAAGTGCCATGACGGTATTTAAACCATAAGAAATATCGTGAATATCTTGTTTCAGACGGGCATCAGAAGTCAAAACAACACCATTTGCTCTTACATTTCCGGAAGCATTAATAACTCCTTCCACATCTAATCTGTAGAGAGGATTAGAAACCCCAATACCAATATTTCCTGAGCTTGATTTTATTCTTAAACGTTCAAGCAAACCACCACCTGTAGAGGCTCCTACAAAGAAATCTTCCTGAGCTCCGGTTTGTACTCCGACTCCTGTGCGGAGAGAACCTATCGCCCAATTGGCTCCTCCATTGGTAGGGCCACTATTGGTAAATCCTAAAAGAGAATAGTTTCCAACTGCCATGGGAGAGGTGTTTCTCAAAGCAAGAATAAAATATTGGTCTGTACTTGCAGTAGCATCTATAAGATTATATCTGGCTGAGCTTTCCACATTAGAAACTACATGCAGTTTGGTTTCCGGAGCATTTGTTCCGATGCCGACTTTGTTAGCAGCGCCGTCAACAGAAAATGTTACTCCGTCTACAGAGAACCCATTAACAACGGTAGGATTAAAACGCAATGTGTTTGTTCCCTGCGTTACAACACGATTGCCGGTAAGTGCTCCGTTTGCAACATAAAGATTGACAGGGTTTTCCCAACTTGGTGCTGTTGCAGCTCCTCCGGAAGTAAGAATTTGGCCATTAGCCCCTGCGCTTCCAGCTGTTGTTCCGGTACCTCCTACATTTATCTCATTGGTAACCTGTAAAGGACCTGTTACATGTAATTTTCTCTGTGGGGTAGTAGTTCCGATGCCAACTCTGCTATTTTCTCCATCTACGGAAAGGGTAGCTCCATTTACAGAAAAACCGTGCGTAATGGTTGGTGTAAAACGTAAAAAGTTTGCTCCTTGTGTTACAATTCTGTTTCCTGTAAGTGTACCATTTGCATTATAAATGTTTTCAAAACTGCTGGGTGATGAAGATGGATTTAGTTTTGCCCAGATCGTACCATTAAAATAGTAATATCCTGTGGCATCAATATTAATGGCAGTTCCGGTCAATGTTCCGGTTGCGGGATCATTCACATAAATTAAAGTAGAAGTTGGTACAGAGGCCATGCTTTGGGCTCTTTGCCTGTCAACTCTCGGGATTAAAAGACCATCTACATTATTGGTTGTACCGGTTGCATTTTTTGCAGTAATGTCGAATGTTGAGGTGGGATTTGCGGTGTTGATACCTATTTGAGCCTGAGCCCAAAACACAGAAAGTAAACAAAGGGGAAGTAATGATTTTTTTTTCATGTTTTTTTAATTTTTATCATGTTTGAGTTACTCCGCAAAGTTATCCTGAGATATTAGCTTTAAAAAGAAAATACCTTTCTGTTTTCCGAAAAGGATAAGTTTTATGGGCGTAAAATGTTGATTTTTATTATTTTAGAATTTGATTGATAATAAATAATAAATCTTTATTAAGTGATTTTTTTTAAAGACATAAAAAAATCTGCACCAAAAATGATGCAGACTTTATCTAAGAGTTAATTAATTAGATAAAAATTATTTCTTCTTTGCTTCTTCCTGTTCGATAAAAGAAATAAAAGTAGACGGTGAAATTCCGGTAATCGATTTAAAAATGGTGGCAAACTTGCTGTGAGACGAAAAACCACACTCTTCAGCCAAAGCACTTACCTTATATTTTCTGTATTTTGGGGAGGTATTCAATTTATGAATAACATAATTGATTCTCAGCTTATTAATGTAACTTTTGAAATCTACATTTTTGTGTTTTTTAACAACGTAAGAAATGTACTTGCTGTTTGTACTGAATTCTGTTGCTAAAAAAGAAAGCGAAATGTAACTGTTATTGAACATCTCATCTTTTTCAAAATGATCAAGCTGTTCCAAGATTTTTGCCTCCGTTTCTTTATTGATGGCGATATCAGTCTGTTTATTTTCTGTTTCCGTTTCTCCGGAAATATTTTCTTCTTCCGTTTCTTTTTCCTCTATTTCTGAGGTTATAATTTTGGATTCCAGAACATACTCTTCTTTCTCTTTGTAATGATCAATAATGCTTTTGAATTTTAAATATTCTGCTTTGTGCTTCTTTTTGTTGATAAAAAAGATGATGATAAGACTCAAAATTAATAGAGAAGCAATGCCGATAACAATATTTTTTATACTGTTCCAGCTTGCATACTGTTGATTTTCGTTATCAATTTTATTATAATCTTTATCAACTGTATTTTTGTATTTGTCTTGTATTTTATTAAAAACTTCAACATATTTTTTTCTGTAAACAACCGCTTTTTGATATTGATTTGTTTTTTCGTACAATTCTGCCATACTGCTGTATACTCTTCTTTTCAATTCCGGATGATCAGAGTGTTCTGCAAATTCTAATGCTTTTAAAAAGTATTTTTCAGATTCATCATATTTTTTTTGAAAATATTTTACTTTTCCAAGTCCATCATAGGAAAGTGCGGTAGAGGGATTGGACTCAGGTAGAATTTTTATAGCTTTCCAATAATACTCTTCTGCAAGTGGATAATTATTAAGATACATACAATAAACTTCGGCTAAAAGCTGATAAGATTTACCGAGAGTTATTTTATCCCCGGGAACTTTTGACAAATAATTCAAAGAAGCCTTAAGATTATTTTCAGCACTTGTGTATTTTTTTTGATTAATGTCATAATAGGCAAGTTCCTGACAGAAAAGGGCTTTTACCTGCATTTTCTTTTGTAGATCTTGTATATTATCAGCAATCTTTAGCCCCTCATCAGCATATTTTTTAGATTTATGATTAAGCGTCATAGACCTGTATTCTGTAGCTAAAAGGCCACGAATTTTTGCCTGTAGCTCGTAATTTTCTGTAGTATTGAATATATCTTTTGCTTTTTCAGCGAAAGGTAAACTTTTTTCATACTTCATTTGTTGAAAATAAAGACTGGCACTCAACATTAATCCTCTGCCTTTATGCTCGGGAGTTGTTGCGGCTGTAGTCATAGAATCTGCAACTTTCAATGCGCGAGACATATCTTTTGCGGCAGTTTCAGATATAGTTTTTATGTACAACTGTTCAAAAGGATCATTAGTTTTTTGCGCCCATATTGCAGTAGAATACAGAAAGATAAGGAAAAATAGATTTTTAGCCATAGCTTATTTTAGATTGAAATTTTATATTTTTTTACTTAAATACGTTAACATTGGCAAAGATAAATCAAAAATTATCTCTTATGTTTGAATTTTTTATTAAATATGACTCTTTGTAGAATATGATTTTGTATGATTGATATTGTGGCGATTATTTTATGCAATTGAGATTCTTTTTATTAAATTTTAGGTTTGAATCATTTCGGTTTTAATTGAATATAAATTTTAAATAAATTAAATGAAAAGCACTCCTGACAAACAGTTGTCAAAATAGAACCTTATCTTTATCCTATTAAAAACTAAAATAATGAGTCAGAATAATTTCGACGAAATCATAAAACGTTCTTTGGAAATCAGAGAAAAATATCATCAGTTGGAAATTCAGCAAAATGGTAAAGAATGGACTTTAGAACAGGACGCTTTAGCTTATCTTACAGATGCCGGATTGGTAGGAAGAGACGTAATGTCGCATGAAAAAACATGGGGAAAATCAAATGCCTCAGAAGAACTTGAACATAAATTAGGCGAAAATATCTGGTGGCTGATTATCTTAGCAGGCCGAACTGGAATTGATATGAAAGAAGCTTTAGAAAAATTTTTAACCAAAACAGAAAATTTATTGAAATGAGTTATTGTTCAGCCATAGCAGGAATGCAGCCAGAAAGTAGGAGAGAGCTTCACAAAAATTACCACGATAACCATTACGGATTTCCGATTCATGATGATAATGAATTGTTCGGAAGGTTAGTTATGGAAATCAATCAGGCAGGATTAAGTTGGGAAACGATTTTGAAAAAAGAAGAGACTTTCAGAAAAGCTTACGATAATTTTGATATTCAAAAAGTGGCGGCTTACACAGAAGAAGATCGCGAAAGACTTCTGAACGATCCCGGAATTATCAGAAATAAATTAAAAGTAAATGCCGCCATTGAAAACGCTAAAACCATCATTGAATTGCAAAAAGAATTTGGTTCTTTCGAAAAATGGCTGGAGCATCATCATCCAAAAACATTACAGGAATGGATGAAAATATTCAAAAAAACATTCAAATTTACAGGTGGTGAAATTGTGAATGAATTTCTGATGAGTATTGGATTTTTAAAGGGATGTCACGATGAAGGTTGCCCCGTTTTTAAGGATGTTTTGAAGCATAACCCGATGTGGAATAAGGTATAAATTAAGATGCTTCGACTTCGCTCAGCATGACACTGGCAAATTATTCTGTTCAATAGGAACCAATAGTATTAGCGATGTCATGCTGAGCGAAGTCGAAGCATTTATTATACATTTAAAAAGATTCCACGCTACACTTCGTTTCGCTCTGAATGGCACAAAAAAGTGTATTACTTCAAACTTCTCACCGTAACATCAGGCGCCTGACCTTGTGGAACAATAAAAATAGCATGATCACTAATCGTATCACCCGCATCAAAATAATAACTTCCCGTCACAGGAATAATTCCGTTGGTGAATTTTCCTGATTTATCATAAGCGGAATAAGTCACATTGATCATCTGTGCTTTCATTTTCAGTTCGATCTTTTTTGAGGTCAGTTTGGCTCCGGTTGCGTTGATGCAGTCTAATTCTACAAGCCCAATATTGGTAACGATTTGTGGATAAGAAGACAATCTGATATTATAAGATTTATCTGAAGTATTTTTTACTGTAGCAGAAACTTTGTAGCGGTCATAAGGTTTTCCACCAGCTTCAATGCTTTCTTTATTGGTTATATTAAAAGTTATGCTCATACCGTTGACATCTACAGTCTGACCATCTGTTATTTTTTGAGCATTAAGTGAATTTCCAATGCAGATCACTGCAAAAAACAGGAATAAAAGAATTGAATTTTTCATATCGTAATTAGTTTATTTTGTATTTAATAATACTTAAAATTACGAAAATTATTAACGATAAGTGAGTGTTTAAGAATGATTTGTATTAGCTTATTGTAATTAATCATTACTCTTCTGCATTTAGGATTTCTTTATGTTCTTTTCCCCATTTTTCGAGTTCTTCGATGATGGGTTTTAGTTTATAACCAATTTCAGTCAGTTCATATTCAACACGGGGAGGAACTTCTGCGAAAACAGTTCTTGTAATGATTTTATCTTCTTCCAGCTTTCGGAGTTGCAGGGTGAGCATACGTTCTGTAATATTTTGAAGACGTTTTCTCAGTTCACCGAATCTTAATTTTCCGTTGATGAGATAACAGCAGATCGCCAAAGACCATTGTCCGCCAATGACGTTTGAAGCATAAATTTCAAGACACTCATCTGAAAGCGCTTTTTTATTGGCAAAATTGGTTGATGTTTCCTTTATTTTAGTCATTACTTACATTTTTTATAGTACCGTACAATGGGATACTACTGTTTATAATGTAAGTTACATATATTATTTTTGTAGTAGAAATTTAAATATAATGAAAACATTAGTTATTGTCATTCATCCAACTATCGAAAAATCTGTAATCAATAAAAGATGGATTGACGAATTAAATAAATACCCCGAAAAATACACAGTTCATCAATTATACAAAGAATATCCAGATGAAAAGCTTGACATTCTAAAAGAGCAACAATTAATAGAATCTTATGATAAAATAGTTTTTCAGTTTCCATTTTATTGGTTTAGCAGTCCGCCACTTTTAAAGAAATGGTTTGATGAGGTCGTGTTGTATGGCTGGGCGTACGGAAGCAAAAGCGGTTACAAAGTAGGAGGGAAGAAGATTTCTTTGGCGATCACCGCCGGAATTGATGAAGAAGGCTACAGCCCATCCGGAAAATATAAATACACGATGAAAGAATTAACAACTCCTTTTGAACTGACTTTCGATTACATAAAAGCAGACTACAAAGAACCATTTGTTTTTTACGGAATTGAACAGGATGCTTCCAAAGAGACGATTGAAAAGAGTGTGCCGTTGTATTTGGAGTTTATTGATGGGTTGTAAATATTAATTTTGCTATCCTATTTTTGAATAGGAAAGTATTTTAACGCAAAGATTTATTTTTAATTCTGGATATTTAAAGGAGCAAAGAAGTGAATCAATATAATTGATTCTTAAGAAGCTTACTTCATCAGCGACTTTGTCGCATCTCTTTGCTCTCTAAAAATAATATAGTTGCATAGTAAAACTTTGCGTTTAAAAATGAATTTTAGTGTTTATACTGTCTGTTATTTCGACTTAGAAGAAATCTCTATAAATGTAGCCAAATCAATTGCTTCTTCCTGAAAATACTCTTTAAACTGATTTGAGAGTTTTTCATCTTTAAATTTAACGATTGTATATGCACTATCCACTGCTGAAATTTCAATAAATGATTCTTTAATTAAAAATTGATTTGGTTTCCATGTATTTTCATCATCTACAGATAAATTTGAAATAAGATTAAAGTCTAATTGAGTATTTTTAGGAACAGCAGAAATAATTCCCCAAATTATTTGAGTTCTAGATTGATAAAGTACTTTAAACTCTTCATTATTCAAAACAAAATAATCTTTGTCAAAATTGATGGGTATCTCATCATCTGTCATAAAATCTAAATCTGTTAAAACCCAATCATAATCAATAAGATTTTCCCAAATTGGTTTTAAAACTTCAATTAGATTGGTGTGAAATTTTATAATTTTTGTACTTCTGATGATCCAGTTCATTTAATTTTTATTTAAAACAATATCAATTCTCTTCTCTGCTTCCTCTTTTGAAATTCCATTATAAAAATCTTCAACAAAAGCATGTTCAAAGCCTTCATGAGGATGAATAAAAGGTCTTCCTATTTTATTATTGACAAATACATCGGTAGGAATACTTTTTTCAAATTCATAATTAGGGAGATAGTTGGAAAGCCATCCGAAATATCCTCCTTCGAAATCTTTATTGTCATAATTTTCAACATATTCATTAAAGCTTTTCTCACTTAATGAAACCCAAATTCCATATTCAAGATCTTGACAACTGTCATTCACTTCCTGTACGAGAACTGCTCGGACAAAGTAGCATGTTTCATCAGAATATTTTATGATACATAAATCTGAAGTTAATTCAGAATTCTCCAGTTCTTCTTCAGACAATTGAAAATATGGATATGGAGCAGAATAAGCTATTGCAGGCCAATCTTCTTTTTCTTCGCCGCAGCATTGACAGATATATTTCATTTTAATCAATTTAAGGTTTTTCTTCGTAGAAATCATCCAATTTTAAATCTAAAATTTTTGGAAATTCTTTTACAATATTTAAATAATCATTTTGATTTAAGATAAATTGATATCCTAAATTTTGATATTCCTTTTCCATTAAAACTATTTTTCCTGAATATTTTTGATCTTGAATAAGAGGAAGATATATAAATATTAAATAGGGTTTGTCTTTTAATGCAAATTCAATTTGAATGAATTTTGGATTTTCTCCTCGTTGTAGCGGATCGTTGAATACGTCCACTGATTCATATTTTGATTTAGTTAAATCTGAAAATATATTTTTGATAATGGGTTTAATTTTTGTTTTTTCAAATTTTTCAGCATCTCCTTGAATAGCGAAGTAACCTATTTCATTTTTGAATTTTGTACGTTTATTTTTTCCTTCATCATAATAAATGCGGAAATGAGTAACATCATCAACATTAAAATTGAAGTTTTCAATTTGCTTGATATTAGGCCTGTAATTTTTAGAACTCAACGGTTTGTCTTGTAAACGAATACCTGACAGCTCTTTTGTACCATATTTTTTAAGAAAACTAAAAATTAAAGTTTGTGATGATTTAAAGTTATAATTTATATTATTTATAAAAATAGTATCGTTGTTGTTTACGCTAGCTTGTAAAGAGGGAAGAATATCTCTTTTGTCTGTAGGAATTGGTTCCGTTTTAAAAAAAGAATTTAATTGTTCTGTAAGCTGTTTTATTTGAGGATCTGTAATATTTTTTCTGATATCTGCTGAAAATAGATTTTTAAGATCTAAAGGCCTGTTGTCCTGAATTAGTTTTATAGCTTTTCCTGCTGTAATCAACATTTCGTCTTCTGACAATATTTCTGATTTATAGTTCTCAATATTTTTTTGAGCTCTTAGACAATTAGAAGAAGCTATTAAAACTAAAATTAATGAAAAACTTTTTAAAATAGTCATGTATTTTTAAATAAAAATTTAGCTAAAATACTCAAATTTCCTTACCCCACCGTCTTCGTATCCTCCTCCTTCAAAATCTTTTTCTCCTTCATAGAAAGCATCATTCTTTCGCATTTGTATTTTTCCCAGTCGAATTGATTGAGGAAATCCAGCGCTGCCACAAAACCTCTGTTGAAAAGGTCTTCTTTTTCCTCTCTTTTCATGAAGAAATTCAGCCAGCTGCTTTCCCCGCAATTCACGGTTTGGATGCTGAAAGAATGATAAAAAGTATGTTTTGTAAGGAAAGATTTGTCATTAAAACCTTTTAAAGTGCTGAGAATATTTCCGGCAAATGAGAAAGGTGATTTTAGAATCTGTTCGCTGGTTTTTCCCTTTTCGGACAGAATATCGGAGTCGCTGGTAAGCTGTACTCCAAACAAAGGCATTCTCGGATAAAAAACATCACTCGAATGAAAAAGATCGATCGGGAAATTAGAAATACTACCACCGTCAATAAAAACTCCGGACGGGTAGATGTCTTCAGGTTTGGTGTTCATCCAGAATTTCCAGGCATATTTCACAGAATCATCACTCTTATCGATCATCTTTTGAAAAGGCTGAAAAAAGAAAGGAACCGACATCGAAGCACGTACAAATTCGGCTGGACTGATGCGTTTCATTTCTTCCTCAGACCAGTATAAATTGGCCATCGTGGGAAGTTCAACCTTGATTTTAGCATTAATATCAGTGGTAATAACAATGTATTCTGATTTCAATAAATAGAAAGGATTATTTTTATAATAATCATTATTAACGGCACTTTCGTAGAATATTCTATAACGGGTTTGGTCGATATGTTCTAAATTATTAACCTTAATTTCTTCAATACTGTTAAGAGCGATGGCATAATATTCCTGCTCATTTCCATAGCGATAGTTCAGGTTAAGCTGACGTTCCTTTTGGACGAATTTATCATTAAGTTCGGCAACGGTTTTTATACCGAATCCGTTCATCACATCCGTCATTTGATCTAGGAAAACTTTTCCGGGATTAAGTCCGCTGTTTTGTTTCCTGAAATCATTATAAAACTTTTTAACACAAAAAAACGCAATGATAATCGGAATAAGCGGAACAAGAAAAAGTAGTTTCGCATTCAAAGTAGTTTCAGAAGAAAGTGCAAACGGAATAATGACTAAAATAATCATGAGCACAGCCGCAATAATGGCATTTATTTTCAGGAAATTCTTGTTGTTCAGCATCGCATGAATGGTGGTTTTTACATATGTTTTTCCATCCATAAAATCGGCGAAATTCCAGTTGAAAAGGATTTCTCTTATAACCTCACTTTTGACTTCTTCTTTAGTTCTGCAGGCGGCAATAAGCATCGTGTTGATGGCTCCTGCACTTGTTCCCGCAATTTTCAGAAAACGAACGCCAAAGATCTCCAAACCATACAGATAGCCTACCAATGCGCTTCCCCAGACACCACCACCTTCCTGTACAAATTCTACATATTGATTTCCGTGAGCATCCAGAAGATCAGAAAATTCTTTGGACGAAATATTTTCATGCAAAGCTGAGAGCTTGTCTTTCGATTCCTGAGAAAGTACATTTTCATCAAGAATTTTGTTAAGAATTTCGGTTTTCATGGTTGGTTTGGTGGTTTTTAGTTTTTTTTGCTTGAAGTGGTAAACGCTAAGCTTGGTGTCATTGCGAGGAGAGAAGCGACGAAGCAATCTCTTAAAAAGAATTACTAAATTTAATATTCTTAAATTCTCAATTAAAAACTTAATGGTTCAAAATTTACAACATTAAGGTTTATTAAAAGATTAAGAACATTAATAGATTGCTTCGTCGCTTCGCTCCTCGCAATGACATTAATTTTACTGTATAAAATTAATTAAAATCAATCTTAAAAACATACGTATTTTCACCCTAATCATTAAGTGATTTTACCACTGTTTTCTTCTTGCATATATAAAGGTACAGATTACAATTAAAGCCATTAAACCTAAAGTATAAAAATACCCGTGTTTTGTATGCAGTTCCGGCATATTGTCGAAATTCATTCCGTAAACCCCTGCAATAAAGGTAATTGGTAAAAAATAAACCGAATAAATCGCCAAAACCTTCATCACCTGATTCGCTTTTTGGTCGGAAAGTGCTAAAAACATCCCGATTAAGTTGGTGATTTGTATATTTAAATGATCAAAATCCGCCACAACATCTTTATGTTTATCTTTTAAATCGACAACCTCAGAATCCTGTAATCCTAAGAGCTTAAATTTATCGATCGCATCTGTAGAAATAGTTAATACTCTGGAATTTAATCCCGATTTTCTTTTCAGTTTATATAATCTACGAATCTGATTGGTGTGATTTGTATTTTTAAGGAAGATCTCATTTTCAATGTTATCCATTGTTTCCATTAAGCTTACAGACTCATCATCGAAACTTTTCATCATCAATAAAGCGATCTTTAGAGCAATATTTTGGGTAGTTGTTTCAGTTGTTGAGCAGGAAAGCTGCTTTTTTGTTTCATTGATGCTTTTGGTTTTCATTCTATGGACGGTAATAATGGTATTACCCAAAAGAAAAACACCAATTTTGGTACTGATATCACTGATGGTATTGAGGTTTTTTCTCTCTAACTCAGTGCTTTCACGGAATAGGAAAAACTTCACGTCTCCGTCTTCTTCATATTTTGGTAAGTGATTAGGGTCTAAGGTATCTTCAAGAAGGAGATTATTGATCTCATATCTTTCATGAAGAAATTTCATGTCTTCCGCTGTAGGAGCTTCTACATCTACCCATTCGCACTGGGAGTCTCTGTATATCGTATCAATTGGCATAAAGTAAAAATACTAATATTTTGAAAAACTATGTCTTAAATAAGTTTTATCTTTGCCAAAATTAAAAAACTATATGATTAAAAGTACAATAAAAGGGATCGGATTTTATGTGCCGGATAATGTTGTAACGAATGATGATCTAGCTAAATTAATGACCACAAATGATGAATGGATCACGGAAAGAACAGGTATTAAAGAAAGAAGACACCGTAAAAACAGAAATGATTCTCAGGAAACTACGGCTTATTTAGGTTTTAAAGCTTCTGAAAAAGCACTTGAAAAAGCAGGTTTAACAGCAAAAGACATTGACTATATCGTTTTTGCAACGCTTTCTCCGGATTATTATTTTCCGGGATGTGGAGTTTTACTTCAGGATATGTTAGGTTGTGATACAATTGGCGCTTTGGATGTTAGAAACCAATGTTCAGGATTTGTTTACGCAATGAGTGTTGCCAATGCTTTCATTAAATCAGGAACGTATAAAAATATCTTGGTTGTTGGGGCTGAAATTCATTCTTTTGGATTAGATTTTTCTGACGAAGGAAGAGGAGTTTCTGTAATTTTCGGAGATGGAGCAGGGGCAGTTGTCCTTTCTGCGACAGAAGATGCCAATGCTGGTGATATTTTAGCAATGAACATGCATTCTGAAGGAAAATATGCCGATGAATTGTGTACTCAGTTCCCGGGTTCTAAATACGGATGGAGCGACAGAATGAGAAAAGAGCCTGAAAATGTGACTGATAAAGAAGTTTATCCAATCATGAACGGTAATTTTGTTTTCAAACATGCAGTAACAAGATTCCCTGAAACGATGCAGGAAGCTTTAGATAAAGCCGGAAAAACGATTGAAGATCTTGATATGTTTATCCCACATCAGGCGAATTTAAGAATTGCTCAGTTTGTTCAGCAGAAATTCGGGTTGCCGGATGAAAAAATTCACAATAACATCCAGAAATACGGAAATACTACTGCAGCATCTATTCCAATTGCTTTAAGCGAGGCGATTGAATTAGGTAAAATCAAAAGAGGAGATTTGGTTCTTCTTTCAGCTTTCGGAAGTGGTTTCACTTGGGGAAGTATTTTATTTGAATATTAATTTCAATTAAGTTATAAATAAAAGTGGGCAGGAATGTCCACTTTTTTTGTTTTAAAATAGTTAGGTGATTATTGAGCTAATTTTACTTTAAATAGCTTTATTTTTATATGAATAAAAGAATTATATAAAATGATTTTGAGAAGTTTTAAAATAAGAATCCCTAATTTTTAACAAAATGCGAAACTTACTATGATTTTATTTTAGTTAAATATATGCTTTGCAATGAATTTAAATCTAATATATAATTACATCTAATTATTTTTTTTCTAATATGTTTTTATTATAATTTATAATAGCAATTTTCAGTTCAGGATTGGTTTCATATCTCCATCAAGAGATATAATTTAATGCATTTTTTTTTATGATTTTGACATCATGACGAATAAAATTATCAAAATAACTTAAATATTAGTTTTACTCACTTCCATATGATATGTTTTCTATATACCATTTGGATACCATTTTCTATTGTTTTCCTATTTTACGTGGCTGTAAGTTGTTGATTGTTAGCGTTTTTGCATGGGTGGTATATTGATGGTATATTGCTTTTTTGGATGTAGGTTGTTTTTTTTCTCTCTTTGTACCGTTAGCAAACACATAACAATTTACAAATGAAAAAAATAGTATTATCAATTATATTCGCTGTTTCGGCCTATTCAATTGACGTAAACGCACAGGTGGGTATCAATGTAGCTTCTCCTTCATCTACATTAGATATTACAGCAAAAAATGCTACTGGTAAAACGGCTAATGTAGACGGGCTTTTGGTACCGAGAGTAGATAGAGAAAGAGCTCAAAGTATGACAGGAGTTCCTACTTCAACATTAATTTATATAAATAGTATTACTACAGGTACGCAAACCGGTACTGCAATAAATATTAATGCTATAGGTCATTATTCTTTTGATGGTACGGCTTGGGTGAAGTTGGGAACGGGAACTAGTACCGGGTCAAATGTTAATATATATAATTCTGATGGTTCTCTTACAGGAAATAGAACGGTAACTCAGGGAGCTAATACATTAGCATTTAACGGAACTGCAACAAATGCATTTTCAGTAGATGGTACTACTTTGTCTGTAGATGCGGCCAATCATAGATTAGGATTAGGAACTACAACTCCTGCTGAAAAATTAGATGTAAGAGGAGGATTAGCTTTTACAGGACAATCTGCTGCGGATAAAACGGCATTTGGTGGATTAGATTATGCAGGAGCAACAAGAATCCTATCTTGGGGGCCTGATGCAGCTACCAACGGTATTATATCTTTTTGGACAGGATTAGGAGGTGCTTCTACGTCTGAAAAGATGCGTATTCATTCCAATGGTAATGTAGGAATTGGCACTACAACTCCTCATTGTATGTCTTCAAACCAATTTAGACATTTTGGTTTAAATCTTTAAGGAGGATTTTCGGTTTATAAACTTACTAATTTTTGTTGGTTATATATTTGTCTTCTTTTACGGATGGATTCTTCTTTTAT
>Ga0302167_10000702_pt1 | contig 15497 bp, 14 predicted proteins | sample I_Fen_N1_1_FD_193496 | JGI IMG/M metagenome (GOLD analysis project Ga0302167, IMG submission 193496) | Peat permafrost microbial communities from Stordalen Mire near Abisko, Sweden - I_Fen_N1_1 | ecosystem: Environmental > Terrestrial > Soil > Wetlands > Permafrost | place: Sweden: Abisko...
GGGGCCTATAGCTCAGTTGGTTAGTAGCACCTGACTCATAATCAGGGGGTCACTGGTTCAAGCCCAGTTGGGCCCACAAAAGCAAATCAAGCAGTTACATTATGTGTAGCTGCTTGATTTTTTTTGTTTTTGTGCAAAACGTATAAGCCAACTGCCCATTTACTCCTCCTTCCTTGTACTGGTTCGTGTTTTTCTCCGGGTATATTCGCCCTCAAAGAATAAACATGATATATGTTTGCGTTTATTTTGAATATATAGTCATTTATAAACAACAGTATAATGTCTGTATACCCTAAAGTCCAATAAACCTTTTAGCTCTTACAATATACCTTTTAGTTCCTACAATGTATATTGTAGCACTTAGAATGTACCTTTTAGTTCCTACAAGGTATATTGTAGTACTTAGAATGTAGCTTGAAGGTCTTACAATGTATATTGTAGTCCTTAGAATGTAGCTTGAAGGTCTTACAATGTATATTGTAGCACTTAGAATGTAGCTTGAAGGTCCTACAATGTATATTGTAGTCCTTAGAATGTAGCTTGAAGGTCCTACAATGTATATTGTAGTCCTTAGAATGTAGCTTTAAGGTCTTACAATGTATATTGTAGTACTTAGAATGTAGCTTTAAGGTCTTACAATGTATATTGTAGCACTTAGAATGTAGCTTGAAGGTCCTACAATGTATATTGTAGCACTTAGAATATACATTTTAGCTCCTACAATGTATATTGTAACTCTTAGAATATTTATCGTAGCGGGTAGCTTAGGGTCTATTCAATAAACTGTGTCAAAACTTAGGGTAGGTTCATCCTAAATAAGCTTAACTAATTAATAACGAACCGAAACAAGCAATTAATCAGAAAAATGGTTGTTGATGTAATAATTTGTTTTTACCTTTGGTGCTTAATTAGCAAAAAACAAGCTAAACATCAATAAAAAGACTGCGGCTTAAATTCCGGTATAAGTACCTGTGTTAAGCTCGTGCCAAAACATGAAAAGTGAACTAAGAATGCTTTAGCTGGGAATAATTTTTAGATGAGGGCGCTAGGGGGATGATATAAATTGTTATATGCAAATTTAAGAAAAAGTAAAATGCATTGTAAGTATAATATCGACATATCAGATAGTCAGGAATTTATAAACGACTTAAATACAAAGTGTTTTGTGGAGATTTCAGGCGAAAATATTTGGAGTCTGGGGTATGAGACATTACCTTTTGATGACGAATATGAAAAGCCTGAAAAATTTCCAGATTGTTGTAATTTTCATGCAAGCATTAAAAGGAATGCAGAAGACTGGTTTGATAAATTTCCAGATTGTTGCGAAAATCACAAAAAACTCAAACAAAAATATTGGTTTTTAAAAGCAAGCTACAAAAACATACCAAATAAAATAGTTACTCAAATTTCATTTACTGAAAACTTTATAGCTAAAAATATAGAAAAGATTGATTGGTATAAAGAGATAACAGACTATATCGAGTATTCAATTGAAAGTTTTGGCATGCCTAATATAGGTGGTGAAAGATATATTTCAAGCTTAAAGCATTGGATTTTAGAAAGCAATTCAACAGAATACATTTTTCCTGTAGAAAAGAAAAAAGACTTAGTTGAGTTCATTAACCAATTGACTACTCCAACCAATAAAGAAAATACTGATTTAAATTTATTGATTTCTACATTTCAAAAGTGGTTAAAAACCTTTCCTAATTTGATTTTTTTTGTGAATTTAAAAGAGCAATTAAATGGGAAGGTTCCAATAGATTTACTTTTATATGAGCCTAATTACAACAGATTCACTGGAATGACAAAAATGAAAATTAGGACGCATAGTGAACTTATTCAGATACTTATCAATACAACAAAAAAGTTATTAGGTTTAATCGATACACCACAACTTCTTGTTGATGGTTATATAACGAACAAAAATAAATATCAAATAGACATATTAAGTCAACAACACAAAATCAAACAAAACCAACTTTTAGTAGACTATACGAGTCATGAAATAAAGTATTTAAAAATTATCAAAAGTTGGTTGAAAAATGAGAAAGAATACCTTAGTGAATTAAAACCATTAATCGAAAATAGCATTGAGATGTCAAAGAAATACATAACAGAAGTAAAAGAAATATTTGGTAAACCATATTTAAAAGTATATCTCAGGGATAGGTCTAAAAATGAAGAAATTGCGAGATTTATTGAATTGCTTCAATCCGTAAAGAATGCAAATGTCACTGATAATAAAGAAAAGGATATTACCGTTTATCCGGCTAAAACTTTTTCAATTGAAGAAATGAAGTTCGAGTTAGATATCGCACTTGATTCATTTTTTTCAAAAGGAGCACATGACCCAATTTTCGAAGATGTAATTCAAAAATTAAGTCACAAAAGTTATGAAGATATATTACTTCATATTCGAAATTATGGACGGAATCTCGGGAAATTCAAAAACTTATATGAGAAATTTGATGAGGAGGGTTTTAGAGATTTCTTTTTACCTCACTTAAACCTTATTTCAAAGAGTCTTACAGCTACAGGCGAAACCTTCAACAAGATTGGTAAGACAGATATATTAATCCAAGATGAAAGTGGTTTAAACGTTTTCATTGCTGAATGTAAACTATGGAAAGGAGAGTCGCAACTATCGGATGCTGTTGACCAGCTCTTAGACAGGTATGTAACATGGCAAGATGAAAAAGTTGCCCTTATTGTTTTCAATAAAGACATGAAAAACTTTACTGAACTTTTAAAAAAAGCTCCTTTAAGACTAACAAAACATAAGAACTTTGAAAGTTTTGCAGGAGCAACAAGTGATAATTCTTTTAGATTTGTTTTTAAGCACCCCGATGATGAAAATAGAAAAATTGACTTAGAGTTAATTGTTTTTAACTGTGTGTGATTAACTTGAGAATTAAAATACTAACGACCAAAAATTATAAGATAAACAACTGCACCTAACACTTAGGCTTCCTGCGGTCGGAACGACCCAGCAAGGAAGCGTCGGTTGAACCGTATTCCCTTTGCAGGGAGGGTGATTCGATGAACGTTAAGAAGTAAGCTATGCATTCAGCTTCAGCCGGTTTTGCTCTCGCATTCACTTTTTCGCAAGGCGTCAGCGAGGAAAACAGAACAAGTCCCGGGTTGTTATGGTCAACAATAAAAAAGGAAATAGAAACTTTTATCCACGAATAATATTTAAACTCAAATACTGGTAAATATGGAAAGAAATAAATTGAAAAAGTTAGTGCTCTTTATCCTGTGTGTTTTTATCCTCGCGTTAATTTATACCTTTTTTGATAGTCATGCGAATTATGATTCTTCATATACACTTGGCTGGTCAGTGGGGCGAAATACCAGACACATTATAAAGATATTTGCTACTCTTACTTTGATATTATTGGCTTTTAGAAGGTTTAAAGCCCAAAAGTCAAATAAACGAAATCTGTAATTGATTGGATGTGACTTACATCAAACTAAAGCAATTAAAAGCCTTTGTTTCGCCCTCTCTATCCTAATTCCAGAACTTAACCATCGTGACATAAAATCCGGCTATTCTTTTGCAGAAAGAATGCAGAAAATACAGGAGCGTACACTCTGTGGAAAAATGCAACAACTTGTAGATGTATAAACAGAAAATGTTTAACCCGCTTTCCAGACAGCTGTATTTGAAATTCCCCAATAGGGCATAAAACACAAGCAACGCAAAAAGTTGTGCTTTTTGCGTTGGTTGCATCAGGGCGGGTCTTTTTCCTGTCCTACAGTATTCCTTTAATCATCATCCCTGTCGTGTCCGTGCCTATGTTCTCTGTCACGATCATGATGTCTGTCTTGGTCTTCGCCCCAATGCCTGTCGTCGCGTCGGGGTCTGTCTGCTTCGCGGTAATCTCTTCTGTCCATGTATCTCCGGTCAAAGTCACGGTGATGCCTGATCCGGTACATCTCCATGTGCCGTTCGTTGTAACGGTAGGGGTAAGGTGTGTTTAGTGCCAGTTCTATTTTGGGGGCAGTTGCCAGACTGATCATGGCAAACACGTCCGGTAGACGAACACTGGTGACCCACCTGCCTCTGTCCGGATAGATATAAACATCCCGACGAGTATCGTAATAGATATTCTGCTCCGGAAAATAGATATGACGCACATTGGCTCTGTATCCATGAGCCGGTACCCAACGCGGAGGATAGGCTTTCAATGTTTCAACTGGCAGGGTTAAACTAATAGTAAGTAGTGCGATAACAGCAACTACGAATGATTTCGTTTTCATAATTCGTATATTTAAAAAATGGATAAATAGTGTTCCTCGCAGGTCGTAAAGCAAATACAATACCAGAACAAATTTTATAGAGATAAGCGAACATGAATTTTGGTGATTATTATGCAACACTAAAGCTCTATACCGGCTTTGGTATGGTTGACTATTACTGGTGCAGGGCTGATTTTCAGTCCGGTATTTCCTCCTTTTTTTGTTCCTTATGATCCCTCAGGGGTACATGCAAAAAACGGGAGCTTTCTTTTCAGAAAACTCCCGTTTTTGTATTCCGTATTTTTATATCAGAACTTGTAACGAACAGCCAACGCTATACCATCGTATGCACCACCATAACTGTTTGGCAATACATACCAACTAGGACGGTAATCTAACGATAGTTGCAAGGGGATATTAAAGTTGTACTCAATTCCTACCTGACCTGCAATACCCAGTGCAAAACCTTTGTAGTCGCTGTTATGATCACCACTCCACGATCCGATCTGAGGGCCAAGACCTGCATACCATTTAAAGCCCGGAGCCAGTTCGTCCAGATTCCAAACCCATTGATAAATACCGGTTAAGCCAAAGCCAGAATAGCCTTGATTGTTATCCCAACTGTTTAGTCCCAAAGTTAGTTCCAGCCTGTTGGTAGTACTTAATGTTGATTGAAACGTAATTTCGCCACCATTACCAAAACGTAAACCAATAGCATTTTTCTCTGACTGTGCGCTTAATGTGCTCATCATACCCGCTACCAATGCGAGTGTCAAAATCATTTTTTTCATACTTTCTTTGTTTTTCTTGCCGAAGCTTTAGTTTTATTTATATTGATAACATCCGTTGAGATGTATTGTTTGTTTTTGGTAGTAAAATGTCTGGAATCTATAATTTACTACAAGAACACTTTAGCAATTGCAATTATTAAGCCATACTTTAATTTTAATGTAGATTTGTTTCTCCCAATGGTGGATCTGGATAAAGAAAAAGCACCTACAGAATATGTAAGTGCTTTTATAATATATGGTTGTATGGGTTACTTAATGCTTAATTCATTAATCAGTCGTTGAGCTCCGCCTACTTTGTCCATCACAAACAAGATGTAGCGAACATCCACACTGATGGTACGCTGCAAGTCGGGTTCAAATACAATGTCGCCGCTCATGGCTTCCCAGTTTCCGTCGAACGCCAAACCTAGCAACTCACCTTTGGCATTGAAGATAGGACTACCCGAATTACCACCGGTAATATCTGTATTGCTCAGAAAAGCCACATGCATTTCGCCTGTTTTCTGGTCGAGATAAGCACCATAATTCTGTTCCCTGATGGCTTTCTTTAGCTTGGGCGAAACATCAAACTCTTCGTCGCCGGGAATCTCTTTTTCCAGAATACCTTTGGTGGTGGTATAATACTTATAACTTACTGCATCAGCAGGATTATAACCTCCTACTTTACCAAAAGTCAAGCGCATGGTAGAGTTTGCATCTGGGTACATCGGTTTCCCTTTTTCGGCAGCCATGGCTTTGATGCCGCTTTCGTACACCCGTTCGGCATCTTTAATCTCTTCACTTAGTTTGGTATATTCATCACCGCGGACAGATTCCATAGTTTTCCGTACTTCTTGCGAAAAGACAAGAGCAGGGTCTTTAAATAAATCTACATTGTGACTTTTAATGGCTTTGGTGATTTTTTCCAGCGATGTAAAATCCGATTTTTCGAATAAATACTTTGCATACCGGTTGTAATCGCCTTTAAATTTCTTTTGAATAACCGTGTATACTTCGGGCAGAGCATCAGCGTCAACCGACTTTTTATAAATATCCAACATAGCTACCAACGCAGCCTGATCAACGGCCGGATAATAATCTTTATAAGCAGCTTTTACCTCAGTGAGCAAAGAGTCCTGGCTTATGTCTTTTTTCATGATTCTTTCCACCTGATTAGCAATACGGGGCATCTCTACTCCGCTAACCAACGACTCAATCAGGTAACTTAATGCTTTACTATATGGATAAATTTTGCCATAGTCGTTAGCCAGTGTTTGCAATACATTTTTGTATTTTGCTTTTCGTTCGGGGGTGCTGTTAGCCCATTCTGCAAATTCTTTTTCCTGACTTTGTTTTTCGGCTATAATGCCCAACTTTCCGATTGCTTTATTCATGCCTATGCTGTTCTTCCAATAATTGGAGCTGCGGGCAAACTTGCTGGCATACGCAATATTGATTGCTTCGTCTACACGCATAAAAGAGTGCCACACATCTTGTTTGGCACCTCGCACCTCGATGCGTGCCTGATTGGACGTTTTCATACGGTTGTTTACACCCCACGATGACAGATATCGGTTTGTACTACCCGGATTACCCATAATCATGGTATAATCGCCCGGCTGATAACCTTTGTTGGAAATGGTTGCAAAACGTTTTGGCGAGTAAGGCACATTGTCTTTAGAGTATTTAGCTGGCTTCCCGTTGGGTGAGCAATACACCCGAAATACCGAGAAATCGCCTGTATGGCGTGGCCACATCCAGTTGTCGGTGTCGCCACCAAATTTTCCGATAGAGATCGGAGGTGCATAAGCAAACCGAACATCGGTAAACTCTTCGTAAACGAATAAGTAGAACTCGTTGCCCGAATAAAACGACCGTACACGACCTATATAACCGGTGCCTTTTTCAGCTTCTTTCTGAATTACTCCGGTAATAGAATCTTGCTTTTCGATACGGGCTTTGCCCAGTAAATTGTCTGGTAGTTGCGATATAACACGTTCGGTAACATCCTGTATTTTTACCAGAAACTTCACGGTAAGCCCCGGGGTGGGAATTTCATCGCTCAGCTTTTCAGCAGAAAAACCGTCTTTCAGGTAATTGTGTTGTACGGAGCTGTGTTGCTGAATAGATTCAAATCCACAGTGGTGATTGGTGAAGACCAGCCCTTGATTGGATACCATCACACCCGTACAGCCATTTCCAAACACGATAACAGCATCTTTCAGACTTACACTGTTATCGCTGTAAATGTCTTCAGCTGATAGTGTCAGACCCATACCGTTCATCTTTTGGATGTTTAGCTTCTGAATCAAAGGCAGCATCCACATACCTTCGTCGGCTTTTACCCCAATAAACATACTGAGCGCAAGCAACACAATGAATAGTTTTTTCATTTAAATAGAAATTGAATATTTAATTGTTGATATTAATTCTTGTTGGATAAAACGAAAATAAAAAACTTTAGCGTTGAAACCCTCGTATTAGTGTTTCGGTTGGACGTAAAAGGGCGTTTGCTTGAAACCTAATCTTTATATGCAATTCATCGGACATTAATATTGTACAAATGTATGAATTTTTTTTCATGTTTTCAGATTTTAGTCCTCGCACATCCGGCAGGTCTGAGTGCTAAAAGTAAAAGAGACTGCCTTATGCCGACAGTCTCTTTTACTTTTATATTTTAATTAGATCGGATTTATTTATACATTCTTTCACGAATAGCTTTAATGTCTTCCGAAGTCACGTAATCATCATAATCCATTTGTTTGTCGATAATGCCTTTTGGAGTCAGTTCGATGATGCGGTTACAAACGGTTTGAATAAACTCGCGGTCATGCGAAGCCATCAATACGTTGCCTTTGAAGTTTACCAGGGTGTTGTTGAAAGCCTGAATAGATTCCAAATCAAGGTGATTGGCCGGAGAGTCGAGTATCATCACATTGGCGTTCCGAAGCATCATCCGCGAAATCATACAGCGCATTTTTTCACCTCCCGATAGCACACTGGCTTTTTTGTATATCTCTTCACCTGCGAATAACATCTTTCCCAGATAACCGCGAATAAAGGACTCGGTAGTATCGGATGAGAACTGTCCCAGCCAATCTACCAGATTTAAATCGGTATTAAAGAATTCAGAATTATCAAGCGGCAAATAAGCGTTGGTTATCGTTATTCCCCAGTTGTAAGTACCTTCATGTTCTTTATCATGTTCGTTGATAATTTCAAAAAATGCCGTCATGGCACGCGGATCACGTGACAGGAAAATGATTTTATCGTTTTTCTCTACATTAAAATTTACATCTTTGAAAAGAACGGTGCCATCTTCGGCTGTTTTACCCAGTCCTGCAATTTCCAACACCATATTTCCCGGATCACGATCGGGAGTGAAAATGATTCCCGGATACTTACGTGTCGATGGTTGTATCTCGTCGATATTCAGCTTTTCAAGCATCTTCTTACGACTGGTAGCCTGTTTCGATTTAGCCACATTGGCACTAAACCGACGAATAAATTCTTCCAGTTCCTTTTTCTTTTCTTCGGCTTTTTTGTTCTGGTTCTGTTGCTGACGCAGTGCCAACTGACTTGATTCGTACCAGAAAGAGTAATTACCCGAGAATAGCTGCACTTTTCCGAAGTCAATATCCACCGTGTGGGTACTTACCGCATCTAAAAAGTGTCGGTCATGCGAAACCACTAATACGGTGTTTTCATAATTGGCCAGGTAATTTTCCAACCACATTACAGTGTCCACATCCAAATCATTGGTAGGCTCATCGAGTAGCAGGTTGTCCGGTTTTCCGAATAGCGCACGTGCCAACAGCACACGTACTTTTTCCATCCCGCTGAGTTCTTTCATCAGCTGGTAATGTAAATCTTCTTTGATTCCCAGTCCGCTTAATAGTGATCCGGCTTCGCTTTCGGCATTCCATCCGTTTAGTTCGGAGAATTTGTCTTCCAGCTCTGAAGCCCGAATGCCATCAGCATCCGAAAAATCTTCTTTCAAGTAAATGGCATCCTTTTCATCTTTAATCTTCCAAAGTACCGTGTGTCCCATCATCACAGTGTCAAGCACGGTGTATTCATCAAACTCAAAGTGATCTTGCTTTAATACCGAGAGTCGTTCGGCCGGGCCAAACTGAACGTTTCCGCGTGTAGCATCGAGATCACCGCTGAGCATGCGTAGGAAGGTGGACTTTCCGGCACCATTGGCTCCGATAATTCCATAACAATTGCCGGCAGTAAATTTCAAATTTACGTCAGAAAATAAAACTCGTTTGCCAAATTGAATGGCTAAATTAGATACAGTAATCATTTTAGTTGATTGAAGTAGTTGAACTGATTCTCATCAGTAAGGTTGCATTAACTTGATACTATTTTAAAACAAAGAATAGAACCAATCTGTTTTCCAGACTCGTTCTATTCTTGTAATTTATTTCAAAGCTGACTTTTTCAGAAATAATTATTCTATAATTCCCAGACTGCGGGCATCTCTTGAGATCTTCTCAATAGACTCGTCAATCTGATCGAACGTATGTGTAGCCATCAGCGAATAGCGAATCAGTGAATCTTCCGAGCGTACTGCCGGAGAAACTACCGGATTCACAAATACACCGTCGTCCATCAACATACGTGTCAGTTTGAATGTTTTTGTGTTGTCACGCACGTAAAGTGGAATGATCGGAGTTTCTGTTGGTCCGATTTCGAAGCCTGCTTTCTGGAATCCTGCTTTGGCACGAGCAGTGTTTGCCCACAAAGCATCTTTACGCCAGGTTTCTTCAGCCATTACGTCCAATGCTGCCAATACACAACCGGTAGAAGCCGGGGTAATAGAAGCACTAAAGATTAATGTGCGCGAGTTGTGTTTCAGATAATTGATAATATTATTATCGGATGCAACGAATCCACCAATGGTTCCCAGCGATTTGCTGAATGTTCCCATAATCAGATCTACATCTTTTGACACACCGAAATGTTCGCAGATACCTGCACCTGTTTTGCCGAATACACCTAATGAATGCGCTTCATCAACGTAAATTGAAGCATTGTATTTCTTTGAAAGTTCTACAATTTCAGGTAATTTAGCTACATCGCCTTCCATGCTGAATACACCATCTACTACAATAAGTTTCAACTTGTCTGGTTCGCATTTCTTGAGCAATTTTTCCAAAGCATCCATATCGTTGTGACGATATTTCAGTTGTTTGGAGAATGACAACCGTTTACCTTCTACAATAGAGGCGTGGTCGAATTCATCAAAAATCAAGTAATCTTCACGACCGGTAACACATGGTATAACTCCTGAATTGACAGTAAAACCGGTTGCATAAACCAAAGCAGCTTCTTTATGAACTAGCTTTGCCAGACGATCTTCCAATTCAATATGAATATCCAATGTTCCATTTAAAAAACGAGAACCGGCACAACCTGTTCCATATTTTTCAACGGCTTTAATAGCTCCTTCTTTGAGGCGGGGATGATTTGTTAACCCTAGATAGCTGTTTGAACCAAACATCAATACTCGTTTACCACCAATGGTTACAACTGTATCCTGATCGGACTCGATGGGACGAAAATACGGATAAACGCCCATTGCTTTTGCTTGCTGGGGCGCATCATATTGTCCCAACACATCACTTAGTTGACTCATAGAATTTATATGTTTGTAAATAAAAACGGCTGCAAAGATACGAAAAATATTAGGAAAATAGTTACATCCTTTGCTGCCTCGCAGATTAATGGCTACTTTTGTAACCTGTAATAAAACATTAATTATCACGTGAGCAAACAAATAGATTACAAATTATTGCCCGCTCTGGTAGCCCGGAAGGAAAATGAATGGAAACGTTTTTTAATAAAAAATAAGAAGAAATTAGAAGGGCTTGATCTCCATGTTCATTCCCTCCATCATGAAGTTGTGGAGCGAATAGACTGCCTGACTTGTGCAAATTGTTGCAGGTCGTTAGGACCGCGCATAACTGATAAAGATGTCGAACGTATGGCTAAGGCTCTTAGGATGAAAGCAGCTGATCTGATCTCAAAATATCTGCACATCGATGAAGATGGTGATATGGTTTTTCAGTCGATGCCGTGTCCGTTTCTGGGAGCCGATAATTATTGTGCTATTTATGAGTCACGTCCCAAAGCATGCCGTGAATATCCGCATACGGACCGTAAACGATTTTATCAAATCTTTAACTTGTCTGTTAAGAATGCTTACACTTGTCCGATAGTGTATGAAGTGCTTGATAATCTGACTAAATAATTATTTCTCAGCAAAAACAGACTTTTGCATCACTCCGTATTTGTCGAACGATTTTCCAACGGTGAAGAAAATACTGAGCGAAATACTTAATACGGTTGATGCTAAAATGGCAATCATGATGGCGATTTGATATTTGATGGCCACCAACGGTACCGAACCACCCAGAATCTGACCGGTCATCATACCCGGAAGTGACACAATACCCATCGTGGCCATGGAGGCAATGGTTGGATTCATGGCCGAAACAAAGCTCCTTTTGGCAAAATCGCGCAAAGCCTCGAAACGGGTGGCACCCAGTGAAAGCTTGTAGAAGTAAAGTTGTTCGTCTTTGCGGATGGATTTATAAAAGTCGCCCAGTCCGACGATGTTTGCACGTAAGGAATTGCCCAATACCATACCTCCAATAGCAATCATGTATTTAGCATCGAGAATAAAACTCAGCTTTGCAATAAAAAAATTGAAATAGAGCACAACAAAGAAGTTGGCCAGCACAAAGGAAAGTAACACGGGACGAACAAAATGCCGGAGTTTGAGACCGGAGTTTTTGATAACAGAGAAAACGGCTACAGTTATCATGGCCAGAAACCAGATGGAGTTCAGCAGCCAGTTATTAAACCGGAACACAAACTCCAGAAAGAAGCCAACCAACACCAGCTGAATGACCATCCGGAGAGTAGAAATCAATAATTTCTTAGTCAGACCCAGTTTTAAATACCAAATGCCCAGCAACGGAACGAGCAGCAATATGCCGCACATCAGCATTGAAAAGATGGAAAGATCCTGAGCTCCATTCATAATCAGTCTAGTTTTAATGTTCGGGTTATGGCCTCTGCAGGCAGATAATTGTCGTGCGAAATAGAAAGCACGGTAAAAGTGGGATTGAGTAAGAAATAATCAAGCACCTTCGATTTAAGTGATTTGTCGAGAGCCGACGTAATCTCATCAAGAAAAAAGATATTCCTTTTGAGCAATAAAGCGTTGATAATAGCTACGCGTTGTTTTTCGCCACCCGAAAGCTCTTCGATGTTTTTTTGTAATAATGTGTCTGGCAATTCGAATGCATTCAGCAATTCTTCCAGTTCATCCAACGAACTGTTTTTATATTCAGCATTGGCCTTGAGCGACAGTGTTTCATTGAAAAACGTTTGCAGGTTTCCGCGTCCGATATTCAGATCCTGACTTACGTAGGCCACGCGTCGACGCAGATTCCAGACAGAGATCTCGGTAAGTAACTCGTTTTCGAAATAAATCTTCCCGCTATCAGGTTGTTCGAAACCCAATAATAAGCGAAACAAGGTGGTTTTACCAATTCCCGAACGACCGGAAACAATGATTTTTTCGCCTTCCTGTATGTCGAATGAAAAATCCTCCAGTACAAATTGGTCGGAAAACTGCTTGGTCAGATGCTCTAGTCTAAACATGGGACTAAGCCTTAAGTTTTTCAATATCTTCCCAGAAGCCAGGATATGATTTACTTACCACCTGCGGTTCTTCAATAACAAGCGGAGTAATCAGAGCAGCCGGAGCAAAAGCCATAGCCATGCGATGATCTTCGTAAGTAGCAATGCTCACGGGTTGAGCTGCGTCACAACGGTTGCCGGCCCATGCCAGTTGACCTTCGGCCGGTTCGGTAAGCACAAAACCCAGTTTGCCCAGTTCGTTTATCAAAGCCGCTATTCTGTCGGTTTCTTTAATTTTCAGTGTTTGTAATCCGTCGAAATGAAAAGGAATACCTTTCATGCAGCAGGTAACGGCAAATGTCTGAGCCAGGTCGGGTTGGTTTACAAAGTCGTATTCAAACTGTTCTACGTACTTTCCGGTGGCTTGCAATAACACGCCTTCAACCTGATACGTACTACTTACGCCGAGTTGTTCGAAAAGAGCGGCTACTTTGCTGTCGCCCTGATAGCTGTTTTGGTTTAATCCGGTGAGGAAGATTTGCCCTTTGCCGGCTATGGCTAACACTTCGTACCAGTATGAAGCTGCCGACCAGTCGGATTCTACTTTGTACTGAATGGGCTTGTATGTTTGTGCCTTGATGTCGATTATATTGTTGCTAAAATCAACAGCCACACCGTATTCTTTCATCATGTTCAACGTCATATTAATATAAGGTACCGAAATGACATTGCCTTCGAGTATAATTTTCAAGCCGTTTTGCATATAAGGCGCAATCATCATCAAAGCCGAGATATACTGACTGCTTACGCCGCCGTTCAACCTTATTTCGCCACCAGTAAGGGCACTGCCAAAGATGCGCAGAGGCGGAAATCCTTCTTTTTCTACATATTCAATACGTGCTCCGAGTGTGGTGAGCGCATCGACCAGCAATTTTATAGGGCGTTGTTTCATGCGTTCGCTGCCGGTGATGACCCATTCGCCCACCGTTTTCGACAGAAAGGCCGTGAGAAAGCGCATGGCTGTACCGGCTGCACCGATGTCGAAGGTACGGTCGTTGGAGTCGAGTGCTTTTACGGTTACACGGGTATCATCGCAGTCCGACAGGTTTTGAATGTCGTACGGACTATAAGCCAAAGCATTCAAAATTAATGCCCGGTTGCTGATACTTTTTGAAGCCGGAAGGGTTATTCGGAGGTCGATTGTTTGTGGCTGAATGTGCAGGTGTTTGCTGGTCATAATTTAAAATAAGAAATAGTTACGAGTTACAAGTTACGAGATGTTGGTTACGGGTTTACAAGTAATATTCTTCCAGAATTATTGAAAAATAAAATAAGTACGTGCCATGAATCAGTTTATAAAAAACTCTATATTAACTGCCCCCAACCCCCTCCCGATATAATCGGGATAAATGGCAGGGGCTATCGAAGTGCGATATGTGCGAAAAGAATCAACATTTTCACGCGGCAAAAGTCCCCTTTAGGGGATTTAGGGGCGGATGAAAAATAAGACAAACTAATTTCGGGCATACACTTAGTCCTTTTGAGAACACTTAATCTTCCAAAAAGGAATACAAAAGTACATTATTTTTTACGGTTGAGCATATCCAGGCTGATTTTTACAGCCGGATGCCGATCAAAAAACCATATCTTTGTGATGAAAATAAATGTTTATGACAATATGAACAAAATACGTTTTTTTCTGGCTGTTTTTTTCTGCCTTTGCCTGCATACTGCAACAGCACAGCAGCTGAAAAAAGTTACTCCCGGTCAGGTTGGACTTGATGCCGCTAAATTGCAGCAGACCGACAATATCATCCAACAGGCTATTGATAAAAAAGAAATACCCGGTGCTGTGCTGGCAGTGGTACGCAGTGGTAAAATGGCTTATCTCAAAGCTTATGGCAACAAGCAGGTATATCCTACCGTAGAACCGATGGACGTGAACACGGTTTTCGACATGGCTTCGTGTACCAAACCGATGGCAACCGCCATTTCTATGCTTATACTCACCGAAAGAGGGTTGGTACGACTGCAGGACAATGTAAACATGTACATTCCCGGATTTACATTTATGACCAGGGATATAGAAGTGCTGAATTTGATGACACACACTTCCGGCTTGCCGGCTTATGCTCCCGAAGAGACACTCAAAAAGCGATACGGCTCACCCAACCCCGCCGGATTTATGGAATATATTGCTTCATGCAGACGCGATTTTGAACCGGGCACTAAAATGCAGTACAGCTGTCTGAATTATATTACGCTGCAACATATTATTGAAAATTTAAGTACTAAAAGCCTGCGGGATTTTGCCAAAGAAAACATTTACGATGTACTGGGCATGACTCACACCGACTTTAATCCCACGGGGGAGACGCTGGAACGTTGCGCTCCTACTTCGAGACTGAAAGGCACCGAGGTGCTGAAAGGGGTGGTGCACGACCCGCTGGCACGTGAACTGAACGGAGGCGTTTCGGGCAATGCGGGACTTTTTTCGGATGCGAATGATATTGCCATTCTCGTAGCGGCTTTGCAAAATGGCGGGGAATGGAACGGCAAGCGGATTTTACAGCCTCAGACCGTGAAGCTGATGCGCACCATACCGGAATCATTAAAGGTTTTCGGGCGCACTCCCGGTTGGGATATGTCGTCGGTTTATGCCAGCTGCAAGGGCAGCCTGCTTAGTCCTGCCACCTATTGCCACACCGGATACACGGGAACGTCCATTGTGATTGATCCGGACAATGACATAGCCATTATTTTGCTCACTAACCGCGTTCATCCAGTGGACAAAGGCAGTGTGGTGAAACTGCGAAAAATGGT
>Ga0302167_10000703_pt1 | contig 15476 bp, 14 predicted proteins | sample I_Fen_N1_1_FD_193496 | JGI IMG/M metagenome (GOLD analysis project Ga0302167, IMG submission 193496) | Peat permafrost microbial communities from Stordalen Mire near Abisko, Sweden - I_Fen_N1_1 | ecosystem: Environmental > Terrestrial > Soil > Wetlands > Permafrost | place: Sweden: Abisko...
GCGTCGCCGCCCTGCGGCGTTGGTGGGCATGAGTGCGTCGGTGTGAGACGTCGAACGACATGACAAAAGCCTGATGATGCGGCCATCTCGGCGGATTGCAGCTTGAGCGTAGCAGCTCCGCCACTGGGCGCCTTTGCGTCTGGAGTCGGCACATCCAGGAGTTCGGCAGTAATGGCTATCAGCGTTTTCGACCTGTTCAAAATCGGCATCGGCCCTTCCAGTTCGCACACCGTGGGGCCGATGCGGGCCGCCGCGCTGTTTGTCGAGTCGCTACGGGACAAGCATCTCCTGGAACAAGTGCGACGGGTCGAAGTTCAACTTTATGGTTCGCTGTCGGCCACCGGCATCGGTCACGGCAGCGACAATGCGGTGATCATGGGCCTGATGGGCGAGTGGCCGGACGCGATTGATCCGTCGCAAATCGGCATTCGCATCGAAACCCTGCGTGAAACCCACATGTTGTTGCTCGACGGTCGCTTGTCGGTCCCGTTCATCTGGGCGCGCGACATGCGCCTGATCGACGAGAACCTGCCGTTCCACCCCAACGCCATGACCCTGATCGTCGAAGGCGATCACGGTGAGTTGCATCGCGACACCTACTATTCCGTCGGCGGTGGATTTGTCGTGGATGAGGCCCAGGCCTCCAGCGGCGTGGTCGATCTGGATCGCACCGAGTTACCGTACGATTTCTCCAGCGCCGTCGAACTGTTGAGCCTGTGCCAGACGCACAACCTGCGCGTGGCTGAGCTGATGATGGCCAACGAAAAGGTCTGGCGCAGCGAAGATGAAATCCGCGCCGGCCTGATGAAGTTGTGGCGTGCCATGCAGGATTGCGTCGACCAGGGCCTCAAGCATGAAGGCATCCTGCCCGGCGGCCTGAATGTGCGCCGTCGTGCGGCGAAGTTGCACCGCAGTCTGCAGGAGCTGGGCAAGCCGAACGTGATCGGCTCGACCTTGAGCGCCATGGAGTGGGTCAACCTGTTCGCCTTGGCGGTCAACGAAGAGAACGCCGCCGGTGGACGCATGGTCACGGCGCCGACCAATGGCGCGGCGGGAATCATTCCGGCGGTGTTGCACTACTTTATGAAGTTCAGCGAGGCGGTGACGGACGCCAACGTGGTCGACTATTTCCTCAGCGCCGCGGCAGTGGGGATTCTGTGCAAGAAGAACGCCTCGATCTCCGGCGCCGAAGTCGGTTGCCAGGGCGAAGTGGGTTCGGCCTGCGCGATGGCGGCAGCGGGGCTGGCGGAGATTCTCGGTGCGACGCCGGAGCAGCTGTGTAATGCGGCGGAAATCGGCCTGGAACACAACCTCGGCCTGACATGCGATCCGGTGGGCGGCCTGGTGCAAGTGCCGTGCATCGAGCGCAATGCGATTGCCGCGGTGAAAGCGATCAACGCGGCGCAGATGGCGCTGCGTGGTGATGGTCAGCACTTTATCTCGCTGGACCAGGTGATTCGCACCATGCGCGATACCGGTGCTGATATGCATGACAAATATAAAGAGACATCGCGGGGTGGGTTGGCGGTTAGCGCGGTGGAGTGCTGAGGTGCCCAATCTGTGTAGGAGCCGGCTTGCTGGCGATGAACGATAACGCGGTCACTCTGAAAGTCCGCGTCGATCCCATCGCCAGCAAGCCGGCTCCTACAAAAACACCACCAGACCAGTCAAAATTGCGCGCTAAATGAACACCCGATCCCAAACACGCCACCTTTTAGCGCGTCGCTTACAGATAAGCCCCGTTGCGAATCACAGGGATCCAAACCGGCCCTGACCACCCGTCACCCGTGCCTGCGGTGACACTCTTTCCCGGCACCTCGCAGCCCTGTTCCCACAAGTGCTACCGATTTGCTCACGCCCAACGGGGCAGGGCGTCTATCGCGGATAATGGCACTTATATCCACCCGTCGCCGCGCGGCTTATATAGACATGTCGCGACGTCGTTTTCAGGAGTTATTGAACGCGCATTCAATTTTAGGCATGGCAATTGCTCTGTCATTACAAAGCCCGTCTCCCACGCGAGAACGATGGCAATAACAAGAGCCTCCGCCTGAGGCCATCACCCGCTTTGTGTGAGGAGATACCGCGATGACGACGTCCAACTCCGGGGCTCAACCCCAGAACCGTGCGCCTCAATCCATCGGCTTTCTGCTGTTGGACAATTTCACGCTTATTTCTCTGGCCTCCGCAGTAGAACCCCTGCGCATGGCCAACCAATTGTCCGGCCGCGAGCTGTATCGCTGGTCCACACTTACCGTCGATGGCGGCCAGGTCTGGGCCAGTGACGGCCTGCAGATCACCCCCGACTGTTCCATGCACAAAGCCCCGCCACTGGACACCATCATTGTCTGCGGCGGTATCGGTATCCAGCGCACCGTTACCCGTGAACACGTGTCATGGCTGCAAAGCCAGGCGCGTCAGTCCCGTCGCCTCGGCGCGGTCTGCACCGGCAGCTGGGCCCTGGCCTGCGCCGGCCTGCTGGACGGTTTCGATTGCAGCGTGCACTGGGAATGCCTGGCCTCGATGCAGGAAGCCTTCCCGCGTGTGGCCATGAGCACCCGCTTGTTCACCCTCGACCGTAACCGTTTCACCAGCTCCGGTGGCACCGCGCCACTGGACATGATGCTGCACCTGATCAGCCGCGATCACGGCCGAGAATTGTCCGCCGCGATCTCGGAAATGTTTGTCTACGAACGTATTCGCAACGAGCAGGATCACCAGCGTGTGCCGCTCAAGCACATGCTCGGGACCAACCAGCCGAAGTTGCAGGAAATCGTGGCGCTGATGGAAGCCAACCTTGAAGAGCCGATCGACCTCGACGAACTGGCGGTGTACGTCGCCGTGTCGCGTCGTCAGCTTGAGCGGTTGTTCCAGAAATACCTGCACTGCTCACCATCGCGCTACTACCTGAAGCTGCGCCTGATCCGCGCCCGGCAGTTGCTCAAGCAGACGCCGATGTCGATCATCGAAGTGGCGTCGGTGTGTGGCTTCGTGTCCACGCCGCACTTCTCCAAGTGCTACCGCGAATACTTCGGCATTCCACCGCGTGACGAGCGCGTAGGTTCCAACACCACGCAGCAGGTGGCGATGATGCCGCTGCCGCAAGCGTTGGTTCTGTCGCCGTTGTCCGGGCCTTTGTCGGCGTTGAGTCAGGCGCGCAACGAGTCGACTTTCGCCAGCGTACGGCTCTAGACCATTGTGGCGAGGGGGCTTGCCCCCGTTCGGCTGCGCAGCAGTCGTTTTTGGGGCCGCTTCGCAGCCCAACGGGGGCAAGCCCCCTCGCCACAGGTCAGGCGCTACGGCTCTGCTGATACTCCGCCAATGCCGGCAATAACTGTTTATCAATGGCCTGACGTACCGCCGGCAGGATGGTCGCGCTGCTGGTGTACATCTGCTTGACCATGGTCCGCAGTTCCATTGCCCGTTCGTTGTTCAAACCCCGTACCGCGCATTCGCAGGCCTGCTCCGCAGTGGCGCCTGGGGGCACTGCAAATCCCAATGCCTTGAGCTGGCCCAACAGGTCTTCCTGGTCGATCAAATCGGCGTACATCATGACGCAATCCTTCTTCAGGGAACGGTGTCTTGGCTCGATTCTCGTAGGGGGATGAAGTGGCGGCAAGGGCGATTTGTCGCAATGGCCGCAATACCTATGAACAGGTCGTTTTCGGCTAACTTGTGAATCAAGGGAGTGGGCACACTGGACTCAGCTGGCAACACGAAGGTTTGGTCACCCTCGCGCAACGGCTCCTCAACAGTACCCTCCTCAGCTCCGATCCTGTCACGGCTTGATCGGGGTTTTTTTTGCCTGTGAATCAGGGATTTTGTGTTGCCTGTGCAGATGCCATCGCGGGCAAGCCCGCTCCCACAAGGTTGGCGCAGTTCCTGTGGGAGCGTGGCTTGCCCGCGATGAACGATGACGCGGTCTAGCGTTGCAACACCAATATCCGCGACAACAACTCATCACGGTCGACGTAGCAACCCTGGAAATGCCGGGCCCCGGTGGCGGGGTCGAAGGCGTTGCGGGCGTGTAGCGTGCGACGGTTATCAAAGCACCACAGCTCACCCGGATTCAGCCGCGTCATCAGCCGAAACCGCGCTTCCCGGGTCATCGCAATGAACCGACGGTAAGCGTGATACAGCCTGGGCATCTGCTCCACTGACGCATCAAACGGCCCACGCAGAAAATTCGCCATGCGGATTTCCGACACTTGCCCGCGTGCATCCAGCGCGATGATTGGCGCCAGGCAACGGTAGTCGCTGTGACGGTCCTTGTTTCGAAATTCCACGGGGATTTCACAAAGGCTTTTAAACGCCTCGGGATCCTCACTGCGCAAGGCATTGGCGATGGCAAAACCGTCGACAAAGATACTCTCGCCACCGTCGGCATCATTGACCAGGCAATGCAGGAATTGCAGCCCCGGTTGCAGCTCCCGGGTCGGCAGGTCGCTGTGCAACGGCAGGTTGAAAGCGGTGTAGGCATTGCTGTCGGCATCGGCTTTGGATTGCACGTTGAACAGCACGCCGAAATTGCTCTCGCGGATGAAAGAAATCCGCTGGGCGATCAACTTCAGCGAGCCCGGTTCAGTGGGTACGCCGCGCACTTGCGTCAGGCCGATATCGCGCACCGCCAGCAGCCATTGCAGCAGGGCATCGTTATCATTCATCAGTGCCTGGTAATCGAACACCGGCAACTGCAAATCATGCTGCCAAAGCCTGGCCTTGGGTTTGCGGGCCTCGCGTTCGGCGCGGGATTCATCGTCGTAGGCATGGGCGCGCAGCCAGCCCGGATCAAAACGGCTGAGATGACCGTCCTGCCAATCAACGCACAGACACCCTTCAGCATCGACGCGTGAGTCGGTTGGCAACAGGGTTTCGGCGACATCGACGATTTCCAGCACTTGCTCGCGGGTCACGGTGTAGACGCATTGCGGGCACGGGCAGTTGTCGCGCAACCATTGATGATGGAAGGGGCTGACACGCCCGTCCGCCCAATTCACTTGAATTCGGTCCGTCAGGGTGTGCACGGCGGTCAACGCGCTGATCAACGGGTAGGTACGGAAGTCGGCAAAAGCGGCGGCGGTGTTCAATGGCGATCTCCTTGTTATTTTTTTGGGGGTAAAGCGATCACTCGGCCAATGTACTCGGGGGTGGACAGGTCGGTTTGTTCGGCGACGATGGCTTGCAGCTTGCTCAGCGACAATTCACTGAATGGCGCGGATCGCGGCCCGGCGAGGTCGACATGCAGCAACATCTGCTCGTTACCGGCCAGTTCCTTGTCGTCTCCGACCAGATGCAGGCTGTGGTAAAGGTGCAGGCGCTTGCTGTCGTGGCCAATGATTTGCGTGTGCACTTCGACGTCGGCGTCGAGCTTCACTTCGTGCAGGTAATTGAGGTGCAGTTCGAGGGTGAACAGCGAGTTGCCGCTGGCTTCGCGGTTGTTGCTGTCGAGCCCCAGGCGATCCATCAGCGCGTCGGTGGCGTAGCTGAAAATCAGCAGGTAGAAAGCGTCGCGCAAGTGGCCGTTGTAGTCGACCCAGTCGGGGATGATGCGGGTTTGGTAGGTGGTTAGGGCGGGCATGATGTCTGTTCCAGAATTAAGGGTGACTGGACCGTCGTCTTCGCGAGCAAGCCCGCTCCCACAGGGGATTTGTGGTGTGAACACTGTCTATTTCACAACGCAGAACCAATGTGGGAGCGGGCTTGCTCGCGAAGGGGCCAGACCTGCTGATGGGTTACTCGCTGAAGGCCATCCCATGCTTCTCTTTGGTGGTCTTCACCGCCTCCAGCACCGCCAGCAGGCAATCATCACGATAGCGCTCCAGCGCCGAAATGCTGTGCGTGCCCAGCTGATCAGTGGTGCCATCCACCACATCATCGATCAATTTGTCAGTCAGCTCCGGCGCTGGCAAATAGGTCCACGGCAATTGCAGGGCCGGACCGAACTGCGCCATGAAGTGACGCATCCCGGCGTCGCCGCCGGCCAGCGTGTAGGTCAGGAACGTGCCCATGAACGACCAGCGCAAACCCGCGCCAAAACGAATCGCGTCGTCGATTTCACCGGTGGTCGCCACGCCGTCGTTCACCAGGTGCAGCGCCTCACGCCAGAGCGCTTCGAGCAAGCGGTCGGCGATAAATCCGGGTACTTCCTTGCGCACATGCAGCGGACGCATGCCCAAGGATTCGTATACTTTCATCGCCGCTTGTACGGCTTCTGGCGCGGTGTTTTTGCCACCGACCACTTCCACCAGCGGCAGCAGGTAAACCGGGTTGAACGGGTGACCGACCACGCAGCGTTCCGGGTGCGTTGCACTCTCGTAGAACTCGCTTGGCAACAGGCCCGAAGTACTCGAGCCGATCAAGGCATTCGGCTTGGCGGCGGCGCTGATTTTGCTGTGCAGTTCCAGTTTCAGGTCGAGGCGCTCAGGGGCGCTTTCCTGGATGAAATCGGCGTCGCGTACGCATTCTTCAATCGTCGCGACAAAGCGCAGGCGATCCTGAGAAGCGCCAGGCGCCAGGCCTTGTTTCTCCAGTGCGCCCCAGGCGTTGGCGACGCGTTTGCGCAGGGCGGCTTCGGCACCGGGCGCCGGGTCCCAGGCGATAACGTCAAGGCCATGGGCGAGGGCGCGGGACACCCAGCCGCTGCCAATGACACCGCTGCCCAGGGCTGCGAAGGTTTTGATTTCGGTAATAAAAGTCATGGCGACGTCCTGAAAGAATTCGGTGGTCCCCTGTGGGGCTGGCATTTGTGGCGAGGGGGCTTGCCCCCGTTGGGTCGCGCAGCGGCCCTAGAATCTTTGCGACTGCTTCGCAGCCGAACGGGGGCAAGCCCCCTCGCCACAAAAGCTCGCTCCCACAGGGTTTGGTGTAGGTGTGGGTTAACCGCGCTTGGTCAGGCCCATTTTTGCCCGGCCTTCTGCCGGCGTCAGAACCCGGGCGCCGAGGCGGCTGAGGATTTCGCCGGCGCGTTCGACCAGTTGGCCGTTGGTCGCCAGTACGCCCTTGTCCAGCCAGATGTTGTCTTCCAGGCCGACCCGAACGTTGCCGCCGAGCAGCACCGCTTGCGCCGCCATCGGCATCTGCATGCGGCCGATACCAAAGCCTGCCCACACGGCATTCGCCGGCAGATTGTCGACCATGGCTTTCATGGTGGTGGTGTCGGCCGGTGCGCCCCACGGGATGCCCAGGCACAGCTGGAACAATGGGTCGTCGAGCAGACCTTCCTTGATCAACTGTTTGGCGAACCACAGGTGACCGGTGTCGAAAATTTCCAGCTCGGCTTTCACGCCCAGCTCTTGAATGCGTTTGGCGCCGGCACGTAGCTGCGCCGGGGTGGACACGTAAATGGTGTCGCCATCGCCGAAGTTCAGGGTGCCGCAATCGAGGGTGCAGATTTCCGGCAGCAGTTCTTCGACATGCGCCAGACGGGTCAGCGGGCCGACCAGGTCGGTGTTCGGGCCGAATTCCATCGGGTTCTCGCCGGCGCCGATTTCAAGGTCGCCGCCCATGCCGGCGGTGAGGTTGACGATGATGTCGACGTCGGCCTCGCGGATCCGCTCCATCACTTCACGGTACAACGCCACGTCGCGGCTGAACTTGCCGGTTTCGGGGTTGCGCACGTGGCAGTGGACCACGGTGGCGCCGGCCTTGGCGGCTTCCACGGCGGCAGCGGCGATTTGTTTCGGGGTGACCGGCACGTGTGGGCTCTTGCTGGTCGTGTCGCCAGCACCGGTGAGTGCGCAGGTGATGATGACGTCGTGGTTCATGGGGCGGTTCCTTACAGGCGAGTGTTTTTCAGGAGAAAAGCCGGACGTAATTGTCCCGTTCGCAGCCCGCGAGGGCTGCGAATCGGTGGTTCGGTTCCAGGATTTATTTACTGGTCAGTTGCAGGTTTTCAGCCGCCGGTTTGCCATCGAAAGTGGTCACACCTTCGAGCCAGCGCTGTTTGTCTTGCGGGTGATCTTTCAGCCATTGCTTGGCGGATTCGAAGGCGTCTTTGTGATCCAGCAGCGGCTGCATCATCCGGCTTTCGTCTTCGGCGGTGTAGGTCAGGTTGCTCAGCAAGCGACCGATGTTCGGGCACTGCTCGGCGTATTTCGGCGCGGTGACAGTCCAGACCGTGGCCATGCCTTCGTTCGGGCCGAGGGCGTCGTCACTGCCGGTGAGGTAGGTCATTTTCACGTTGACGTTCATCGGGTGCGGCGCCCAGCCGAAGAACACCACGGCCTCGTTGCGGCGCACGGCGCGATCCACGGCGGCCAGCATGCCGGCTTCGCTGGACTCGACCAGCTGGAACTTGCCGAGGCCGAACTGGTTCTTGGCGATCATCGCCTTGATCTGAGTGTTGGCGCCCGAGCCAGGCTCGATGCCATAAATTTTGCCGCCCAGTTCCTTCTCGAACTTGGCGATGTCGGCGAAGGTTTTCAGGCCCTTGTCGGCCAGGTAAGTCGGTACGGCGAGGGTCGCGCGGGCGTCTTTCAGGCTTGGAGCTTGCAGCACTTTGACCTGGTTGCCATCGACGAACGGGGTGATGGTCTGGGTCATCAGCGGGTTCCAGTAACCGAGGAACAAGTCCAGGCGCTGGTCGCGGATCCCGGCGAAGATGATCTGCTGGGACGCGCTGGTTTGTTTGGTGTTGTAGCCGAGGCCATCGAGCAGGACCTGGGTCATGGCGCTGGTGGCGATTACGTCGGTCCAGTTCACGACGCCCATGCGCACGTTCTGGCACGATGCAGGTTCGGCGGCCATGACGCTGGCGCTCAGCAAAGCGGTACCACTGAGTGCAAGAACACAGCTGCTGATCAGTCGTTTCATCTCAGGTTCCTCGGCAGTTCGTTTATTGTGGGTTCCGGTGTCTGATGCGCCGGTGATGCCAAGTTACGCAGCTCAAGGCCCGTGAAAGCGCACCACGGCGACCAGCTCTTGCACTGCAGCGACCTGTCCTCTTGAATGCCGCTGGCAAGTGGCGTATCAACGTCAACACGCTACCCGCCCTGACATTACCCGCCTATCGAGTGCGCTCCATGTCCCAGGATTTCTACTTTTTGTTGATGCCGGGTTTCTCGGCGATTGGATTTATCTCGGCCATCGAGCCGCTGCGGGTCGCCAATCGCTTTCGCGGCGAGCTGTATCGCTGGCACGTATTGAGCGCCGATGGCGGGGCGGTGCTCGCCAGCAACGGTATGTCGGTCAACGCCGACGCGGCGCTGGAACCGCTGAAGAAAGGCGCGACCCTCTTGGTCGTCGCCGGTTTCGAACCGCTGAAATTCGCCACCCCGGCACTGGAACACTGGTTGCGCCGTCTCGACAACGAAGGCGTGACCCTCGGCGCCATCGACACCGGCAGCTTCATCCTCGCCGAGGCCGGCCTGCTCGACGGCCATCGCCTGACGCTGCACTGGGAAGCCATCGACGCCTTCAAGGAATCCTATCCACAGCTCAGCGTCACCCAGGAGCTGTTCGAAATCGACCGTCGGCGAATCACCTCTGCCGGCGGCACTGCGTCCATCGATCTGATGCTTGACCTCATCAGCCAAGCCCACGGCCCGGAACTGGCGATTCAGGTCAGCGAGCAATTTGTGCTCGGCCGCATTCGCCCGCGCAAAGACCACCAGCGCATGGAAGTCGCCACGCGTTATGGCATCAGTAACAAGAAACTGGTTCACGTGATTGGGGAGATGGAGCAGCACAGCGAACCGCCGCTGAGCACACTGGAACTGGCGGAATCGATCAAGGTGACGCGGCGGCAACTGGAGCGATTGTTTCGCCTGCACCTGAACGACACACCGAGCAATTTTTACCTGCGATTGAGGCTGGAGAAGGCACGGCAGTTGTTGCGGCAGACCGACATGAGCGTGCTGGAAGTGAGCATTGCATGCGGGTTTGAATCGCCGTCGTATTTCACCCGCAGTTATCGGGCAAGGTTTGAACGGTGTCCGCGGGAGGATCGTAGAGGAACGGCAGCGCAAGCCTAGGCTTCGGTACGCGTGCGGCTCCTCAATAATCCTGAGGCGTGCGGGATAGGCATTTTTTCTAAAGCACCACCCGAGGACGTAACGACTGACCCGGTTTCTGTGCCATCAACATTGGAGGCGGCGGTGGCGGCGCAAACGCCGCCGGTTCGGAGCGCGTTTTGCTGGCAAACACATTGGGGTCCTGGTCATGACTGTCTTCCCCCAACTCACCCGACAAGTAGTCATAAATGGCATTCCCCCACATAGGTGGCAGCACGCTGACTTGATGCGTCCGGGTGAGAACTCCTCCGCTGCTTTCCGTCACGAATTTATATTTCTGCAGATCTTTTTGATCGACATAACTCAGTCGGTCATTCGAGTCATCATCAACAAGCGGAGTGTTTTGGCTGGACCGTGACATGAAGGTCATGTTGTAGATGCCGCGATTCAGACCGCTACTCAAGGCGAAACCAACCGCGTCTTTTTGATCAAGACCTACACGTTGAGCCAGCTGCGTATGACTTGGGTTCTCGCCACCGCCCTGATGTGCAATTGGCGGGTTAGGTACTTTGCCCAAGCGAGTGTGGGTGACGAAGGATTCGGTTCGGGTTCGATTGGTGGGCGGCAGGCTACGAGCGTTTGACTCCAGTGGGGAAAAGTAAATATCTCCTGTGTAGACATTGGCGATCGCCGTAAATGCTGTTCCAGGACCGGCGTTTTTGAACGTTTCGCGGCTCATGTTATCGAGCTTGAACTGTTTGGGCAGGCTGATCTGATGCACGATTGTTCCCGTTAACATCGCCCCTTTGCCTTTGGATAATTGAATAGTCTCGATTTGCTCGGGGGTCATATCGCTCGGCAACTTGATATCGTCCGGTCCATCGCCATTGATGACCGATTGCGCCCCTGTGAAGTCTTTGTAGGTAACGGGGTTGTTCCTACAAAACCGGAAGTGGTTCAGACCGTCGACCGACCCCGCAGGGTCAGGATTAATCCAGCGAAACAGCCAAGGGGCGTAGTACCGATACCCGTAGTAGACCAGCCCGCTGCTATCCCGTGTTTTACCACTGTAGTGAATACTTTTGTGCCTGGACTCGACGTCACTGCGGGCAGCCCACCACGCCGTACCGCCAAACGCGTAATAGCCTTCTTGCGTCAGCAAGCCTGCATCTTCGTCCACCTCAAGAGTGCAGGAACCTTGATTGTCAACCAGGTTGTAGCGAATCTGATTATTAGCCATGCCTTCCGGCGGGTCAGTGAGCCAGTGCAGCGACTGAACCCGGCTGTGGCTCGCTTCGATATTGACGACATGACGGGTTTCTCCGTCAGCGTCGTAATGAATGTCCAGCCCCGGCAAAAAACGAACTTCGGCTGTTCGCATCAAGGCGCTGGTCTTGGTATGTATGACTTTGCGTAATCGTTGGCCGTCGCTGTCATACCAATAGGATTCAGTGTCGTTCTGGTCTTGTCGACGCGCGACTTGAATGACTTCAGTCAGTCTATTACGGGCGTCCCATCGCATTTTTTCCGCGCCTGGCGATAACATCAGCAGGTTGCCATTACTGTCGAAGCTGCCCGTGAAATCAGGTTCACCCACGTCAGGTTTTTTCAGGCTGCGATTGCTTGCGGGGTCAATGGCCATTTCGACGGTGTAGGGGTGACTTCCTGCATGGCAAAGGGTTTTCAGGTTTCCCGCCGGGTCGTAGGTAAATGTCTGCTTGTAGTTGCCCATTCGAGTGGGATCGATAGTCGGTTTATGCAATTCGGGAAGGGCCGGACCCTGAGCATTGGGTACGGATTCGCGACCTGTGGCTTCGATCAGTTGATAGCGGGTGTCGTATTTGAACGTGCTGACAGCCGCGGTCCGCTGGTTTCGGAAGTAACGCGTCGGTTGTGCCAGGTCCTGGATTTCGCAGATATTGCCGACCCGGTCGTAGCGATAGAAACAATTTTGAAAGTCGTGATCCGGACCCGCGACAGAGTATTGAATCAATCGGTCGGATTCGGGTTCATACAGGCGAGTCGTCTGTACGCCGTTACCTGTCGTCTCCTTTTCCACCTTGCCTGTTGCGCTGTAAGTGATGTGGCTAAGCAATGTTTTGACGGGTAGATTCGGGCGTTTTAGCTGAACCTTCTGAAGTTGTCCTGCGATGTCGTAGAGCCTTATCTGCTGATTGTTTCGCGCATCGGTCTGATTCTCCGCGGCACCCAGAGCGTTGTATTTCTTGCGAGTGATGTTTGATTCAATTTCGAGCCTTGTGGTGTTTTCATCCGGGTTGGATGACCAGTCTGGTGTCTGCAAGTCGCTCAAGAAACGTCTGGTTTCGCTCAGTCTCCGACCCTGTATGTCGAACTCCGCAATCTCAAGATGTCCTGCTGAATCAAATTGGCTGATCAGTTGACCGCATTGATTGTGTCGAGCATGTTCGGGGCGACTATCGGCATAGATCAGTCGCTCGGTCACAGAGGGCGCTTCATTTTGAAGGTATTCCGTCACTTCAGTTCGGCGCAGCAGTCCGTCGTACTTGATCTGTTGCTGACTATGACGACCATCCCACGCGCGCAGGAGTTGATGGGCGGGGCCCAGAAGCAGCACGCGCCAGCCGCAATCAACGCTTCTTGTGAGTATTGGTTGGGCTGACAAGGTGAAAATGGTCGAGAGGTTCGGCCCGCTTCCGTTTTCCAGAAGCCTGGAATCCCATTGTGAATTCAACCGTCCGTGTGCATTGAACTCCTGGCGAGAGATGCGTGGCTGAGCGAGACCGGAATCACGACGCTCATAAGCCACGGTCCTGATGGTCAGGCCGCGCGGATCGTTCCCCCAGAGCAGGGGGGTATTGTGATGAATGTTGGCCGTCGAATCGCTCATCATTGCTCTGGAGCACCTGACTGGAAACCAGACCTATGCTTACCTCATTCGAAGTTCCCGTCTACTGTCAGAAATTACAGGTGGACACCGCTGCCTACCGGCTTTTCATCAACATTGAACAGGCGGCCTTGAAGGCTTCATGCTGATACTTGTTCAGCGTCTCCGGCAGCGCAAAGTCAAACTTCTTGTTCTGCGCATTAATGGTCTGCGGCGACAGCAACGTCACCTCGCAACTTTCCAGCAGTTGAAAAACGCCCTCAATCTTGAACGTGGTCGGCCCACCGGCGAACTCGCCTTTCTTGCTGCGCTTCTTGATCGCAATCCGATCAATGGAATTCTCCCGCACAAACGACGCCACCTGAGCGGCAAAAAGTTTGACGTTGGCGGCTTCGTCATCATCGTCGAGGGCGATTTTCTTGGTGGCCAGGGCGACGTGGCTCAGTGCCTGACCGTCGAGGGAGGCTACGGCGATGATCGCTTCGCTGCCTTTGATTTCGATGCCGCAGATTTTCATTTCAATCCCTTTCACAAATAGTGGTGTGCAGCCTACAGCTCAAGTTGATTGGCCGTGATGCCAAACGCCGCAGCAATTTTCTCGCGGGTGGCCTTGCGCGGCTTCGCGACGGTCTCTTGCTGGGCAAAAGCCGGTTGAGAAATGCCCATACGTTTGGCCACTTCATCCTGCGTAAGGTTCAAGTGTTCGCGCCAGGCGCGAATCGGCGTAGCGCCATCGACGATACGGCTGACCACTTCGTGTGGGATCAGGTCGGGCTCAATTTTTTGTGCCACGTATTGCGCGTAAGGAATAACCACGAATGCGGGGTTTCCGTCTGCGTCATTGATGATTTGAACGTCAGTAGGTGCGTTCATCGCGTTTTTTGACCTCTTGAATACTGACCACTTTGATTGCGCCATCCCAGTCGAACATGACTCGATAGTTACCCACTCGAAGTCTATAGGCGTACTCATGACCGACCAGTGCTTTGACATTGCCTATATCAGGCATGCCAGTCAGCACCGTGACGGCATCACGGACCTGGATCGGGTGAGCGGAATGCAATTTCAGAAGCTGCTTAACGGCCTTTCGAGTCCAGTGAATCCTGTTCATGGGAGAATATAAGTCTTTTATAAGAATTGCGAATCTTTACTTATATTTTCAAGGCCGCCAATAAACGAACAATATCGGCATGTTGCATAGTCGATGCGGTTGTTTATGGGACAAAAAGACAGTTGTAGGGGGGTATGCAAATGCTGTGGGAAAAGGAAACTACTTGGTGTTGAAAGCTGGCGGTGGTGCCAGCTTCCGACGACTAATCAGCCTCACTCCTGCCCAATCGACTCCAAAAACTCCGACCGCTCATCACTCATCCGCGCCACGCAATCATTCTGCGCAATGGTGAACGCCTTGCTACCACTCGTCGCGGGAAACGCTTCCACCGCGCAATCCGCATCCCGAGTCTTCAGCCACTGCTGCTGAGCGGCCTTGAGTTTGGCGGTGATGTCGGCCAGTTGGGACGGGTTCTTGCCGTAGGCCGTTTGCATGCGTTCGGCCAGGCCCTTGTAGTTGTCTTTGAGCAGGTCTTCGGCAGTGGTTCGGCTGAAGGTCGAGCATTCGAGCGTCTGGACGTCGTTTACGACGTTGTCGCAGGGGTTGTCGTCGGATTCCTCAGCGGCGTGTACGCCGGTCGCTATCAGTGCCAAAGCCAGAAAGATCGATTTCATTGCGTCGCCGCCCCAATCCAGTAGTGCATTCAGTAATGCCGCGAATTCTGGCCCATGCGCAGCCCCTTGAACAGGTGGGCAATCGTGCCCGGCGGCGACCCTTTGTCGCGGATTGACGCTTTCGGCAAACCCCCTGTCGTTTTTGCACCCGGCTGCCCCGTCCCTCAGGCATATGCTGGCCCCAAAGCGCCGGCACACGATTCGGCGCATGAATTGCTAATAGGGGACAGCCTGATGAGCCCAGCCGAATTGCACGCCGACAGTATCGTTATCGACGGGCTGATTATCGCCAAGTGGAACCGTGAACTGTTCGAAGACATGCGCAAGGGCGGTCTGACCGCAGCCAACTGCACCGTGTCGGTGTGGGAGGGCTTCCAGGCCACCGTGAATAACATTGCCGCCAGCCAGAAGCTGATCCGCGAGAACAGCGACCTGGTGATTCCGGTGCGCACCACCGCCGACATCCGTAAAGCCAAGGAGCAGGGCAAGACCGGCATCCTGTTCGGCTTCCAGAATGCTCACGCGTTTGAAGACCAGATCGGCTATGTCGAGGTGTTCAAGCAGCTCGGCGTCGGCATCGTGCAGATGTGCTACAACACCCAGAACCTGGTAGGTACCGGTTGCTACGAGCGCGATGGCGGCCTGTCGGGTTTCGGTCGCGAAATCGTCGCCGAGATGAACCGTGTGGGCGTCATGTGCGACCTGTCCCACGTCGGCTCGAAAACCTCCGAAGAAGTCATCCTCGAATCGAAGAAGCCAGTGTGCTACTCGCACTGCCTGCCGTCGGGTCTGAAAATCCACCCGCGCAACAAGTCCGATGAAGAACTGAAGTTCATCGCCGATCACGGCGGTTTCGTCGGCGTGACCATGTTCGCGCCGTTCCTGGCCAAGGGCATCGACTCGACCATCGACGACTACGCCGAAGCCATCGAATA
>Ga0302167_10000708_pt1 | contig 15409 bp, 14 predicted proteins | sample I_Fen_N1_1_FD_193496 | JGI IMG/M metagenome (GOLD analysis project Ga0302167, IMG submission 193496) | Peat permafrost microbial communities from Stordalen Mire near Abisko, Sweden - I_Fen_N1_1 | ecosystem: Environmental > Terrestrial > Soil > Wetlands > Permafrost | place: Sweden: Abisko...
ATCAACCGGATTATCAAAAAAAACTTTAAAATTTTAACCTGAATAATTTGCATTTTAACATAGAACATCGGGGCTAGGGTTGCAGTCTGTTACTTAAATATTGGCAAATATCCACGAAGTTATCATGCTGGAAGCGTCTAAATGTAATATTAGAAAAGATTCTAAAACGATTTGCGTCCAGATGCTTCCAACATGACAAACTTGATGGAAAATCTCGCAGATATTTACGCTTATTGATCTGTGCAAATTTGTGAAAATCTGTGGTCAATTAAAAGTAATCAAGATTAAAAATAAAATCTGCAAAATCTACAATTCTAAGGAAAATCATTGAGAGAAAATTAACCTCTTAAAGTATCTTATAAATTTCGGTATTTCTTAAAAAAACACGACATTTGTAACTCGAAAAATTCAAATAAAATTTTCAAAATTTAATAAATGAAGATATCAAATAACTGGCTGAAAGATTATATAAAAACGGAATTAAAACCTGAAAGAATTGGTGAATTCCTTACTGATATCGGTCTTGAGGTTGAAGGGATAGATAAATTTGAAAGTATCAAAGGAAGCTTGGAAGGGATCATCGTGGGTAAAGTTTTAACTTGCGAGAAACATCCTAATGCAGACAAATTGAATAAAACAACAGTAGACGTAGGAAACGGAAAGGTGTTAAACATCGTTTGCGGTGCTCCGAATGTTGTAGCTGGACAAACTGTTCCTGTTGCTGTTGTCGGAACCAAAATCTATGATAAAGAAGGCGGATTTTTTGAGATCAAGGAAGCGAAGATCAGAGGAGAGGTTTCTCAGGGGATGATTTGTGCTGAGGACGAATTAGGTCTTAGCAACGATCACGGAGGGATCATGGTGTTGGATGAAGAAAAATATGAAGTAGGAAAGAATTTTGCTGATTATTTTGAATTGACAAACGACGAAGTTTTCGAAATCGGATTAACGCCAAACAGAACCGATGCAATGTCTCATTACGGGGTTGCAAGAGATCTATTTGCTTTCCTTTCAACGAATAAGCAGAAGTCAGAATTTGAAAAAGTAAGTTCTGAATCTTTAAATAATGAAGGTTCTCACAGCTTTACATTAGAAGTTGAAGACGCAGAATTATGCCCAAGATATATCGGAGCGGTGATCGAAGATGTAAACGTTGCAGAATCTCCGGCTTGGCTGAAAAATAGATTAAAAGCAATCGGATTAAGTCCGATTAACAATATTGTAGACATTACAAATTACATTCTTCACGGTTTCGGGCAACCGCTTCACGCTTTTGATGCAGATAAAATTGCAGATAAAAAAGTGAAGGTTGGAACCGTAAAAGAAGGAACAAAATTCACGACTTTAGATGGTGTTGAAAGAACTTTAAACGGTTCTGAAATCATGATCAAAGACGGAAAAGATAGCCCAATGTGTATTGCCGGAGTTTTCGGTGGTGCTAATTCAGGGGTTTCTAACGAGACGAAGACTATTTTCCTGGAAAGTGCTTATTTCAACCCGGTAGCGGTAAGAAAAGGTGCAAAATTCCATGGTTTGAATACAGATGCATCTTTCAGATTTGAAAGAGGTGTAGATCCAAATATCACAAGAACTGCCATTACTCACGCAATCAAAATGATTCAGGAGTTAGCTGGCGGAAAATTGACAGGAGATTTGTTGGAAGAATATCCAAAGAAAATCGAAGACAATTATGTGATCATCAGATTCTCAAAAATCGAGCAGATCTTAGGGACAAAAATTCACAGAGAAAAGGTAAAAGAAATTTTAAAAGCCCTTGAAATTCAGGTTTTAAATGAAATTCAGAATGGTTTTGAAATCTCAGTTCCTGCTTACAGAGCTGATGTAACAAGAGAAATCGACGTTATTGAAGAGATTTTAAGAATCTATGGATATAACAAAATTGAGGCTCCACAAAAGATCTCTTTCACGCCTGTGAAGCTAAGTGCAAAAGATCAGGACGAATTGGAAAACAACTGGGCAAGAACTTTACAAAGCCTTGGTTTCAATGAAGTAATGAACAACTCATTAACTTCTGTAAAAGATGAAACTGATGCTGTAAGATTGTTGAATCCGTTAAGTAACGATTTGGCATTCATGAGAAAGTCTTTATTGGAAGGACTTCTGGAAAATGCTATTTACAATATCAACAGAAAAAATCAGGATATCAAATTCTTTGAATTCGGAAAAATTTATCACAAAAAAGATAAATATGAAGAAAGAAAACAAATGGCAATTTTGATTTCAGGAAGAAATGTTGCTGAAAACTGGTTACAGCCAAAATCTGCGACAGATTTCTATAATTTAAAAGCTTACGTAAAAGTTTTATTAGAAAGATTAGTAATTGATTATAAAGAAGTTGCTTTATCTGATGACAGATTCTCAGATGCTTTAGCGTATGAAGTTGACGGAAAAGTTTTAGCAAGAATCGGAAAAGTTGCTCCTCAAATGTTGAAAGATTTTGATATCGATCAGGATTGTTTCTACGCTGAAATTGAATTGGAATTGGCTCAGGAATTACGTTCTACAAACGAATTGAAATTCAAAGATATTCCAAAATTTAACAAAATAAGAAGAGATTTAGCTTTATTGATTGATAAGAATATCACGTATCAGGAATTGTTTGAGACGGCTAAGAAGAATAAATCCCCATTCATTAAAAACATCAATTTATTCGATGTTTACGAAGGGAAAAATCTTCCGGAAGGTAAAAAATCTTATGCAATGAGTTTTGAATTATTAAATGAAGAGAAAACGTTGGAAGAAAAAGAAATTTCTCACGTAATGGATTCTCTAATCAAATCTTTCCAAAAGGAATTTAATGCAGAATTGAGATCATAATATTGATACAACTTTAAAAATTATATATTTTAAAACGGACTCTTTTAGTCCGTTTTTTTTTGTTTAAGATTGAATATTATAAGATGCTTCGACTTCGCTCAGCATGACATATCTAATACTAACTGTTTTTATTAGCGACTAATTTGTAGCGATGTTATGCTGAGCGAAGTTGAAGCATTTTTTTATAATAATTCTAACAGTTTTAGACAAAATATCATGTTAATTTTCAATTGATTATTATAAAAAGCTTCAAAATAAAATTCAAAAAGAAGTATTTAACGAAACAATAAAAACCTCTGAAACCCGTTTAAATAATATAATTTCCGTAAATTTGATTAAATCAAAAAAGAAAAAAATGAAAAATCTTTTTTTAAGTATATGTACAGCAGCGGTTTTGGCATCGTGTGGAACAATGTCTAGTCCATCTGCTTCTAAAGTAGGAAAATCTCAACCTTCATTGGCAAATACAAAATGGACGTTGGCGGATAATGTAAAAGGAAAAGTTCCGACTTTGAACATTGAAGGTGAAAAGATCAATGGAAATGCAGGATGTAATAATTACTTCGGAACTGCCAAAGTAGATATAGCGACAGGGAGTTTTTCTGCAGGGCAAATGGGTTCTACAAGAATGGCTTGCGACAATATGAGCGTAGAGCAGAATTTTATGGATATGGTAGGAAAAGCCAATAAATATGTGGTTTCCGGAAATACCTTAGAATTGTATAAAGACAATCTTTTATTATTGAAATTCAATAAAGCAGAATAAATAAAAAAGGAACTCAATTTGAGTTCCTTTTTTTTATGTTTAGATATTTCTTATTCTTCCTCTTCTTCGTCGTACTTAGCCAACTCCTCATCACACCATTTGAATGCCGCTTCTACCACTTTAGTAGCCTCATCTGCCATAGTTTCTTCATCATCACCTTCCAAATCATCTAACCACTCAACTTCTTCTTCCTCAACGTTTAAGATAAATCTTGGATATTCTGTATGAACTACGAATAAATCTTCAGGAAATTCCGAATTATCTGCTAATAAAAACTTTGGTAACTTCATTTTTTTAATGTTTTAACTTTAACCAAAGATAATAAAATTATTGATACTTGTTCTTGTCGATCCTAATTTTTTGCAAAACTTTATAGCGTGTAAGGGTTGTTCTTTTTAAAGTGTCTTCGGGCTTAAAAGTAATGCTTACCTGAGGGTTTACGGTGCTTATTAATTCTGCAACCTGTATCTTTTCTAAATCTTTTTCTTCGATGATAAAAAACTGTAAAGGAACCTTATCTAACTTTTCTGACTTTAAAAATTGGGTAATTTCTTTTCTGTTTTCAAGGTAATTTCCCTTTGAAAGCCATGTAAATGCGGCTCCGGAAAGTAAACTTAAAACTCCAATAACATACACTTTAAGATCAAATATCTGGAATAATTTTCTGAAATAAACGATCCAGATCGGTAAACTGAAAGGTGCCATTAATCTATAATCTATCGGATTCACAGAATAAAAATATTGGATAAAATAGGAACATATAATTCCAATAACACTCACGAAAACATAGAAAAATTCAGGATCTGAAAGTTTCTTCTTTACAAATAAATAAATGATCAGAAGAATATTTACAAAACCAATTCCATAAATAATATAATTGATTTTTCCTCCTCCCGGATTCGCAATGTGAATAAACGGATTGAAGGTTGTACATAATCCCTGGAATAACTCAATCAAAAGCTGAGGGGTAGTATGAAGCCCCATTTCCAGGAACATTTTCACGTAATTTGCATTAAAATAATCAATAAAGAGAAATTTATACAAAACAATGAAAACACAACCAATCGCAGCAGAAATTATAAAAGATAAAGAGTATTTTCTTTTCCAAAAAAGGAGTCCGTAAAGTCCGGTTCCTGCAATGGTAAACAAGGCGCTATATCGTACATTATAAAGAGCGATTAAAGCTAATGAAAGATAAAAAACGGCTTTCCATTTTTCTAATTTCCCTGTAATAATAAGCATTGCTGTGTACAAAAAAAGAAATACAAAAGGGAGAATCAACGCTTCACTCATCGTATATGAATAGATGGAAAGAAAGCTGAATAAGGCACTTAAAATAATCGTTTCTCTAAAGAAAAATTTCTTTTTCCAAGCAAAAATTATGATAAAAAGAAATGCTAAGATACCGACAACTTTACTGCTCCAAAATTCATCAAACCCGAAAAACGTAAAAAATTTAATACTTAAAGGATATCCTAATGGCGTTGTGGTATTATCAATTATTGGAAAAGCACGAGCCGTTCTCATGTATCGGATAGAGTCCGGATTTACGCGACCTTTTTCATTCAGTAAAAAACGCAAAATGGTCATCACTAAAGTAATGATGACCATTGATATCTGAATATATTTTTCTTTAAATTTCATCGAAGAAAAGTAGTGAATTTTGTAATACAAGTCAATTTTTAAAATTAACTATTGACAATTCACTCATTCACCTCTCTTATTTTGCAAACATTTTTGCCACTTTTTCAGCCTTTTTGCTTTCAGAATAATCGTAGAAACCTTCTCCTGATTTTACGCCTAATTTTCCGGCCATTACCATGTTTACCAACAATGGATTTGGAGCGTATTTAGGATTTTTGAAACCGTCATACATTACATTTAGGATTGCTAAACAAACGTCAAGACCGATAAAATCTGCCAATTGAAGTGGTCCCATTGGATGAGCCATTCCTAATTTCATTACCGTATCGATCTCTTCAACACCGGCAACACCGTTGTAAAGCGTTTCGATAGATTCGTTGATCATCGGCATCAAAATTCTGTTTGCCACAAAACCTGGATAATCGTTAACTTCTACAGGCACTTTTCCTAACGTTTTGCTCATATCGTAGATGATATCAAAAGTTTCTTTAGAAGTAGAATATCCCTTGATAATTTCAACCAATTTCATGATTGGAACAGGATTCATAAAGTGCATTCCGATCACTTTGTCGGCTCTTTTTGTAGCAGCAGCAATTTTAGTGATAGAAATTGAAGAAGTATTGGTTGCCAAAATACAGTTTGCAGGAGCCAATTCGTCCATTTGAGCGAATATTTTTAACTTTAATTCCTGATTTTCTGTTGCAGCTTCTACAATTAGATCTGCCTCTGTAGCTGCATTTTTAAGTTCCGTGAAAGTAGTTATGTTACCTAAAGTTTCTGCTTTTTGCTCTTCAGTAAGGTTTCCTTTTGCGATGATTCTGTCCAGATTGGTTGTAATTGTTTTTAAACCTCTGTCCAAAGCATCCTGAGATACGTCTACTAAATTTACTTTAAAACCGCTTTGAGCGAAAGTATGTGCAATACCATTTCCCATGGTTCCAGCTCCGATAACTACGATGTTTTTGATCATTTTCCTTAAATTATTTTTTATAGATAGTTAAATTTCTTGCGTTGGCTAGGTCGGCTTTTTTTACCATTTCTGTTTCTTCAAAACCTACTGTTCCGTCATGATTTTTCTTTCTTGCATTATTTTGAATTTCAATGGCAGATTGCAGACCTTTTGTAAATGCAAGAGCCTGTTTTTTTGAAAAGTTGTCGGTTCCGATGTATAAATGGAATTCACCTTCTCTTCCCAGTCCGCCTTGTTTATAAATTTCCAGATTTTTAATTTTATTTTTTTTCTGAAATTGATTTACATAATTCATTACAGGCTCTGTTGATGGAGTACCACAACAAATGCTTCCGTATCTTATTTGTAAATAGTTTTCACTTTTCTGTGCCCAAAAGAATGAAAAACTGAAAATTCCTGCGATTAATAATATTTTTTTCATGTTGATATTTTTTATTTGATAAGTAAGACTCAATTAGCGTGCCTTTGTTATTTCGTAGAAACTTCCAATGACAATTTTGAATGTTTAAACTCACTTAAAAAACGGTTTAAAAATAAGCTTTAAAATTTACTTATTAAAATGATCCCAGACAGTTTTAGAAATATCAGAAATAATTTTGCAGTTTACAGCATCCGTTTCTGTAGAATTGCTTACAAATAAGGCAATTGCGTAATGTTTACCGTTGGGTAACGTTACAATTCCTATTTCATTTTCGGCACCGGTAAGCCCGTCTTTATTCTTTCCGGAAGCTCCCGTTTTGCGGGCTACAGGAGTGTTTTCTGGCAATTGTTCTACCATTTTGTTTAATCCTGTTTTTGTTCCCAGCATTACTTTCATTAAATAATCAGTTGATTTTTTAGAAAGTAATTTTCCATCATAGAATTTTTTCAGAACCTGAACCGCAGAATTGGTCGTGCTGTAATTTTCATACTGTGCGTTCCAATCTTTGTGCATCTCTTCTTCATTGAATTTTATCTGAAAACCTTTCACACCTTTAGAATCCATGAATTTTTGAACAGTTTGCGTACCTCCAATTAATTTTAAAAGAATATCACAACCATTATTGTCGCTCATAGCAACGGTTTGATCAATAATTTCACTTAACGGAACTTCTGCATTTTTGTCTTTATATTTATCGCGAAGAGGTGACCATGTATTTTCTAATAAATTTGATTTATCCAGTAAAATTTTCTTATCTAAAGATAGCTTTCGCTTATCAACAAGATCTAAAACAGCCGCCGCAATATGGAATTTGAAAACACTTTGCATCGGAAGTTTTTTCTCGCCATTTTTATTAAAATTAAAACCACTATCAAATCCTAAAACCGAAACGGCAACCGTCGCTTTTTTGTCTTTAATAACTGAATTGATCTTTTTTTCTAAAACACTGTTTTGAGCAAAGGCGAATGCTGAGATCAAAAGAAAAAGAAATTTGATTTTTTTCATACTATTTTCGTTAAAAAAATCCCTCTGAAAAGAAGGATTTATAGTTTAATTTAAAGTTTTTAAAATTATCTTATATTGCTAATACCTGCAACCATTATTCCAAAAAAAGCTAAAATATAAAGTCCGATAATAATAATCGTAAGAATTCCTATAAACTTGTAGTGTGATTTCAGGTATTCAAACGACTTTGTAAGATTTCCCTGATTATTCGTGTTTAAAGCAATCTTCATATTGGAAGCAAATTTATAAAGAAAATTGATCGGTATGAAATAAAAAGCCGCAATGACAAGGTAAATGATCGAAAACAGGGCGCCACCGCCCATTGGCATCATGCTGTTGTATGAGCTCATTGACGCTCCCAAGGTCATCATAAATAGTGCGACAATTATCATAAGACCAATTCCGATATAGCCTAAGATGGCTAAAAAGGTGGTCCATTTTGCGGTTTCTGCAAGAAAAGATTTTGCAGCTTTGTCAATTCTTAATTCGTCAAATTGTTCGAAAGGAGATTTTGTTTCCATTATTGTTAAAATTTTTTCGAAAAATACTTAAAATTATTTTAACTCTGATTGGTGTGATGATATTTTTTTTAACTTAATTTTAAATCTTTATTTTATTTCAAAATAATTAAGATTAACTCCATCATTTTCGAAAATTATTCTGATTTTATTTTCTCCTTTTTTAAGATTAACTCCTGTAGCAGAAACAGTTTTCCATATATCATTTCCACCTGTTGAGTTTAAAGAAAAGGTGGCTAATTGTTTTCCTGAAGTATCCTCAATTCTAATTTTCCCGTTATTATTGCTGGAATATCTGATGTCAAAACTATAGCTTTTATCGGCTTTTGCATTAAATGTATATTGAATCCATTCTCCGGCTTCAGTTTTTCCGATATAATACTGATTGGTGATCTTGTCGTTACATTTATAAATATCAACTCCGTCATTTCTCATTTGATTTCCGGAATTCCATTCAGATCTTTTGGCAGGATCGCTCACCCAAAGATTGATGAAATCTTTATCTAAATACGCCGATCCCATTCTTCCCAAATCATAATCTGAAGCAAAAATTCTTCCCGGAACCTGATTGTTTTTAAACGGTTTTGTAGATCCATCCGTTGTCTGTCTGAACATTGCATCAATCACATCATTTTTAATTTCAGTGTTACTGAATTTATAATTGTCAGCGATTTTTGCTAAAGCTTTTGTTGCGAATTCTTTCGTTGGTTTTTCTCCTCCTTTCGTCCAATAATCCAGTAATTTTTGATATTCGGGAGTGATTTTTACGTTGGTAATTCCTGCAATATTGTCGATCTTTTTCATTGGCCAAAACGCATATCCGATGTTGTGTTTGTCTAAAAGCTGGATCAATTCTGTAAACCAAACATTAGAATTTTCTCCTGTTTCTCCCAGCCAGATTGGCATATTGTGCTTTTCTCTTAAGTCTAATGCATTTTTTATTGTTGCATCATCATTATAATTCCAGTATTTATGGAAGCTGAAAACCATGTTATCATCCCAAATCGGTGTCAATCCGTTGTAATTATTTCCCCATCCGTTTCCTTCAAGAATGACGATGTGTTTTTTGTCAACCTGACGAATCGCTTCTGTAATGTCTTTTTGCAGTTTCCAAAGGGGAGCATTTGACATTTCATCAGTTCCGTTCGGATTTTTTCCAGTGAAATTAATGTTGGGCTCGTTGATTAAATCGTAACCTCCAATCCACTGCTCATCTTTATATCTTTCTGCTAATTTCTTCCAAAGAGCGATTGTCTTTTTCTGATTTTCCTCGCTTTCCCAAAGTGATGGTTTTGATTTATCATTATCGGAAATATTAACATCATTTCCCTGTCCGCCAGGCGCAGCGTGAAGATCTAAAATTAAATACATTTTATTATCTGCACACCATTTTAAAAGGTCATCCGTCATTTTAAAACCATCTTCCAGCCAAGTATTTTGACCTTTTACAGATTCTTTTTCAATCGGTAAAGTGTACAAATTATAATGCATTGGAAGCCTTATTGAATTAAATCCAGACTTTTTCAGAAAATCAATATCCTGTTTTGTAATTCCGTTTTTTAAATAGGCTTTATAGAAATCATTCATTCCCTTTTCACCGACCAATTCTGCAATTTTTTCCTTTATTTTGTATTGTGGACCTGCAAAATCGGCAGTTTTCAGCATATAACCTTCCTGAAGCATCCATCCTCCCAAACCAAGGCCTCTCAATTGAATATTTTCACCTTTATCATTAACGATTTTCTGACCATTTGTTTTTAAAAGCTGTGATGTCCCAAATTGAGACAATAAAAAAGCGGATAATAGGAATGCTCTTTTCATAGTTTTGATTTTTAAAATATTAGGGGTTATTTTTAGAATTAGTTACTTTTAGATAATCACAAATATATTTAAAATTTGTTGAATAAAAAGTAAAAAATATTAATTGAAATAAAAAATTCAGTTATGATTATTAATTTGTCATTCTGAAAGAATCTAAACAATATTATCAATAAAGCTGTTGAGATTCTTTCAGAATGACAAAATTAAGTATTGAATATTTCAGCTAACAAATTCGCATAAAAAACGGGCTAAAGCCCGTTGATATGGTATAATATGTAAAATTAATTCTCTTTGATTTTTTTGAAATGAATGTTGTAAGCTTTTTGTTTTACTTTGTCAAAAAATGTATTTCCAAATTTGGCATAAAGATTATTCATCATCATTTCTTGATAGCAGAATTCATTATTTGGATCCTTATCATTATTTGTAATACATCCGCTGGGTGAAAAAGTATCAAAAATAACATTAATATTATTTTCATTTAAAAGCTTCTTGAATTCTTGGCGAATGTTTATGCTATCAGTAAGTTTTAATTGCTCAAAATAAGTAAATTTATTATTTTTAAAATCTGTTTTTGCTTTCTCTCTTTGTTCTTCACAGGTTATTTTTTTCTCTTGACAAGAAAAAATAACTAAAAAAAACACAATGAAAAAGCTGAATTTCATATTTTAACTAATCAATTTCATAATCTCCAAAGCCACTTTCAAAGCTTCAGTTCCATCTTCCAGCGAAACTTCTACATTTTTACCTTCGATAATAGCATCTGCGAAAGAATTTAATTCATCTAAAATCGCATTATTAGGTTGAATGTTCGGATATTCAAATAAAATTTGATTTTTTTCTCCATCCGCATTTTCAATGATCATATCAAATGGAGTAGGGTTTTCAGGAGCGTCTTTCATACGGATAACTTCTGCTTTTTTCTCTAAGAAATCAACGGAAATATAAGCGTCTTTCTGGAAGAATCGACTTTTTCTCATTGCTTTCATAGAAATCCTAGAAGTCGTAAGATTGGCAACGCATCCGTTTTCAAACTCAATTCTTGCGTTAGAAATATCCGGAGTTTTGCTTACTACACAAACACCGCTTGCATGAATATTTTTAACTTTAGATTTTACAACACTTAATAAAATATCAAGATCGTGAATCATTAAGTCTAAAACTACAGAAACATCCGTTCCACGAGGATTGAATTCCGCCAATCGGTGAATTTCAATAAACATTGGATTTTGAATGTAATCTTTAGCTCCGATAAAAGCAGGATTATATCTTTCAACGTGACCTACCTGAGCTTTTATTCCATTTTCACGACATTTTTGAAGGATCTCTTCTGCTTGCTCTAGTGTGTGAGTTACGGGTTTTTCGATAAAAAAATGAAGTCCTTTATTAATAGCTTTTAAAGCATAATCGTAATGATAAATTGTTGGTGTTACAATATCCAACATCTCGATCTGATCTAAAAGATCGTCAAAGTTTTCAAAATATTTATAACCTAATTCGGCTTCTAATTTTTTTCCGTTTTCTACATCTTTATCATGGAAACCTACGAATTCATACTTATCTGATTGATTAAGAAGTCTTAAATGTATCTTTCCTAAATGTCCGGCACCTACCAAACCTGCTTTTAACATAGTTGTATTAAATTTTTGTAAATATAATGATTTTAGGTATTCGGAAATAGATGATAGGTTTTAGGTTGATAAATAGTATTTGTTTTATTATTTTTGTGCAAACTACCACCAGAAACCCAATAACTACCATCTAATGACGCAAGATTCGTTTGTACATAAAGGAAAAAGAAAGATTTTGGTTGAATATCTTCGACATAAGATCGGAATTTCGGATGAAAATGTACTTTCGGCCATGAATGATGTTCCGAGACACCTTTTTATTGAAAGTATTTTTGAAGATTTCGCCTATGAAGACCGTGCTTTTCCTATTTTGGCGCATCAGACGATTTCACACCCGTCAACCGTTGCAGAACAATCTGAATTATTACAGTTAAAACCAAGCGAAAAAGTGCTGGAGATCGGGACAGGATGTGGTTACCAGACCGCTGTACTTATAGCAATGAAAGGGTTGGTTTATACGGTTGAAAGACAAAAAGATCTGTTCGATTTTTCTAAGAAAAAGTTGAGAGAAATGCATTTGTATCCCAAATTTCAAAGCTTTGGTGATGGTTTTGCCGGACTTCCGACTTTTGCGCCTTTCGATAAAATTATTGTGACTTGTGGAGCTTCCGTTTTGCCCACAGAATTATTAAAACAGTTAAAAGTTGGCGGAAAAATGGTCATTCCATTAGGCCCGACCGATGAGCAGGTTTTATACAGATTTACAAAGCTTTCTCCGACTGAGATTGAAAAAGAAGAATTTGGAGCTTACAAATTTGTTCCGATGTTAGGTAAAACTAATCAATAATAACTGTAATTGTTGCAAAACGCTAAGACGCAAAGATTAAAAAATACTTTTTTAAGACACTAGAAAATCAAAGATTTTCAGTGATGTTAACGTATTCAATTTTATCGAAGATAAAATCCTTGCGCCTTATTATATATAATTAAATTGAAAAATAGCGTCTTTGCGATAACCAACATTAATAACCTAACAAATTATCCCATAATATGGAAACCTCCGTCAACATGGCGAATTTCTCCCGTAATTCTGGTTTCTTTTCTGAAAAGATGCACAATTTCGTGAGCTAAATCTTCAGGTAAAGCATTTCCTAATGGACTTTTTTGATGAGCTTTTTCAACGTCTTCTGCATTCAACGTTGCATTTCCTGCCTTGCTTCCCATGTAAGGTGAAAAACGGATTGCATTGGCTCGAATTCCGTATTTTCTGCCTAATTCATGAGCAATTTCCATGGTTAATCGTTCAAGCGCAGCTTTAGCAATACTGATATTAATGTACGGAAAAGATGAAACTTTTTCTGCAGCAATATAGCTTAGAGAAACAATAGAAGCTCCGTTTTGAAGCACATTATTTGAAAGCAGAGCCTGAGATAAAGAAATCAAAGAAAACGCTGAAACATTCATGGTTTCGTTAAATTCTTCTACAGTAACCTCCAGCATTGGCTTTACGGATTTTTGTCTGATCGTTTTATCCATTGCAATGGCGTGAAGAAAACCGTTAAGTTTAATCTCTTTTTGATAAAGATCTTTCGCCAGAAAATCCAAACTTTCGGGTAATGTTACATCTAAAGGAGCGGTGTAAACCTGATTTCCCAAAACTTTATGACATGCCGTTTGAAAGTCATTATAGTTTTTATCAAGAAAGGCTTGAGCTTTTTCTGAAATATTTTTGTGAAAAGGAGTCACGCCTAATCCTGCACACACAACTTTTCCGTTGTTTTCAAGGATTTTTTCGGCGGTTTTCATGGCAAGGGAATTTTCATCCGCGATGCCTGTTATAAGAAATGTCTGATCTTTCAGCATAATTTTTTCTGTATTATTTAAAAATGAAATATTGATTTTAAGCTTTATAAAGAGCGGTTCCCCAAGTCCATCCAGAGCCTACGGCCGCAAATAAAAGGATATTTCCAGGTTGTATTTTTCCACTTTTGTAGGTTTCATCAAGGACAATAGGAATTGTTCCGCCCGAAGTATTGGCGTATTTATCCATATTCGTCATTACTTTTTCAAAAGGAATATTCACTTTTCTGGCAGTCTCCTGTAGAATCCTAATACTCGGCTGGTGCGGAATTACCCAATCCACATCATCTGCTGAAAGTTTATTAGCTTCAAGAATTTCAGTAATGGTTTCTGGCAAAACTTTGGTTGCGGTATTAAAAACTTCTTTACCATTCATCTGAAAATAATGGAGTTTCTGCTTTAAAGTTTCTTCTGATGCAGGCATTTCAGATCCTCCGGCTGGAATATTAAAGTGATATTTTCCACGCCCGTCCGCATGAAGTTTAAAATCAAAAAAACCTTTATCTTCGGTCGTTCCTGAAAGTAAAATTGCCCCTGCACCATCTCCGAAAAATACAGAATCTTTTCGTTCCCAATCGGTAATAGTTGAAAAAGTATCAGCTCCAATAATTAAAACATTTTGGTACATTCCCGTTTCTATGAACTGGCAACCGATTGCAATGCCATATAAACCTCCTGAACAAACTGCCGAAATATCAAATGCCACTGCCTGATAAGCGCCCATTTTTTCCTGAACGAAACACGCCGTAGAAGGAGCCTGTCTGTCCGGAGTTGAGGTGGCAACAATAATTAAATCGATATCTTCCGGTTTTAGATTAGCTTCTTTTAATGCTTCTAAACCAGCTTTATAAGCCAGATCACTCGTTACTTCACCCACTGCAATTCTACGTTCCTTAATTCCTAAATTTTTATAGATCCACTCATCAGAAGAACCGATGGTTTCAAAAAAGTCATTTTTCAATATTTTTGGAGGTACATAAGAACCTGTGCTTTTTATATAGGCATTTTTTTTAATCATCATATTTTGCGTTATGTTTATAGATTTTGATTGATTTTTGATTTTAATGTAAAAACAAAGTAAATTTAATGATAATTTTATGAAATTAAAGTTTTGCCATTGTGTTTTTTTAATTTATTTTATGGGTGAATTCTCAGGAAATATTGGGAAATTTATCAGTATTATTAACCAAATTTAATACTGTTTCGGAATGAAAATTGTATCATTTTTATTACCAAATCATTGAAATCATCACTCGATTTTAATACTATTCAAAAAAATGCAAAACAATTCAAACTGTTGATGAAAATTTATTCTTAACTAATCGAGACGGATATATGAAAAAATAATTTTAAATAATAAAGTTAAAAACCTCATTTTCAGTAGGAGTGAGGTTTTTTATTTTGAAAGTTTTAACTATTAATTACAAAATAAATAATGAAAGTATTCATCAATAAAAGGATTCCGGAAATAGGAATTAAAATGCTGGAAGACGCAGGATTGGAAGTTACACTCCCAACACATGACAATTTGCCTCATGAAGAATGGTTAAAGTATTGTGAAAATGCCGATGCAATTTTAAATGTAGGACACAACAAATTTGATAGAGATTTTTTCGAACAATGCCCAAATGTAAAGGCAATTGTATTGTATTCTGTTGGTTTTGATCATGTTGATATTAAAGAAGCAACTCTCAAAAATATTCCCATCGGAAATACGCCGGATGTTTTAAGCAGAGCTACTTCTGACGTTGCGTTTTTATTAATGCAATCGGTTGCAAGAAGAGCGAGTTTTAATTTCCAAAAAGTAAAAGATGGAAATTGGGGAGATTTTGATCCTTTACATGCTTTGGGACAGGAATTATACGGAAAAACTTTAGGCGTTTTCGGATTGGGAAGAATCGGTTTTGAAATGGCCGAAAAGTGTAAAAAAGCCTTTGATATGAAGATTATTTATCACAATCGCCATCACAATGAAGAAGCAGAAAAAGAACTGTA
>Ga0302167_10000712_pt1 | contig 15333 bp, 8 predicted proteins | sample I_Fen_N1_1_FD_193496 | JGI IMG/M metagenome (GOLD analysis project Ga0302167, IMG submission 193496) | Peat permafrost microbial communities from Stordalen Mire near Abisko, Sweden - I_Fen_N1_1 | ecosystem: Environmental > Terrestrial > Soil > Wetlands > Permafrost | place: Sweden: Abisko...
CTTCATTTACACCAAATCCAATTTCTTGTTGATTGATTCCTAAATATTCAGCTAACTTTCGACTCAAAATAACACCAAGAGTCCACAATGTTTCAACATCCAACGAGCGATTATCTTTATTATTGAAACGGATTTCGACCAAGTCAGTTTGATAACGACCAACTAAGAGTACATTTCTTCGAATTCCATTTCCATTATTTTCAGTACCTGTACAATGGCTTCCAGTGCTCAGATGTAAATGATGAAGAAGCGGATTTTTATCATTATCAGCACCTGCGAAAGAGTTTTCCTTATCCATTTTCCCACAATGAGCACATAAAGCAAAACCTTTTCCGTTTCCCTTATTATAATAGAGTATCTCTGATTGAGAAGTACCGCAACGAACATTATATATATTACCAATATTATTCCAGGGTTCCATTTCAAGTAAAGCTGGTTGAACAATATTCATTTCGCTTGATTTGACCTTTCTGGTTGGCTCATATTTATAGTCAACCATAAAACCTGCTGGCTCAATTATTTCAGTATAAGGAGAATTCAATGATAAACCCTGAACCCCTTGTAATTTTTGGCCATTACCACAGTGAGGACACTCCTCCAAATGATTCCCAAAAATAAGTTTTGAGAGTCCACATCTGGGGCAATTCTGCAGCAATGCTCTTTTTGATTCGCTCCACTGACTCTTTAATTGTATACCACTTGGGACATAACACCACTCATTAACCACAACTTGATTTCCCGGTGCAAATTCAGATATTGCCATACTTAAGTGGCGACTCTGCAATTTTCGATTTTTATCGTATTTGTCATAGCCAGGATTAAACTCAACTAATCCTGTTGGAATACCCGCACTTGGAAGAAAATTATGTTCAGCTAAGAATCCAATTAAATTTTCATTTATGATCCTGTCAATTTGATATTGTAAGGCTTTTATTTGGGAGGTAGTACAACTTTCATCCTCTAGTTTTGATTTATTGTTTTGAAGTGTTTCAACCTGATTTTTAAGAATACCAAATAATTGAATAATACTTCTCGAACATGTGTCAGCCGATTCTTGTAATGGAATGGTGCTTTTAGATGTGTTTTTAACCAGTTGTTTGTATGATTCTAGCATTAATGAATCAAACTTACCTTCAATGAGCTTATTCAGTGACTTTTGAAACTCAACAAAATAATTCTTTGGGGAATAAAAGAAGCTTTCAACAGAGTCAGTTACTTTTATTCCTCCAACACTTGAAATAAATGCTGAAAAAAGAAATGAATTAATATGCCTTTGAATTAATGTGTCACTTTCTAATTTTACAATTGGCATAGCAACAGTATGTTCCATAGCCCACTTTGGATTGTTAAAAGTATTTGTTCCGATTGGAGTTGGAGAACAAAATGTCAATGACATTGCTTTTGATTCCATCCTACGACCTGCACGTCCTGCACGTTGCAAATAATTAGCTGGTTTTGGGGGCACATTGTTCATTACAACTTCAGAAATACCTCCAATATCAACTCCCATTTCCATGGTTGTTGAGCATGAAAGAATATTCAATTTTCCTTTATTAAAATCATCTTCAAACTTCGTTAAGACCTCACGTTTCTGCTGTGCAGAATGCTCCGCCGCGATATAAATTGGTCTCTTCTGTATAACACCTTCGTGTAAATCGGACCAAAGTCCTAGCTGTTTTTGTTCTGAGAAGGCAGATTTTATCCATTTAAGAACTTCATTTTCATCTTGAACTTCTATTTTATTACCATCCGGACCAATTACCAATCCATTTGCGTATGGGAAAAAAGGATATTTTATTGCTTCAGTTTTAATTTTAAAACGCTGATATGTCATTGGACTTATAAAACCACTCATAAGAGGACTATAACCCAAAAATGGAACATCTACCGAAACATTATTTATTGGACAGATATATGCATTTTCAATAATTTGCAGGCATACTTTTTGAGAATCAAAGAAATTTAATTTATAGCCTCCATAATTTTTACCATCTAATAATATCGAGTCAACTTTATCAAGTACATTAAGAGAAATAAATTGCCATGCAGCTTGCAAAATGTCGTTAACAGTATCTTCTTGCTCTTGAGTAATAGATTCTGTATCTGTCATACTTAAAGCAGCACAGACAAGCAGTACGATTCTTGGTCGTTTTTCGTAAATACGAACATCTCTTTTAAGTAATGGCCATTTTTTCATCAAATAACCTTTATCATTTTTGGATAGAGGAAAATCGTATGAATATATAGGTGAAGAGAGATTACTTTGTGTAAGAAAAGGGAATGCACCATCGGGAATAACAAAATGTCTATTTGAACGAATATAGTAATCGATGCATATTTTGAGAAAATTTCGCCAATCTTTATCGTTCCAACCTTGAGCTATTACACTCTGAGGTGCTTTAGCCTTAATAAGAGGCGGATAAGTTAGACACACGAATCCCATTGTTTCTAAAGAATTTGATTTGCGAGGTCTCGTACCAAACTCATCTAAAAATAAAGCTTTCAAATAATCATTCTTATTACTTTGAGATTGAGCACTTTCATCTTTTATTTGAGTAATTGCTTTTTTTCGAGCATCACTAAGATGTATGAATAGTCTTGTAAGGTCTTTGTCACTCATCAATTCAGATTCAATAACAGACCAAGGAGTCGGTTCAGCTTCTGGATTTGGATTACCTGATATCTTTAATTCTAGTTTTTCAATTAAACCATCAACTAATCTATTCCCTTTTAATGGAAGAAGTTGATTATATTCGTCTAATTCTTTTTCGTCTAATTCTCCTGCTATTTCATAATTTTCGCGACGTTTGTCGGAAAGTAAATGGTAAATAGCTGATCTTAGCCATGCCTTTTCCACATCTTGATTTTGCGAAAGAGCTGATTTTGCGGTACCTTGCCTACTATCAGTAAAAGATATGTATTTACGACCTTCCCAAAGAGTTCCAGCCGCATCTAGATTTCTCATTGGTTCTGCTTGCTCTAACAAGGTTGAAGAAAGAATTCGACTCAAAAAAGTTGCACTCGTTCTGGCAAAATCTAAACGTCCAGTAGCACTACCGCAGTGAGGGCATAATGAGTTTCCATTGTTTACATTATAACATTCCTGATAAGTATCCTTTTCATCCTTTCCTACTAATTTGTATTTTGATTTTAAAGCAGATAATTTTAAATTATGAATATCAGTTTTACTTCTTGGAGGCTGAGTAATATTTTTGGCAAGAACAAATCTTTTCCAGTAGCCATTTATTCTTGGGTTTGTTGAGGTTTCATTGTCGTCTTCATCATCATCAATTTCCAAAGATACGTCAAATAGCGCCTGATCTTTATGTGATTGATTTGACTCCATTCTATATTCTTTTGTTTCCGGGTTAGCTTCACCAACAAGAAGTAGGCTTTTACAAGAATTACAAAATTCAACTTCCAATAATTGAGAACCACAAGATTTACATTTGATACCAATTTCTGTTGTGAGCGATCCAATTGGTAAGCGTTTATCTTTGTCTTTATCACATTCAGTATTTGTACAGGCATATAAACCGCCAATACTTCTTAAAAAGAAGTGAGCCCTCGTAGGTAAAAGTGCATCACTTTGCCCAGAGCTACATAAATCATCAACCTTGTTCCCTAGTCGGTCGATTATTTGAAGTTTTTCTACAAGTGTAATATCTTTAGAAAAACCAGCAGTTATTTCACTAGCTGATAAAGCAGATGTTGAATTTAATTTTTCGCGAAGTTGTATTATTTGATCAGCATTAATTTTAGAATTAAACTCTGTGTTGATTTTCGACAATTCTTCAATTAGAATATCTTCTTTCAGTTCGGGTATAATACGGCTTCCATCTACAATTTCAATATCATTTTTATTCTTTCCCGTCAATTGTGATACAAATTCTAATAATTGTGAACTATTATCTCCTATTGTAGCTGAAGTGGCGACAAAATTCACATTATCAAGTGTCACTCCAAAAGCATCCAAAACTCTTCGAAGTTGTAATGCAAGTTCAGCAGCTGAAGAGCCACTATATGTGTGTGTTTCATCAAGAATAATCCAACGTAGTGTTCCTTGTGATTGTTGAAGAATTGGTCTATCATCAGCTCTAACCATCATGTATTCTAACATAGTGGGGTTAGTAAAAAGTATCTGAGGGGGAGAGTTACGAATTGTTTTTCTACAACAAAGCTCAGGATAATGTTTATCTTCTATGTTACTTTGTAAAGTTTCAGGAGTGTCACCATTATAAATTGAATATGTTAGTTTTGGCGATAAAGCGTCACACCATGCATGTACACGCTTTTTCTGACTATCCATTAGCGCATTAAGTGGATACAGAAATATAGCCTGAACTCCTTGATTATTTCCCAATTTCTTTTGCCTTAATAAATCCTGCAAAACTGGTATCATAAAACATTCAGTTTTACCAGAGCCCGTTCCACTTGTAACAATTACTGATTTATTACTTAATAGTTGCTGCCAACTTTTAGTTTGGTGAGTGTATGGAAAACGATTTTTTGGAAATTTATAATCGGAATCTTTCACTTTGTCAGACAAAGCATCAACAAAATCTTTGTCCAATACATTCAACTTACTTGCGTGGTCTTCAAATGTATAAACAGATGATTCCCATGGAAAAATTGATTGAAAAACAGGTTCAGCGAATAGTGGTTCTTTTTCTTCTAAGATATACCGAAGATAGTTTTGTTCATCTTTTTTACCGGCAACCCACAATGAAAGCAATCCATTAGTAAGTCTTCGTTTAGCATTTTGATAGAAATCCAGGTAATTCATATGTCAATAATCTAGGGCGTTAATTTTCTTTACCACTGCGGTTAATATCTCATTATAAACTTCTGATTGATAAGAACGATAAAAATTTATAACTCTTCGAAGTTTCATAGATTCATCATCATATTTCCATAAGTCATCATTTTTACCCATCAAAGATTCAGCTGCTTTAACGGGAGAAAGAAGGCACGTAACCTGATAACCATTAGCTCCTTCTAAATCAAAAAACTTTTCGCTGTTTGAAACTTTACACATTGGTAAATCTTGATTGTTTCCTGTTCTCCCAATAATTTTACTTCTCATATTTTGAATATCAAATCGAGTTATAGTAGGTATATTTTTACATTTAACACCTTGAAGTGCAAAACGAATTAAATCTCCTGTATTGGAATTTAATGTTGCTTCTATAACAGTTTTTTGACTTTCAGCACAGACTTTAATTACTTCATTTTTTAACATATCTGGCACGCTATTTAAAAGCTTTTCAAATTCGATATTCCAAATATCTGTTTTTATCCAGTGATAAGAGGTCGCAAACTCATTTTCGAATTTAATAATTCCAGATATCCATTCCTCCTTATCTAATTTTAAAGAAATAGCGAATAGCATTCGCACCATTAAATTTGCAGAGCCCGCAATTGAGCTGAAATAATTTAAAGTTCTAAATGGGAGCTGTTGCTGTAAAATAATTTTAAAATAAATTATTACCTTTTCCCATGATTCACCTTGGTAGCCGTTTTCTTCAAATAAAACCTCGGTCATTTCTTCAATATTCGTAATGCTCTGTATTTTTCTTTGTTCTTGAGGAAAATCTTGCGGTTCATCAAAATCATAAAATTTTGGCACTATTTTTTCATATGCTTGATAATCAGAGAAAACAATTATTTTTTTTAAAGAATGATTTTCAGGAAGTGAGAAATGGTCGTTATTTCGAACCATTTTTTCAATATTGATTTCGTTTGGTGAAACATCAACGGGCAACATCCAAATGTCATCATAATAATCACTTACAATCTTAGATTCATTTTCATTCAACAAACTAGTATTTCCAAACTCATCTATTCTTATGTTTTTAAATGGATTTTTAATTGAATTGGATAGAAAATCCCTGGTAACATGAACTTCACAATTTTCATTTATGTATGAATCTAAATCAAAACGACGAATTTCAATGTGTTTTCTTGTTTTTCCAACCCCAAAATACATTTGAACACTACTTTTTCTATTAAATGAGTTATATCCGTACAATTCAAACATTTTATTAATCTGCTCATTGTATAGACTCAAAGAATGGATACCACTTTTTATTTTTTCTCTAATGATAACAGACTCTGGCTGATCCTCCTTTGATTTCTGGTAATATATCTCAGTTGTTATTTCGTCATACCCCAGGACAATAATCTTAAATCGACGAAGTGAATCCAATGCTATTATTTCACCATCATTTAATTCGATACCATTACAATTTACAATATTTACTCCTCTAAATGGTGAAGCTATTCTGATTTTTAAAGATGGCATCCCAAAAATCTGAATTCTAAACTGAACAGTTTCTGGATATTTAGTTATATCCTTTTGCTTTTCAATATAAAAGTGGTTAAATGCTTCTTGTTTTATTTGCAAACCATCTTCTGAAAAACCTGATATAGCTCCTTCTTGTAATTTCCACACGATTTCGCCAGAATCAGAATTCATATTAAGATACTGGCATTGTAGATTATCCAAATAAAAAAACTTCTCTATTTCAAATTTTTTATCTGGCAACTCAATTTTAAATTCTAATAATCCTGCTGGTAATCCAAATCCTTTAAATAATTTCCATTCAGAAGTCTTATATTTTTTATAATATATTTCATAGTGTTTCGCATTGACAATATCGTGATCACAGTCATAAACTCGTATTTCCGGGTTGTTTACAAGCACTTTGTAATTTGCTTCTTCTATCCAATTTAAGGTCCAGTTTAAAAATTCAATAAAATAGGCAGAAACTTTATTATCGTAAGTTGTTTCTTCATTAGTCATAGTATTTACTAAAGTAACGAAATCCTGAAACTCAACCCATGAAAACGCCTTATCAATAAGACTCAATTTTTCAAATTCAAATAAACCATCTTTACACAACCATTCATCAGTAAATAAAATCGCATTTTCGAAAGATTCTTTTCGGTTACTCTTAAGAAGCCACTTGTTCTCAAATTTCTGAAACACTTGAGGGGAGCTGAAATCAGGCGCAAAACACTTTGGAGCAGTTATATCATATATCGTTTCGTTATCACCTTTTAATTGAATATTAATGACTGACTCACCTTTCCATAGAAATTTCTCTGGATGATTGTCCATTCTTAAATAGTAATAATCGCTATCTGAACTTTCATTCATTCTTCGATATGATGCTATATATTTATCTTGTACATAGAGTGAGAACGAATAACAACCAGACAAGTTTGTTTTAACTATTGTTTGAGAGTCTATTTTTTTTGCATTCTCAACATAATAATATAGAGAAAGATTGTCTTTTTTTTGTAATTCCCAATTTACTAAAAATGGAACTCTGTTTCTTTCTTTTGAAATCTCATTCTTTAATTCTTCTGTAAGTTTTTTCCATTCACTATCTTCTGAATCATATGGCAATAAATCCTCCCGATCTTCAACGATTGCGTGAGCTATTTGGAGACTCAAATTGAAGATTCCTTCATTGCAAAAAGAAATAGGCAAATAGTTACTACATGGCAAAGTTTCAATAAAACTTATATCGTTCCAATCAATTGATAATGATTGAACTTCTTTCACTAAACCAAGTAAAAACTTTTTATATCCATTAAAACCTCCCTCATTATTACGAATATGATTGATAGGTAATCCTCCTTGCAAAAGCATTGTTCGAAAATAATAGTTTCGACCTCTTCTATTTATAAAATCGATTTTTAATTGTTTGGCACCGCTTTTGGCTGCAATATAGAACTCCTCGGAATAACTGCTTTTAAATCCTAAATTATATATTAATGATTCAGTCGAAGGTGAACCACCATTATATTCACGACGCCACCATTCTGCATAGTATAAAGTCGCCTCCGTTTGAAATGATATAATTTCATTATTACTTATAGCAATTCTCAAGGTCTCCTTTAATTCAGTATACTCACTTTCTGTAATACGCAATTTCCAAATTGGTAGAATACAATTTTCTAAACCTCTTGAATTTAATATTTCTTTTAGTGTTATCATGAAAAAAACAGTATTAATTAAATCTTTTACAAAGGGAATCACTAATAGTGCACTGTATCTGCACAGTTCTAAACATAATTATTCAAAATCATTTGAACCCTGTTTTTAATCTTATCCCGAAGTGTTTCCGGAGAAAGAACTTCTATCCCTTCCCCAAAAGAAAGTATCAGAGATTCCAATTCGTAGTTGGGAATCAATTCAAGCTCAATCACAACGTATGTATCACCCTTTTCTTTTGTCTTTTGTGAACCGTGCAGGGGTTTGGTTTGGATATAAGGGTACAAATCGTTACTAATTCTCAACTGTATTTTTTCAAGTTTAGCTTCTTTATCGAGTGTTACACCAATCACATCTTCAAAGTACTCGTTGAAGTCAATAGTTGTATTGGGAATGTATGCTTGTTTGCTTTCATCAATGCTTGCTATCCTATCCAATGCAAGGTTAGTTATCTGGCCGAATTCCTCATTCAGACCGAATACAAACCAGCGGTTCTTGTATTGCTTCAGGTAGTATGGATGAAAGATTATAGATTGGTTGACTTCTCGCTTGAAACTTTTGTATATGACATTGAGGGCTTTCTTGTAGAGAATAGCATTGTACAAAGGGGTAATATATTCCAGTCCCTGCAGGTAGTCATTTTGTTCAAATTCTATTATCTGTTGGTTAATTTTCGAAAGGCCTAACCCTGAGTCAAGTCGTGCAGTAATTTCATCCACCCATTCAAACTGTGGCATCCCTTTAAATCGCGAAAGAGTCAGTAAGGCTTCTTTGAGTTGGTTTTCTTCTGTTTCGTTTAAGGGTTGATTATTGATTGAGAAACCCATATTTTCATAACGAAAATAGACTTTATGGCCTTCGCGGATATGATCTAGTGGTATGTTCCAGCCTTGCTCACTTTCCATAAATTTAATGTCATCCAGTACCTGACGGCGCTTTACCCCATTTTCATTACCTGTATAATCATAAATGGCATCATTGCAAGCGTCAATCAAATCTTCAATATAGTAAGTTCTTCCCGGGTTTCGGAAGCATTTATCCAACGTTTGATAGCGTATGATTGCGTGTTTATTTGTAGCCATCTAATTAAATAATTGTTTTTCGAGAATCGAATATCTTAGCTATGTTCATTGAGTTAGATTTATATTAAAAAACGAAAGGTTTGTATCAATAAATACAAACCAATTCATTAATTATCTACAAAAATAGAGAATTCATCTCGTATTTTAATGTATTTGTAAAAAAAAGATTTGTGTTTAAATTTCTTCTAAATTTAAACGATCCATTAGACTAAATAATGCGGGATTTATTTCGAGCATTGATTGGAGAGTTGGGGAAAAATGACTTTGGATTTCCAGCACCGGTTCAGCTTTCGTTTTACTTAGTTGTTCAATCATAAAGTCAGCTACATCAAGACCGTTGGCTTTTGCTTCGGGAGTGGCAATGTCCTCTAAAAGAGTAGAAACACTGATTTTGCAATTGCATTGTTTTCCAATTAGTATGGCTTTTTCATTCCATTTCTCATATGCTCCTAAATCAGGAAATAAGATTACATTTCTGCTTTTAAGTACCTGACTTTTTTCAATAGATAATCCGTTTAGGTTTCCAGCTGCAAGCCAAATCAAGTCAGGGAAAAAGGCACTGGCGATTAAGGCGGATTTTTCACTTTCAACGATTGCTATTGTTTTTTCAAGGTTGACTTTTAATAAATGTTCGCCAAAGAAACATTGTTTTAGATTAAAGTCTTCTGGTAATGTACCGATCTTTTTTAGTTTGTTGTGAACCCAATCAATTGCCCCGCTTTCGTGTTTTAGTCTACGTCCGGTATCAGGGTTGTATTGCATAATTTTACCTGTACGGACTTTGCCTTGAATGTCAATCTGCCAAAAGATTACCTCGCTTGTTTTTGTAGCCCCTAAGGCATAGTTTTCACCGATTGCTTGTATCTGTTCATCAGTCAATATTTCGCAAAGGAAGCGCACAAAATTGCTTTTGTAACTAACTGATCGTTCAACAAAAGAAAAAGGAATTGTTCCAGGTGGTATTAGTGGTACAATTGGTTTAGATTTATCCCAACATCCATTAAGTGAGGTAGTATCTATGGAAATGGAGGGATTGTCATTATAAAACTGTTTAGGGGTGTAGTGATATCCACACTTTGATTCCCTATTACATTTTCCGACTTTACTATGAATTGGTGCATTATTTTTACCATCTAAATAAAGCGTGAAACTCTGCTTTTGTCCACATTCTGGGCAAGTGTGGCGGGTAGATATACCTTTGTATTTTTGGAGATATGGAGAACTGTATGGTTGCATAATATTTTATATTTATGTGCATTGTGAATAATGAATATGTAGATATTGTGTTTAATATCATTGCTTTATGGTTATTTCCATTATTCATAGTGCTTAAAGATTGGAAATTGGATGAATAATGAAAAGTGAAGTAATGGGCTGTAAAATAACTAATTACAATACTTTTCATTATTCATTATTCATTATTCAATCACTTTATTCGACTGATTGTAGATTGCGATAAGCCGGTAATTCGTGCAGCCTCTGTTTGAGTTATATTTTTTTCAAGAAGTAATTTTGCAACATCTTTCATTTCATTTTGTTTATTCTTGTTATTTGAGCTGCCTAACTTTTCAACTTTTAACCCGCATATAATAAAGTACCTACAAATGTCAATTGCATATTTCATTGTTTCCAACGAAACAGATTTCGAATCATTTATACCAATTGGATAAGATTTGATTAATTCCATTATAAGAGCAATTCTTAGAACATGCATTCGAAATCGTGAATATAAAGCTTGATGATACTCAATGTCTATTTTGTTTCGCTCATTAACCATTTCATTCACAAAGTCGATATAAACCAGTTTAGCTTCTAAAGAAAGGGTAAGAGTGCCAAAGTCATTCTCATGCAAATACTCTATCAGTTTTTTGTAGCGTAAAGCAAATACCGGATTTGGAATTGCTTCATTGTACATCGGCTGTTTTGCATTATCAGGATAAGCGAATAAAAACCTTTGAGCAAGACCGTTTTCTCTCATTTGATTCTCATTGAGTGTTGAAGCTAATACTAACGGTTGTATGCCTCCAATAATTGAATAGTATGGATCAGAGATTTTTATATGGTCTTTCCCAACTCTGTTTATTGAAAATGGGCCATTAGTAAAAAGTGATAAATATCGAGCCACCTCTCCACTCTTGGCATATCTACCAAAATCAGCAAACCAACCACTTAACTCGTCTCTATGTAATGTCAAGCCGCCATTCTGTTGAAGGGCAGGATATAGGCTTTCTGGAGTTGCATCGTCAATAAGTATCATTCTCGGGAATGGTTTTTCGGGTGAAGATTCTTTGACTTTCTTACAAGCTGCATCTACTATTTTCCACTCAGCCAATTCTTGTTCATATTTGCTGTAAGCTGCCAGATCATATTCAATTATTGGTTTAAATGCGATTTTCAAAGGTGCATCTTTTCCAATGCCTGAAGAGCCAATGTACATTATCCATAATTGAGGGTAATTCTTGTATTTTCCATCGTCTAATATGGCGCGTTTACGAACTACAGAGCCACAAGCAACTAATAAAGTACTTGCAAAGTATTCAAGTGGGCTGCCATAAACAGCCACACTGTCATTTATAAGTTCAGCAAGAACCTGAGGCATTCCACTCATTGGGAAATGATTATCTTTTGCTTTGTCCTGCCTTGAATTAGATTCAATTACGGTTGACAATAATTTTATAACATCAGTATTTTTATCTAGCATTATTTTACTTTTCCCTACTGACTCCGTAAAGTCAGTAGGGGAGTGGTTTAAATCAATCATCTCTTAATACCTTTCTTAAGCACGTTCAGTTGACTTGTCAATAGTTTTTTTACATTACTTCTTAGATAATAAATTCTTCCATTTATTTTAAAAAATCGGATATATCCTAGATCTCTCCACAATTTTGCAAGTGATTGATCGAATTTCATAACCTTCATAAATTCGTCATTTGTTAGATAGGGTTTTTCTAGTTTTTCGAAGTTTTTGTTTAAAGTTTCTGTTAGTTTACGAAAACGAATTAGAGCCCTCTCATACTTTTCTATATCTTTTCTTGATGATTTTTGAATTTCACTATTTCTAAAAACTCTTTTACGAATATCAGCATCGATATTATCTAAAACTCTTTGGTATTTCATCATTTTTTAGACCTCCCGTTTTTTTGATTATTGTTAGCAATATGTTTCATTGCTTCCTCTTCTATTTCACTTTGCGTTTTAATTCTTACTTTAAGTAGAAAACACTCTAGTTCTTCTCGATCAAAATAGATCATTTTTCCGTTTGGCTTATAGTGTGGAATAAGTCTTTGTGAAGTCATTTTGTATAAACTGCTTTTTGATAAACCGGTATACTTTGATGCTTCATCGAATGTTAGAACTTTTTTGTTCATGTTTGTATTTTATAATTAAATAATAAACAAAGGGCGTGCACTCCCTTTGTATTTACTTCGATTAATCGTGATCAAAACAAATAAAATTCTTTTAAAATGCAATAACAAAAAAAGCATACTATATATATAGTATATATGCATAAAAATATATATGGTATATATTAAAAAGAATAGTTTTTCATTAGAATTTTCGTTTGTTGTTTTTTTTTTTGTTTTTTTAGGCTAAGTCTATGTGTATTAATTAAGTATGTGGTTTTTATGTGTTGTCTGAATTTCCTATAGATACGCAAAAAGGGGACTGAATCCGTCCCCTTTTTTGCGTTATTGCTGAAAAAAAATGATTAAAAATCTTTACGGGTTAACGATTTTTAGTATATCGTCTATCCTTTTGTATTCTCTTGGCAACTGAGAAATGCTTTTTAGGTATTGGTTTTTTAACTGTGCTATGTTTTTTATATTGAAAATTTTTGATCCGTTCGCCCATCTGTTAGAATTTTTATGACAAATTTGATCTATCAAATATGCTAATAGAGTATGATCAGCCACCCAATTTATTGTAAAACTATTATACTTAATGGTACCACCACCAAATGCACCAATGAAATGTTCTTTGTCAGTGTTTTTTATTAAAGACTTCTCATTAAGCAAATCATATAGTTTAGAGAGTTGATTATCATTATAAAAAGATTCCAAACTTATCTTAGTATTTCTATTTTCCTTACCAAATTCAAAATATTCATATCTGGAAACTAAATATTCATAAAACATCAATAAAGCTAAATTATTTGTATAATTGTCAAATGCAGGAAATGTTTCTGAAATATGATCAGACTTTTTATGTATAAGTTTTTCAACGTCAAGGTTTATATGTTCGGGATTAAAATATGGGTAATACTCATGTTTTATATTTATATCTTTTACGATTTTGCTTTCTGATTTTGCATATGAAGCAATGAAATCAACTATAAATGGAAATTCCTGAGCTGTTTGTTTGGTATCTGGTCTAAATATTTTGTTTTTTGATATTTTTCGATTAATTTCTAAAATAGTATTTCTCAAATGATCTGTTTTCAAACTCTTAGGTAAGTATAGCATTTCATTATTAAAATCACTAACTAAATCACCCTGCTTTTTTATTGCGAATTTAGATATTATCCAGCAAATACGCCGAGGCATGCTTACTATTTGTTTATTCTTTAATTTGAAATGGGTACCTTTTATAATTCTTATTGGATCGTTGATTTCCATAAATAATTTGACAGATTAATTGAAAAGTCCGTTTTGTAAATTTACAGCGGCTTCTTTATTCTTATCAATAATTTTTGCATAGATTTGGGTCGTTGATATTTTAGAGTGCCCTAATAGTTTTGAGACCGTCTCAATAGGTGTTCCTAAACTTAGTTGCAAGGTTGCAGCTGTGTGACGGCTAACGTGGAATGTAATTTTCTTACTTATTTTTGCCGTTGTTGCCCATTTTTCTAAAACTTCATTAGTAGTTTCGTTTTTGGGTAAATGATATATTTTATCAGAAAGCTTTTTGTTAGTTCTTATTGGTAAAAATTTCATTGCTTCATCGCTTATAGGCAATGTTTCGTAGGTTTCTACTTTTATTTGTTTGTAGCTTAATACAGTTCCTGTGCTATTAGTTACAATGTCACTCCATTTTAAATTCTTTACGTTTTCAAATCTAATACCCACTAAGCAACAAAAAAGAAAAGCACCTTTAATGTCTGGTTTACTACAATCTGTTTCAATTAGTATTTTAATTTCATCTAATGTCAAATACTCACGCTTACTAGGCTTTGTTTTAGGTTTGTCTTTATCGTTTATTTTATGCAATGGGTTTATATTGAGAATATCATCTTGAACAGCTTTTTTCAAGACGGCACTAAACTTAGCAAATAACTTGTGTGCTGTGTTTTCTGAAATGATTGGTTGATTTATCTGTCCTTCAAAATTACCATTCTTAGCTGTTTTAAGGTAGTCGATGAACCCATTGATATAAACCTTATCTATGTTGTTTATTAGTGTTCTGTCGCCTCTATATATCTTTAGGTGATGAACTAAAGATTTGAATGTGTAATACTCACTTCTTTTCTTATTTGTGTCAGCAAAAGCTTTGTTTGCAATTTCACCTACATAATCGATAAGATTGACTTTGATTTGTTTCTTTATTTGTAAACCACTATTTTGAGTTTGCAAATCTACAATTCGTTTGGATTTAATTGTGCTTGCCATTCTCATTGTAGCTTCATTTGCAATTTTACTTGCAGGCGTTGTTTCAGGAATCAAATATAGTTTAAGAAACTCATAGCTTTTCTTTGTGGAAATTGTTCCAGAACTCGTAATCTTATAGCTGTCGTATTTTTCTAAATAAATGCTTTGATTACCATTTGCGAGTTTTTTTAATCTTAATCGGATTGGTTCCTTTTCTTTTGTAATTTGAATCGTTTTGTTAGTTCGTTTTGTGTTTCTCATTTGCGATTTCTGTTTACTTAATACACATTGCAAAGATAGTCTGAATTTTTTATTCAGGTGACAAACGAGTAACAAACGAGTAACAAAAAATGAGAAAAAAAAGAAAGCCATTCGCAAACAAGTGCAAATGGCTTTCTATATGTTTTGATTAAGTTGTTGAAAATTAGTCTATTTGTTTTCTTTTCTTTTCGGATTTTATCTCTTTTAAAATCCTGTGATTGTCAAAACCAAACAGCCCCATTTTTATAGTTGATAATTGACAGTTGATAATTGAAATAACTATCAACTGCCTCTTATCAATTATTTTGCATAGCTTACCGCTCTCGTCTCTCTGATAACGGTAATTTTTACCTGACCCGGATAGGTCATCTCATCTTGTATCTTTTTGGCAATATCAAAC
>Ga0302167_10000713_pt1 | contig 15321 bp, 8 predicted proteins | sample I_Fen_N1_1_FD_193496 | JGI IMG/M metagenome (GOLD analysis project Ga0302167, IMG submission 193496) | Peat permafrost microbial communities from Stordalen Mire near Abisko, Sweden - I_Fen_N1_1 | ecosystem: Environmental > Terrestrial > Soil > Wetlands > Permafrost | place: Sweden: Abisko...
CCTCTAGTCACCCCCCCGCCCCCCCCCCCCCCCCCCCCCCCCCCCGAAACTCTATACTATAAACGAAGTAAATTATTATCTCAATCTCTGAATTAAGATCAAACTTCTATAAGAATTTCCCGTACTCGGACTCTGGCTTGATGCTGTTGTAAAAGTATTCGTTCCAGGAAATATCGTAAAATCAACCGTTTGTGCTGACCCTGTGATATTAATGAAATCATCAAAATAATAAGTTGTCGTCTGATTTGAGTTATTGGTAAAATTCACCAAAGAATATTCATTATTATTTACAATACTTTTCAGGAAAAGATTATTTGCTGAACTTGTTCCCGCGAAGTTCCCTACAAGCCTCACCTGTATTTTATAGATTCCGGGTTGTAGCAAAATCTGATCTGCGGTTCTCGCTGGCGAACCCTGACCTGCTGCTGCTGAAACACCATCATTTATCGTTGCACCTACAATAGTATTGATAAAATTGGGTGCAGTGTTGGGTGCATTTCCCATTTCCGCTGTGCTATCATTTGAGTTAAATCTTAATCCAACTTCACTCGTTGTTGTGTAAGTAACTGCATTCAAACCTATTCTAAGAATCTGACCTTCTACAGAAACTGTATTATTTTTATAAATATCTCCGTTAGTATCAATAACCAAACCTGTAGCAGCAGTGTTAGTTGGCAAAGTTGCAAGGCTTTCAAATCTTACAGCACTTGAATTGGCATTTACATGAAGTCTTCTCGCAGGAGCATTTGTACCTATTCCTACATTTCCTGCAGAAGTAATTCTAAAGCGTTCAAGCAGGCTTCCACCTAATGAATTACCAATATAAAGATCTTCTTCAGAGCCATTTACCGCAGTAGCTCCGGTACGTATGCTCCCTAATCCCCAATTGGCTCCTCCCGATGTAGGTCCACTATTAGTAAACCCTAGCAAAGAATAATTACCTGTAGCCAAAGGAGAAGTATTTCTTAATGCTAAAAATGCATATTGATTAGTAGAATTAGCCGCATCAATAATATTATACCTATTAGAAATTGCAGTCCCCGAGATCACCTGTAACTTTGTTTCGGGTGTTGTGGTACCAATTCCAATTCTGTCAGTTACAGCATCGATGGAAAAAGTACTTCCATCGACAGAAAAATGATTTGTACCTGCAGTTGCAGAATTTGCAAAAGTTAATGTATTTGTCCCCTGTGATACCGTTCTGTTTGAAGTAATAGTTCCATTTGCATTATAAATGTTTGTAAAACCTGTAGAGTTTACAACCTGCTTCCAAATTGAGCCATCAAAGTAATAATAACCTGCTCCTGCAACTTCTGCAACTTGCGTTAAACTTGGAGTTGTGCCCGAAGGAGCCGTAACATCTGTAACATAAACCAACGCTCCACTTTCTGTTGCACCATATACCCCAGAAGATTTAGCGGCTAATTGTTGCTTGGTAATTCGCGGAGCTCTAATTCCGTCCTTGATGGTTGAAGAGGCTCCATTTCCCACAACATCTAAAGTAGTTTGGGGAGTTGGGGTATTGATACCAACTTGCGCATTAAGGATTGTAGATAAACACAAAAAACCTAGAAATAATGTAATTTTTTTCATGAAAACTTAATTTTAAATGAAAATAATAATTATAATTAAAAATTTATGTTAAAAAATATAATTTAACATATTAATTTTACACTAATTCATATTAATAATACATTATACACTTTTTTAAATACAAAAAGCCCTACTCAAAAGCAAGGCTTAAAAAAATCAAATATCATTTTTACTTTAAAATAGCTCTCCTGCTACTTTTTTAATATTGTCACTTTTCCCCATTGAGTAAAAGTGTAAAACAGGAACTCCAAAATCAAGAAGTTCTTTGCATTGGTTGATCGCCCATTCTACTCCGATTTGTTTTACGGCTTCATTGTTTTTAGCACTTTCAACTTCATTAATTAAATCTTCCGGTAAATCAATTTTGAAAACCTGTGGCAATAATTTTAAATGTCTTTTTGTCGCAATCGGTTTAATTCCGGGGATAATTGGAACTGTAATTCCCATTTCTCTGGCTTTTGTTACAAACTCGATAAATCTTTTATTATCAAAGAACATTTGGGTTACGATATAATCTGCTCCGGCGTCTACTTTTTCTTTCAGCCATTTTAAATCATAATTCATGGAAGGTGCTTCCATATGCTTTTCGGGATAACCCGCTACTCCAATGCAGAATTTGTTATTTTCTTCGCAAGCCTGCTCGTCATGAAGATACTTTCCTCTTCCTAAATCATTGATTTGATGGACCAAATCCATTGCACTTTCGTGACCTCCTTTTGTTGGTTCAAAATATTGATGTCCTTTCATCGCGTCACCACGAAGCGCCATCACATTATCAATCCCAAGATACATACAGTCTACCAAAAGATATTCTGTTTCTTCTTTCGTAAATCCTCCACAAAGCAAGTGTGGAACGGTATCTACATTATATTTATGCTGAATTGCCGAACAAATCCCCAATGTTCCGGGACGCATTCTGGTAATTTTACGTTCCATCAGACCGTTGCCTTTATCAATGTAAATATATTCTTCACGAGAAGTCGTTACATCAATAAAAGGAGGTTTAAATTCCATCAAAGGGTCTATATTTCTATACAAATCTTCAATCCCGATTCCTTTCTGGGGCGGAACAACTTCTAAGGAGAACAAAGTTTTTCCGTTTGCATTTTTTATGTGTTCTGTAATCTTCATGTTTAAATTTTAATCTGCTAAATTAGGTGACAACCATTTTCTGGCTTCCTGTAAAGAAATTCCTTTCCTCTTAGAATAGTCTTTCAACTGATCTTCTGTAATCTTTCCGAGGCCAAAATATTTTGCATGCGGACTTCCGAAATAATATCCTGAAACGGCAGCTGTCGGGAACATTGCTAAACTTTCCGTAAGATAAACTCCGATATTTTCTTCTACTTTTAAAAGATCCCAAATGGCATGTTTTTCCAAATGATCTGGACAAGCCGGATAGCCTGGTGCCGGACGGACTCCTTTATATTTTTCAGCAATTAAGTCATCATTGCTTAAATTTTCCTGATTGGCATATCCCCAATATTCTGTTCTGACTTTTTTATGTAAAAATTCGGCATAAGCTTCTGCAAAACGGTCTGCCAAAGCTTTTACCATGATTGCATTATAATCGTCATTGGCTTTTTCATATTCGTCTGACAATTCATCAGTTCCAAAACCTGTGGTAACACAGAAAGCTCCCACGTAATCAGTTTTTCCTGAACTTTGAGGAGCAATAAAATCGCTTAATGCCAAATATTCTTTGCCTTTAGATTTTTGAAGCTGTTGTCTTAATGTGATGAATTTCGATTGCTGTTGATCATTTTCATCAAAGATCAAAATATCATCATCTTCAGTTGAATTCGCCTTGAAAATTCCGAAAATCGCTTTGGCTGTTAAGGATTTTTCATCCAAGATTTTCTTTAAAATAACCTGAGCATCTTTAAATAATTCTTTAGCCTGCTCTCCTACGACCTCATCATCAAAAATATTCGGGTACTTCCCGTGAAGATCCCAGCTTCTGAAAAACGGTGACCAGTCGATAAACGGAACCAATTCATTTAAATCCTGACCTTCGAAAACCTGTATTCCTAAATTATTCGGTGTGAAAATTTCTTCGTTTTCCCAATCTATTTTAAATTTATCTTTTCTGGCATCTTCAATGGAAACATATTCTTTGTCAATCTGTCTGTTCAGGAACTTTTCACGGAAATCTGAATAGTCATTCTTCAAATCGCTTACATATTCTTTATTCCTATCTCCCAATAAAGAACTCACCACGTTTACCGCTCTGGAAGCATCGTTTACGTGAACTACCGCATTTTTATATTTTAAATCTATTTTTACCGCAGTATGCGCTTTTGAAGTCGTTGCACCGCCGATCAATAAAGGAAAACTAAGATTCTGACGTTCTAACTCTGATGCGATATACACCATTTCGTCTAAACTTGGCGTGATTAATCCGCTCAAACCAATAACATCCACCTTATGTTCAATGGCAGCCTGAATAATTTTTTCAGCCGGAACCATTACTCCAAGATCTACGATCTCATAATTGTTACAACCCAACACAACGCTCACAATATTTTTACCAATATCATGAACGTCACCTTTTACTGTTGCCATTAAAATTTTCCCGTTGGCAGGTCTTTCACCATCCTTTTCAGCTTCAATAAACGGCTGTAAATAAGCCACAGCCTTTTTCATTACCCTTGCCGATTTTACAACTTGTGGCAAAAACATTTTTCCGCTTCCGAATAAGTCACCGACTACGCCCATTCCTGTCATTAAATTAACTTCAATAACATGCAAAGGTTTAGCAGATTGTAATCTTGCTTCTTCCACATCTTCTTCAATAAAACGGTCGATTCCTTTTACCAAAGAATGGGTGATTCTTTCCTGTAAAGGTCTGGTACGCCATTCTAGTTCTTCAACGACTTCTTTTTTGACAGATTTATTCTTTTCAGAATAATCCAACAACCTTTCCGTTGCGTCTTCTCTTTTATCGAGAATTACATCTTCTACAAGACCTAATAATTCTTTATTAATTTCATCATAAACCTCCAACATCGCGGGATTTACAATCCCGATATTCATTCCCGCCTGAATCGCATGGTAAAGGAAAACCGAGTGCATTGCTTCTCTCACCGTATCATTTCCACGGAAAGAGAATGAAACATTACTCACTCCCCCACTCACCGATGCATACGGAAGATTTTGGCGAACCCATCTTGTTGCTTCGATGAAGTCGATTGCATTTCTTCTATGCTCATCCATTCCTGTTGCAACAGGGAAAATATTTAAATCAAAAATAATATCCTCTGCCGGAAACTTCACTTCATCCACTAAAATATCATACGACCTTTTTGTGATTTCAAGTCTACGATCGTAAGTATCGGCTTGTCCGTCTTCATCAAAAGCCATGACAATAACCGCTGCACCATATCTTTTGATAGCTTTAGCCTGTTTGACAAACTCCTCTTTACCACCTTTCAAACTGATAGAATTTACTACAGATTTCCCCTGAACAACCTGTAATCCAGCTTCTAAGATCTCCCATTTCGAGGAGTCGATCATGATCGGAATTCTGGAAATATCCGGTTCTGAACCTACTAAGTTCAGGAATTTGATCATGGATGCTTTTCCATCGATCAATCCGTCATCAAAATTAACGTCAAGGATCTGCGCGCCGCCTTCAACTTGGTGGCGGGCAATATCCAAAGCTTCAGAAAATTTCTCTTCTTTAATTAATCTTAAAAACTTTTTGGAACCGGCAACATTCGTTCTTTCACCAACATTGATGAAATTACTCTCCGGCGTTATAATAAGAGGCTCAAGCCCCGATAATCTTAAATATTTCATTAATTGTGTATTCTTCTAAAATAAATTAGTAGCGTTAATCCTAAGCAATAAGTATTGAAAAATTTATACAATTTCTCTCACTTTTCTTGGCTCATACTTATCAACCAAATCTGCAATCGCCTTGATATGATCCGGTGTTGTACCACAGCAACCTCCGATGATATTGATGAGTCCTTTTTCTACATATTCTCTGATTTGTTCTGCCATAAATTCTGGCGTCTCGTCATATTTTCCGAACGCGTTTGGAAGACCAGCATTGGGATAAGCTGAAACAAAGAAATCTGAATTATGCGCCAACGTTTCCAAATATGGCGTCAATTGATTGGCTCCCAACGCACAGTTGAAACCAACACTCAATAAATTTAAATGTGAAACTGAGATCAAGAATGCTTCTGCCGTTTGCCCGCTCAACGTTCTTCCTGATGCATCGGTAATGGTTCCTGAAACCATGATTGGGATTTTAATTCCTCTTTCTTCGCTAATTTCATCGATAGCGAAAAGAGCAGCTTTTGCATTCAATGTATCGAAAATAGTTTCTACCAATAAAATATCTGAACCTCCATCTAATAAAGCTTCAGACTGTTGTTTATAGGCAATTCTTAATTCATCAAAAGTGATTGCTCTGTATCCTGGATCGTTTACATCAGGACTTAAACTTGCCGTTCTATTGGTTGGTCCGATTGAACCTGCTACAAATCTTGGTTTATCAGGATTTTGAGCGGTAAATTCGTCACAGACTTTTCTTGCAATTTTTGCAGACTCATAATTCAGTTCGTACACCAGATCTTCCATGTGGTAATCTGCCATTGCGATGGTTGTTCCTGAGAAAGTATTGGTTTCGATGATGTCTGCTCCTGCTTCCAAATATTTTTTGTGAACTTCCTCGATCGCGTGAGGTTGTGTTAATGAAAGTAAATCATTATTTCCTTTTACAGGATGCTCATAATCCTTAAACCTTTCTCCACGGTAATCTTCTTCCTCGAATTTATATCGTTGAAGCATTGTTCCCATTGCTCCGTCTAAAACAAGGATTCTTTCGGATAATGCTTTATATAGTTGTTCTGAATTTTTCATTTTATTTATTTTTCATTGGTGAATTAATCCGTTGATTTATATTTTTCCATACGTTTCACATATGGCTATTGTTGTTGAACCCTTCGGGTTCTTTTGCAGCCCGACTTGAGCGGAAATCCTTTTTTATCAGGCAAAAGCGATGGAAAAAAAGATTGGGAGCGGAAGGCGGATACAGCTGCCCAAATAATTAATCCAATGCCTGTTTCAGATCTGCGATGATATCGTCTACATTTTCTAAACCTACCGAACAACGAACTAAGCCAGCCGTAATTCCCACTTCATTTCTTTCTTCATCTGACAATTTCGAGTGCGTGGTAGAAGCCGGATGCGTAACAATTGTTCTGGTATCACCAAGATTTGCAGAAAGTGAACACATTTTTATTTTATCTAAAAAGTTTCTTCCGCCTTCAATTCCGCCTTTGATCTCGAATGCAACGATATTTCCACCCAATTTCATCTGTTTTTTTGCCACTTCATAGCTTGGATGAGATGGCAGGAATGGATATTTTGTTAATTCTACATTTGGATGGTTTTCCAAGAACTCAGCTACTTTCAATGCGTTTTCACAATGTTTCTCAACACGGATTGCCAACGTTTCTAAACTCTTTGACAAAACCCAAGCGTTGAAAGGCGACATTGCAGGTCCCGTATTTCTTGCGAAAAGATAAATCTCACGAATAAGATCTTCTCGTCCCACTGCTACTCCACCTAAAACACGACCTTGACCATCGATCAATTTCGTTGCTGAGTGAACAACAATATCTGCACCATATTTAATCGGTTGCTGAAGATAAGGTGTTGCAAAACAATTGTCTACAATAAAAATAAGGTTATGTTTTTTTGCTATTTTCCCAAAAAACTCTAAATCTAATACCTCAATTGCAGGATTTGTAGGGGTTTCCAGATATAAAATCTTGGTATTTGGTTGAATATATTTTTCTACGTTTTCGGCATCTTCCGCTTTGAAATAGGTTGTTTCAATATTCCATTTCGGGAAATATTTTGTGAACAACGTGTGTGTAGATCCAAAAACCGACTGACAGCTTACAATATGATCTCCTGCATTTAACAAAGTCGCAAACGTTGAATAGATCGCTGCCATTCCTGTTGCGAAAGCATATCCAGCTTCTGCACCTTCCATTTTCACAATTTTATCTGTGAATTCCGTAACATTAGGATTTGAAAATCGGCTGTATAAATTCTTTGGTTTTTCTTCTGCAAAACTCGCTCTCATATCTTCCGCATCCTGAAAAATAAAGCTGGATGTAAGATATAAAGGTGTAGAATGCTCATCAAACTGTGTTCTTTCAGTTTGTGTTCTTATTGCAACGGTTTCAAAATTATTATTGTCCATTTTTTATTTGATTTCGATTGATAGGATTTCATCCTATGCTTCATTAAATCGTCCCTTTGGGACTCTATAAATTTATATTAATTAACAAATTGATATATTATCTAATTGTTAAATTATTTAGTTTCACTTACTCTTAAAATATCTCCGAAAACACCTCTTGCGGTAACCTGAGCTCCAGCTCCGGCTCCCATAATTACGATTGGATTTTCCCCATAACTTTCAGTATAAATTTCAAAGATTGAATCTGAACCTTTCAATTGTCCTAAGGCGGAAGTTGCAGGAACAGAGATTAATTTTACATCCAATTCACCTTTATCTTTTTGTAGATCACCATGCAAATCTCCAACATATCTCAATACGTGACCAGGTTCTTGGTTTTCTTTGATTTTCTGATACTCATCATCCAATTCATCCAATTTGGATAGAAATTCCGGTTTTGAAACGGAAAGTAAATTTTCAGGCACTAAATTTTGAACATTGATGTCATCGAATTCATTAATTAAGTCAAGTTCTCTCGCCAAAATCAATAATTTTCTCGCCACATCATTGCCTGATAAATCCTCTCTTGGGTCTGGTTCTGTAAATCCTTTTTCCAACGCTTCATTAATGATTGTTGAAAATTTATCGTCTCTTAATGAAAAGTTGTTGAAAACATAACTCAATGTTCCAGAGAACACTCCTTTAATTCTTGTGATATTTTCTCCTGAAAGGTGTAATAATTTTATGGTATCAATAAGCGGCAAACCTGCACCAACATTGGTTTCGTACAGATAACGCCTGTTATTTTTGTTCAACGTATATCTTAGTTTACGATATTCTTCGATTGGGAGGGTGTTGAAAATTTTATTGGAAGAAACTAGATCAAATCCATTTTCTGCCAATGCGTGATAGTTGTGAACAAAATCTTTGCTCGCCGTGTTATCAACAACGATCAGGTTTTCCAATTGATTTTCTTTTGAGAATTTAATTAATTCCTGAACATCAGACGGACTTTCTGCGGCTAAAACCTCATCACTCCAATTACTATCAAAACCTGTTTTATTGAAGGCAATTTTTCTTGAATTAGCAACCGCTACCACTTTAAGATCGATTTTTTTACGTCTTCTGATTTCTTCTGACGACTGTAAAACTTGCTCTATCAAAGTCTTCCCAACGTTTCCGTGACCGATAATTGCTAAATGAACCGTTTTTGGTTTTTTAGACGTCTCAGATTCGATGATATTTTTTGCTTTTTCGTCTTGTGAAGAAGTTACCACAATATTGATACGTTTTTCGCTTCCTACTTGATTTAAAAGCAATGGAAAAACGTTGTTTCTAGCTAATTCAGCCAACACTTTATTTAAATCTTCTGCAACAAAACCTATTACAGAAACATTATTTATACTGTAAATCTGAGAAACTTTTCCCGATTTTCTTTCTGCTTCAAACTCGTCAATCAGACAATTTACTGCTTTTTCGGAATCAGCTTCCTGAACCAAAATTGATAATCCGTTTTCAATTGCCTGTTGAGAAATTACTCCAACACTGATTCTCGCTAAAGTAAGTGCTTTAAAAATTCTTCCGTCAATCCCGATTTCACCTAAGAAATCTTCCCCTTCAAATTTGATGATTGATCTGTTTTTTAAAAATTTTATTTCGTTAGCATTTTTCATCGTCTATAAAATATTTTTAATGATGTTATTTAATTGTTCGTATTCCATTAAGAAGGCGTCGTGCCCATGAATTGATTTGATCTCGTGATAGAAAACATTTTCCTTTTTTTCTTTAAGCTTTTCAAAACACATTCGGATTTCAGAAGCAGGAAAGAATAAGTCTGTATCAACGGAGATCATGTGCATTCGTGCCTCGATTTTTTCCAATTGAGCTTCTTCTGCGTTAATATTCATTAATAAATGATTCATCAGTTTATATGATTTTAAACTAAACCTTTCGTTTAATGAATTTCCGTGATAAACAAGCCAATCTTCCGATTCTAAAAGCTGTTTTTCCTGATTGTATTTATTTTGAAATCTATCGTTTAAAGATTGAGGTGTTCTATAACACAACATCGCATGAATTCTAGCTTTTTGCAGTGGTTTATCATTTCCATTTAATAAAAATTTCTGAACCAGACATTGTGCATGAAGCCAATCGTGAGTTTTATAATCGCAGGCAATAGGAATGAAAATTTCAGCAAGCTGTGGGTTTTTTACCAACATTTCCCAGCCGATTCCACCTCCAAGAGAACCTCCAATAATGGCGTACAAGTTTTTTATATTAAGTTTTTCAAGGCCATTTAAAAAGATATTGGCAATATCTGAAGGCGTGAAATCTTCATATTCATCAATTAAAAAATTATCATAGCCGTTTCCAGGAATGTTGAAACACAGAACTGTATATTTATTTGTATCAATGACCTGATTTTCACCAATCAGTTTTTTCCACCATCCTTTTTCTCCGGAAACATCTGAATTTCCGGTTAAGGCATGATTAACTAAAATGATAGGTGCTGAAAACAGGTCTTTCCCGAAAAGCTGGTAGCTCAACGGGATATTGTATTCCTTTTTGGAATTTGTTTGATACGAAAGATTAATATAGTTTAGTTCTGTTTTCAATTCTATTATACTTTTTGATAATACAATTTGAAAATGCCACTAGAAATGGCTGAAAGAACTTCAGTAAGTTATCTGTCCAAAATTATATTTGGTAGAACGTAGCACCTTCTTCGCTTGCGCAAAGGGTTGCTAAGGTTTCATAGGGTCTAATCCCTCAACCTTTCTTGATAACATTTTCAATATGTGAATGATCGAATGCTGCAAAGATAAAACATTTATTTTAAAAATTTATAAAAATTTAATTTAATCTCGGAAAGCCTTTAAGCAAAAGAGTTTCAGGGATATGTTACGTTTTATTCAGATTCAAAATGTTGGAATTATTTTTCAAAAAACTTACCTTCGTAATGAAAAGTGATGAAATATGAGTGTTGAAAAACAAAGACTACAAGATAAAGACTGGAAAAACTGGGGACCTTATGTAAGCAACCGACAATGGGGAAATGTGCGTGAAGACTACAGTCCAGACGGTAACGCGTGGGGATCTACAAGTCATGATAAAGCGGAAAGTTATGCTTACAGATGGGCCGAAGAAGGCATCGCCGGAATATCTGACCCAAAACAGCTTTTATGTTTTGCCCTTTCTTTCTGGAACAAAAAAGATAAAATGGTAAAAGAGCGATTTTTCGGGTTGAGCAATCATCAGGGAAATCATGGCGAAGACATCAAAGAACTCTTTTATTACTTAGATAACACGCCTACTCATAGCTATATGAAAATGGTGTACAAATACCCTATTAACGAATTTCCGTACGACCAAATTATTGCCGAAAACGGAAGACGAAGCAAAAAAGAACCCGAATACGAGCTTTTTGATACCGGAATTTTTGATAATGACGAGTATTTCGATATTTTTATTGAATATTGTAAAGCTCAGCATAATGATATTTTAGTAAGAGTAACAGTTGCCAACAGAAGTCAGAAAGAGGCTCCTATATTGGTTGCTCCGACCGTATGGTTCAGAAATAATTGGAAATGGGGTTATAACGCTTACAAAGGTCAGTTAAATGCTTCTTCGGAAAACTGTATCGACATTAACCATGACAGTATTTCTATTAAAAAACTCTATTCGAGAAGGAATAATTCCAACAGTGTTTTCTGTGAAAATGAGACGAATGCTCCCAAATTATACGGAACACTTTATTCAGGAAATACATACTTTAAAGATGGAATTAATGATCATATCATCTATGGAAGCAACACTGTAAATCCTGAAAAACAGGGGACAAAAGCTTCTTTTTTAATTGATGAAATGATTGGGGCGGGAGAATCAAAAACTTTTGATTTCCGACTTTCTCCGAATGAAACTGATGAACCATTTAATCACTTTGATGAAATTTTTAATGCAAGAATTTCCGAAGCTGATGAGTATTATAACTACATTCAGCACGATGTAAACAGCGAGGATGAAAAAAATGTGCAAAGACAAGCTTTCGCAGGGTTACTTTGGAACAAACAGTTTTATCATTACAATGTTGGAAAATGGTTAAAAGGTGATCCCAATTTTGAAGCGCCGAGAGATTTCAACAATTATGTAAGAAATACGGAGTGGAATCACATGCACAACAAAGACATCATTTCGATGCCCGATAAGTGGGAATATCCCTGGTATGCAACTTGGGATCTGGCCTTCCACTGTGTTCCTTTTGCTATCATTGATGCTGAATTTGCCAAAAATCAACTTCTTTTATTAACCAAAGAATGGTACATGCATCCCAATGGTCAACTTCCTGCCTATGAATGGAACTTGAGTGATGTAAATCCGCCTGTTCATGCATGGTCTTGCTTCCGAGTTTTTAAAATCGATGAAAAAACAAATGGAAAACCGGATCTTTTATTTTTAGAAAAAGTTTTTCAAAAATTGCTTCTTAATTTCACTTGGTGGGTGAATAGAAAAGATAAAAGCGGGAATAATATTTTCGGTGGAGGTTTCTTAGGGCTGGATAACATAGGTGCTTTTGACCGAAATATGGAATTGAAGGACGGTCAACACCTCGAACAAGCCGACGGAACAAGCTGGATGGCAATGTACGCTCTGAATATGATGAGAATGGCAATGGAGCTGGCTCAATACTATCAGGTTTATGAAGATATGGCCATTAAATTTTTTGAACATTATCTTTATATCGCTGAGGCCATGGAAAACATGGGAGACGGTAAAGAAGGCTTGTGGAACGAAGAAGACGGATTTTTCTATGATGTTTTACAGTTAGGAAACGGCGAAAGTGTTTCTTTACGTTTGAGAAGTATTGTTGGATTAATTCCACTATTTGCGGTAGAGGTTATTGATCACCATTTATTGGATAAGATGCCCAATTTCACTACAAGAATGGAATGGATTTTAAAAAACAAACCTGAACTGACGAAATTGGTTTCTCATTGGGAAGAAGAAGGACAGGGAAGAAAACATTTGATGAGTATTCTGCGTAAAAACAGACTCTCAAAAGTATTGACGAGAATGCTTGATGAAAAAGAATTTTTAAGTTCTTACGGAATCCGTGCAATGTCTAAAGTATATGAGGAAAATCCGTTTGTGTTCTCCGTTCATGGCAGAGAAAACATGGTTTATTATACTCCCGCAGAAAGCGACAGCAGAATGTTTGGAGGAAACAGCAATTGGAGAGGTCCGATTTGGTTTCCTATCAACTTTTTGATTGTTGAAAGTTTACAACGCTTCCATTTTTATTATGGGAACAGCTTAAAAGTAGAGCTACCAACCGGAAGCGGTGACAAAAGAAATCTTGATGAAGTAGCCCAAAATATCAGCGGAAGATTGTGTTCTATTTTCTTAAAAGATGAAAATGGAGAACGAGCCTTTAACGGAGGAAATACTAAGTTTAATTACGACGTCAACTTTAAAGATTACATTACCTTCTTTGAATATTTCCATGGAGATAATGGTCGCGGAGTCGGTGCATCACATCAAACAGGATGGACGGCCACGGTCGCAAAACTGATGAAACCTAGAATGACAATATAATTTAAAGCCTCTTTTTAAGGGGCTTTTTTGATGGACTAAATCTATAGATTTATATCTAAATCATAGGGCCGCGAGATATCAATAATTTAATTATATTTGCATCACAAAAACACAAACAAATGAACACAAATTCTTCACCCGTGTTCCTAATATACTTATTAGGAATCCATAAACAGACCTTAAAGCAATCTGTTCTCTATCTTAATTTTACGTCAATAAAATCTCACTTACAAGCTATTATTTCTGATAAAATGTTATTGGGGCGTACTTTCTTTATAGTTTAAAGTTCAAGAATATCTAAAATTTAAAACACACAATAAAATCATACTATGAAAACAAAATTATTTTATTTACTTTATTTCTTACTGATCAGCTTGGGAATAAATGCGCAAAACATCAGCATTCCTGATGTAAACTTTAAAAACAAACTTTTATCTTCATCAGCAAGTAACACTGTTGCTAAGGATTTAAGTGGAAATTATTTTAAAATTGACGCTAATGGGGATGGACAAATACAACAAAGTGAGGCTAATCAGGTTGGAGCTTTAGAAATTATTGATCTTAATTCAGGTTATAATAGTACCAATCCTATCCAAAACTATCAAGGAATTTTATCTTTTGTGAATGCAAAAAGCATTAAAATCGATTATTATAATACTCCCAGTTCTGGTATTATGGTTTCAAATCTTAACTTATTAGAGAATTTGGATATTTCATTCGGAAGTTTTGACAATGGAAATGCATCTGTAGCTAATTGCACAAATTTAAAGAGTTTTTCTATTAAGGGAATTAATCTTCAAAGCTTTTCAAATACTCCGTTATTAAAAGATGTTCATATAGATCTTCCGCTAAATGTAAGTTATATTCAAAATATTTTAGCTTCGATCCAAACTTTAGCCAATCTTGAAAATCTTACCCTAAACGGTAATACTTTTTTTAGTGATCCAATTTTTGGTAATGAGACCCTAAACCTTAGTAATCATCAATCTTTAAAACAGGTTAACATAAATTATTTCGGTTTATTAAAACTAGATGTAAGTCATTGTAATCTATTGAATACTATAAATATAGAGATGGGATATAATTTTCCCAATCAAAATTCTGTTTATTTTGGAACATTGGATATGAGTTATTGCCCACTTTTTACAAATTTAATTATTGATGGAAATATAACGGGACTTGCAACCAATGGCTGCCAAAATTTACAAAGTATAAAATGTAATTCTTCTCACTTAAGTCAATTAAAAACAAACAATTGTCCAGCTTTAACTGAAATAGACTTGGCGATAATTTTCAGCCAGCCTCAAATGGCCAACTGTCCAAATTTAAAAACCATTTCGATAAATGGATATGATCCCAATTCGTTTGATGCAACTACTGCGGTAAATCTGGAACATTTATTCTTAGGTTCACCAGGATATTATCCAGCTTATAATACCAATTTTTTCGGGACTCTTCAAAATTTAACCATAAATAATAATCTACAGCTTAAAACACTGGCATTAGCTAATCATAAACTAACTCAATTAAACATTAATGGATTACCAAATTTAGAAACGGTAGAAATTGGGATGAGCTATATTTCTAGTAATTCTAACCCTAATTTTACCCCGCAACCCAATTTTGCTACAGAATTTCTACAATCTGTAAATATTCAAAACTGTCCTCTACTTACAAGTGTTTCATTTGACGGGCAGGAAGGATTAAAAACTGTTAATTTCAAAAATTGTCCCAGTCTACAACAGTTTAATCACAGTAGCACAATTAACAACAGCTATTTTTCTACACCTCCAATTTGGAGCTTACAAAGTTTAGATATTGAAGATTGTAATGCCTTAAATTCAATAGATGTAAGCTATAATAAACTGACTCATCTAAAGGTAAAAAATGCCTCAAATTTAGAAACTGTAAACACTACAAGAAATGAA
>Ga0302167_10000719_pt1 | contig 15299 bp, 7 predicted proteins | sample I_Fen_N1_1_FD_193496 | JGI IMG/M metagenome (GOLD analysis project Ga0302167, IMG submission 193496) | Peat permafrost microbial communities from Stordalen Mire near Abisko, Sweden - I_Fen_N1_1 | ecosystem: Environmental > Terrestrial > Soil > Wetlands > Permafrost | place: Sweden: Abisko...
GTCGGGATGCTCCCAATCACGTTGCTGAATTCGGTGAAAATTCGGTTGAGTAGTTTCAATCCATGTTTGCCAATGATCGGCACCTGAACCCTGATAGCCGGGTATTATAAAGTAGTTTGTCATATGCAGTGGATTTGAATGTATGTTTTTTTGATGATGCAAAGTTCCTGTTTTTTTTATACACCCACAATAGCAAGATTATGGTAAAAGCATACCACAAACAGGGTATATCAACTCAAAATGAATATTATAATTTTACGGTAGGTAAACTTGAGAAAATCGAAGAATAAAAAAGGAAGCGTCATCGCGACGCTTCCCTTCAACCAATTTACACAATCTTTATTATTACCTTTTGAAATATACTAATCTTATTTATTTGGAATCAACCATTTATTTGTTTTGTCACACTTTATATTCAGTGTTTGGTTGCCCGCCTGCATTCTGAAGTCGCCTTGTTCAAGAATCCATTTACCATCTGCCCCAACAAAAGCTAAATCACTTGCTTTGATGGGCAATACAACCGTTTGCGTTTCTCCCGGATTGAGTTCTATTTTCTTAAATGCTCTGAGTCGACGATTTTCAGGAGTCAGTGATGCCACCATATCACGACTGAATATCATGACTACTTCTTTACCTGCTATTTTACCTGTGTTGGTAATGTCTATGGTAAATGTCAGTTCATCTCCTGCATTGAAATTCAGCTTTGAGCATTTGAACTTGTCGTATTTGAATGTAGTGTAGCTTTGTCCGTATCCAAAAGGCCATTGAACTGAAATTACCGCATCATAGTCATATGCCCCTTCCATCTTGTCCATTTCCTCGCTCACACGATAGTCATAAGTAGTCAACTCAGCTTGATTACGAGGATAAGTGTAGGGCATTTTAGCAGAAGGATTCACATCACCGGCAAGAATATTGGCAAGAGCATCGGCACCATAGTTCCCCGGAAGTAGAATATTGATTACCGCATTGGACAGAGGTTCAATGTCGTTGATAATGCGCGGACGACCTCCGTTCAGGATAAGAACAATAGGCTTTCCTGTGGTGGCAAGTGCTTTTACAAGATTGCTCTGATTGGCAGATATGGCCAAATCCGACAAGTTACCTGGTGTTTCGCAATATGAATTCTCACCAATGCAAGCAATTATCACATCAACATTTTTTGCCGCATTTACAGCTTTTTCTATGTCAGGAACATTTTCTTCGAAATAATTACCCTCTGCCACATACGTTACTCCTTGCTCAAGCACTACATTCTCATTGCCGAACTTATTCCGTACAGCCTTAAAAATAGTATTGTAGGCTCCGGCAAATCTGTCGGTAAGATGTCCCTGCCAGGTATAGCTCCAACCTCCGTTCAGACAACGCATTGAGTTAGAATTGGGTCCGGTAACAAGAATCTTCATTCCCTTTTGCAGAGGAAGTAGAGCATTCTTGTTTTTTAGCAGTACTTCCGACTCTTCAGCAGCCCTTACAGCCAATTCAGCCGATTTCTTACCTGCAAAATCAGGATAATCGGATGAGAAGGTATTTGGTTTATCGAAAAGTCCGAGGCGATATTTCAGCCTTAGAACACGGCTGGCAGCATCGTCAATGCGACTCATGGGTACTTTTCCTTCTACTACAAGTTCTTTGAGCAGTGTACAGAAATTCAGGTCGTATGGTTCCATAGCCATGTCAATTCCGGCATTGATGGCAATTTCTATTGCTTCTTTTTTGTTCGCCGCCACATGCTCACGAGTGTACAGATTATTAATGTCCGCCCAGTCGGTTATCAACATACCATCCCACGCCAAATCTTTTTTCAACCATTGTGTAAGCAGCTCATAACTGGAGTGTACGGGAATCCCATTGATGCTTCCACTATTCACCATCACAGTAAGTGCACCAGCTTCTACACATGCCTTAAAAGGTGCAAAGCACTTTTCCCTGAGTTCCGACACCGGAATATAGGCAGGGGTTCTGTCTTTGCCGGTACGTGACATACTGTAGCCCATATAATGCTTTACCGATGTTGCTATTCTGTCAGCAGGAATATGATTGGGATCATCTCCTTGAAATCCACGTACGGCATGGCTACCCATTACTGCATTGACTAGGCAATCTTCGCCATAGTTCTCCCAAACGCGAGACCAACGTGGATCCCGTGCCATATCAACAGTTGGAGAATATGTCCAGGGACAATTGGCAGCCCGTGTTTCGTAGGCCGTCGCTCTCGCAGCATCGTATGTAAGCTGCGGATTGAACGACGCCCCCAGATTTATATTCTGTGGAAACAGAGTGCCTTCCAGAGTGTAGGTGGTACCGTGGTTTTGGTCAAGTCCATAGATACACGGTATTCCTATTTCCTTCATAGACATATCCTGTATCATGCCAATCAGTTCTTGCCATTTCGTACGCGTTTGTGCTACAGGTCCGGGAGCGTTAAGTATCGATCCAACCTTGTATTTGGCGATAGCGTTATGGAGTTTCTCTTTATCAAGGATAAATTCACCATTTTTCATCTCTCCCAATACATCGATAGAAAGTTCGGTCATCTGACCTATTTTTTCATCCAAAGTCATGCTGCTTAATTTTTTTTCCACAGCTGCTTCAATTTTTAAATTTTTCGGATTAGCAGCAAACACCACCTGTCCGAGACAGGCGATGCTTGCAGTAATTCCCACAATAAATGTTTTGTTTAAGCGCATTATCAGTTTATTATTTTACAGTTACTAGATCAACGAAGTAGCCATGACCTACACAAAGAAATCCGCTTTGATCTTTGATCGCATCGAGAACTGCTTGTGTAAGTGTAACGTTCAACACACCAGCGGAAGACACATCAACTACTCCTGTTCCGGGTAAATCAGTCCACCATCCGGAAGTCGTGCGTATTTGATGGTATGTTGCCGTAGGTTCAATCGAATAGTGTATAGACATCACTGCACCGGGCTTAATTGATGCAAAAACACTCTGACCTATGAGGTTGAAAGTTTTGTTCGGGTTACCGTCCGGCAAGTCCCATGACACATAATGATGTCCACTCCAAAGCGTTTGCTCGGATGATATTACTATCTTGGTATTGTTTACAACCTCCTTGTTTGTAAAGAAAGTTACTTCTTTACCGTCGGTCATTTTACCTGTCAATGTATATTCTCCGTCCTTTAGTGAAGGGCAGGTGAACTCTAATCGGCCGGCATTTTTTACAGCAAAAACGGATACGGCTGTACCGCCAAAATCAAGAGATGCCACTTTGTCGAGATTTATACCTGTCATAACGCAGATAGCATTAGATGTTCCCCGATCGGCTCCGGTTGTAACCAATGCCGCTGAACTTACAGTAACCACATCGCCTCCATATTGCACATCGTCAGTACCAATAAGTACAACTCTTTGTTTGCCTTCAGAAACCCCGGCAGGAACAGTGTATGAAATATATGCACCCCCATTATCTGGTACAACTGTCATGCTGGTGACAGCGATGTTACCTACTTTAAGTCCTTTTACCTGATCAAGATTTTTTCCATATAGAACAGCCTGTGTGCCCGGAGCTATGAATCGCTCAAAACTGACTTTTGTAGTCGATGGATCAGCGTCCAAAGGATTGACACGTACAATTCCTTCGCGGGAGGTGGTTTTTCCTGCAGTAGTCGTTACTACTACTTTCATATCATATACGCCGGCAAGCAAAGGCATGTCTATTTTTTTACCCGAAGCCACTTTGTTTCCGTCAAGATACCAGTCCACTTCTACAAAATCGGCAGGAGTGACGGTTAATGCCATCGAAAAGTTGGCATCCCTGTTGATAGTTATCACTGTAGGTAACTCTCCGTTAACACGGTCGGGAAAGGTCGGTGCAAGAATATGTGGTTCGTCGTCAAGACCTGCCACCGAAAACGGCTTCTCATCGTTGCAGGAGATGAGCATAACGCTCAATGAAAGCAACGCAATTAATGTTCGATATATAAGTTTCATATAATATGCTTTAATTGATGACTATTAATTCACATCCCACCATAGTGGTTTGTTCCAACTATTATCTCCTCCCATACGGCTCAGGGCTTCTTCGTAACTTTGCTTGTTGTATGAAGATTCGAGAACCGGATAAGAAAGACGAACCGGAATATCTGCACCGCCGGTAAGAAACTGTGCGAAATCATATTCTGCCGGAGATTTCAGGCGTGGATAACCCGAACGACGCACGTTAGCCCAACTTTCAGCCGGATTGGTGAGGTGAAGTATCCATGCCTGAGTGTTGATCGCAGCTTTCTTCTGGTCGTTGGTGTAACCAATCCCATTATTGGTGATAAATGTACTGAACTCGGCATCCGTAATTTTGTCGCAACCGTAGTTGTTTGACAAAAAATCCATTGATGCACGTACACCTTTGGCATAGAGATCGGCAACTGTTCCACTTACATTCCAGCCTTTCAAAGATGCTTCGGCCAGAAGGTAGTTGACTTCGGCATAAGTTATAACAACACCCGGGTTGTCACTTTTCAAGAAATTGTTGGCCAACTTAGGCTCTGTTTCTCTGGCCACACTTGATTGTACGGAAGGATTAGTCAATGCTATTTCCTTCAGTATATCACTTTCATAACCAGTTGGCCATGGTTCCCATGAAAATGCCCCCGGATCACGTGGATTCATTGTGACACCCTTCTTCAGTACTTCTTCCGTAAGATCTATACGATTGTTTGTGCTTGTAGAACTCATCAGTCCGTCATAATAGAAACGTGCAATACGGTATGTTCGTGGGTCACCCGAATTCTTCATTTGATTGAAAAATGTTGAACACAGATAGCTGGGGTTATTGGCCGGGTCGTTTCCGAAAAGCAACTTTGACAAAGCATTACCACGATAATCAGTATACGACTCCTGTCCGAAGCTGAATGGCACTTCAATGTATTTAATCAGTGCATCATCCGAAGCGCTGGCTAGTATTCCTCCGGCATCTGATAGTGCGTCTTCAAATTCCTGTTTCGCTTTTTCCGGTGCTACATCAGAAATACGCATAGCATAGCGAAGACGAAGCGAATTGGCGAGTTTTTTCCATTTGGATACATCACCCTTGTATACAACATCACCCGAAATTTTATCTCCAGACTGATTAAGGGCTGTACCGGCTTCTTTCAATTCCTTGAAAAACCAAGTGTAAATCTCTTCCTGCGTATCATAGCGGGGATTGAATTTCCCATCAATATATCCTAAGCCTGCTTCGCTACAAGGAGCATCTCCGTAAACATCCGTCATTAATGACAGCATGTAAACACGGTATATGCGTAAAGCAGCATTGACATTCGACAATGATGCATTCTCATTGCTACGGGAGATACCATCTGTCAGGTTTTTAATTGCTTTAGGATAGAAAGATATCCACATGCGGCTCATTTCATTGTTGTCAATAGTGTGGCGACCTCCAAAATTAGTCGTATTCCAACAACCCATCAATTGTTGTGCGAAAGCATAATGGTAATTTCGGTAGATTTCCACCATTCCAAGATCACCGTAAGTCTGCAATTCGGCTGTTGTCAACTGTGCATTGGGATCAATGTTGTTTGCCTTTGACGGGTCAGTATTTAAGTTCTCCATATAGCTGTCGCTACAGGAACTAACCGCAACAGCGAATACTGTCAGCAATAACAATATATATGTTCGTATATTAGTTTTCATTATTTTTTCAGATGATTAGAATTTGACATAAAGGTTAAAACCATAGCTTTTGCGCGACGGTAGTGAACCATATTCGAGTCCCATACCGGTCGTGTTGTTATAGTTGGAATCCGGATCGATATTGGGAATATTTTTCCATACGATGAACGGATTGCGGGCTACAAGAGAGAATGACATATCCTGAATGACCTTGCCTAACCATTTTTTCGGGAATTGGTAACTAAGGGTGATTTCACGGCATTTCACGTATGAGTTGTCATAAATAAACATTGCCGGAGCATTGCGGCTCACACTCATCCAATAAGTCTCGGGGTTAATCTTGATGTCATTGGGACGATAGGTTCCATCTCCATTGTCGATAACTCCAGGTGAAACGAAACCTCCGGTTGGATTCCACGAAACTGAACCTTTGGCAATTCCGGCAGCCTGACGTTCCTCTTCTGATTTGTACCATGCTTCACGACCATCTAATGTAGCCATGCTTTTTCCAGACTCATAGGCCGCACGTTGCGACATAGAATAAAGATCAGCTCCAACCTTAACATCGAACAATGCTGTCAATCCTATATTTTTATATTTAAATGTAGTATTGATACCCCCTGTCCAGTCCCATGAGGCATTACCCAGTACATGATTGCTTTTGTCATACATAGGCAGACCGGTGGCAGGGTCGATAAGAATATTCCCATCGCCATTGCGTTTGAAATCGGGGCCAATGATTGAGCCGAAATTCTCGCCTACCTTGGCAGCTACTTGTACATCAAGCCACGATGCTTTTTCAAGCTCAAACATATCCATGTTATCTGTGAGTTTCCTTACTTTGTTATTGTTTTTCGAGAAGTTGAAATTCAAGTCCCATGAAAAATCACCGACCTGCACCGGACGTGTATTAAGTGCTATCTCAATGCCCTGGTTCTGTATCTCGCCAGCATTAATCAAACGATAAGGATAGCCTGTTGCCCAGGTTGAGGCCATACCCATAATCTGATTTCTCGAAATCTGATTGTAATACGTAAAGTCGAGACCCATGCGTTGTTTTAAGAATTTTGTCTCAAAACCGATTTCAAACGAATTGGTTTTTGTTGGTTTAAGGTCTTTATTAGGAATAACCTCATTGTCAATGTACCCAATAGTATAACCAGGATATGTAAACTTAGACTTAGAGTATACAAGCCCAAGTTTGTAGGGGTCAGTATCTGATCCAACCTGTGCCCACGACATTCTCACTTTTCCATAAGGTAATATATCGTTGCGCTTTATTAGTTCGGAAAACACAAAACTACCCGATACCGAAGGATAAACATAGGTATTGTTGTTTACAGGAAGCGTTGATGACTTATCACCACGAATTGTAGCATCCAGATAAACAAGGTTATGCCATCCTAAATTGACAGCTCCAAAAAGAGAGTTAATTTGTTTGCGGTAACTATTTTCCTGAAGACTGGTTTCGTTAAAGCTCATTAAGGCTACCACGTCACGTATCTGCATATCTTGTGCAGTGATTACGGTTGTTTGTTTATCAATCTTGTACAGGTTACCCCCCACAGTAGCTGTAAAGTCGAAATCTTTCCAACGGTTGTTATAGGTGGCAATAAGTTCTAAATTGTACATTTTGTTTTGGAACTTATTGTTCTGAAGATAACCAGCTTCGTACCCGGGCGTAGTAGGTGCTTTGAAGTCCTGGAAGTTGAACCAATTGAGTTCAGCACCACTGGTACCTTTTATTTTGAAATGTGATCCGATGTTCCATACGGCGGAACCATGGAGGCGGAACAGGTCTTTCTTCGATTCATTTGAGTTTTTGTACACATCCCAATAAGGATTGACATTGTATGGATCCATTCCGTTCCAATTGGAGTATTCACCATTTTTATCCTGATAGGTACTTAGCCATGACTGATCGTAAGTGTTTGCAAGAGTCATAAGATTCTTACCAATGTTTGACTTACTGTCACCCAGCGCCGGACGGTTTTGTACGTTTTCATGCGTGTAATTTGCCGAGAAGTCAAAATCTACCTTCTTTAATGTAGTGTTTGCTCTAAGATTAAATATATTACGACCCATGCTTGTTTTTGGAACTATATCTTTGTTCCTCAAATCTGTAAGCGTAAAACGCAATCCGGTATTTCCTGCATTAGACGATACTGTGACGGTGTTGTTGGCAGTCAAACCTGTTCGGAAGAATCCCGACGTGTTGTCAGGTATTATGAGATACGGATGCTCAGTACCATCAAAATAACGTAACATATTACCGCCATCCGCTTTTGGACCCCAGCTCTTGTTTGTATTTGACACAGCATCAATGCTATAACTACCATTGCTTCCCATTCCATAAATCTGCTGAAGGTTATTCCATTTAGACAATTGGTTGTCAACAGTAAGCGTTCCGTTATATTCAACTGAATAGCGTTCATTCCGGGCTTTTTTTGTGGTAATAAGGATTACACCATGACTTGCGCGGCTACCATAAAGTGCTGAAGCGGCAGGACCTTTTAGCACCGACATGCTTTCAATGTCATCAGGGTTGATTGATGAGATACCATCACCCAGGTCGTAGCCTCCATTCGTTCCAGCCGAACCAAAATTTGAGTTATCCAAAGGTACTCCGTCAATAACATAAAGCGGTTGGTTGTTACCTGTCATTTCTGTTGCACCACGAAGAATTACGCGGGTTGAGCCAGAAGCGCCGCCTGCAGTTTGACTAACCACAAGACCGGCCACCCGACCAGCAAGCGAATTGATTACGTTTGTTTCTTTTGCCTTTTCGAATACTCCACCTTTCACTTCATCTAAACCATAGCCCAAAGCTTTGCGGTCGCGTTTAATGCCTAATGCAGTAACTACAACCTCCTTCAGAACTTTGTTATCCTGCTCCAGTGTCACTGAAATCGATTCAGACAACGCTTTCACCTCGGTACTCTTGCACCCTACATAGCTTACCACCAAGGTACCACCGGCTTTTACATTAAGAGTAAACCTGCCGTTGATATCCGTAATGGTGCCATTGGAGGCACCTTTTTCCAAAACAGAAGCGCCTATTACCGGCCCTCCTTCGTCTTTTACAGTTCCCGCTACCTTTATTTGCGAGACGCCGTTCTGTGTCGTAGTGTGTTGGGCAAACGCCACAACTGGCGTAGCCATTGTTGCGATACCTAACAGCAATGCACCACACAACACTGTTCTTGAAATTACTTTTTCTTTCATGTGTATTATAATTATTTAGTCTCAGTTATTTTTATCCAGTCAACATACATGGCAGCCTTTTCACCCTCCTTAAGCGCAGTTATTCCCGAAATATTGGTTATACCGGTATATGCACCACCAACTGCAAGATTTAGCAAAATGAAAAAATTGTCATGAAAATAGGGATTATCCTTTATCTCAAATGTATAAAAGGGAATGCTGTCAATAGACACTGCAATTTTACTCTCGTCCCAAACCATTGTATATAGATGGTAATTGCCGTCCTGCAGATTCACAGTAGCATTAGATGTAAAATATTTCTGTTCATGATTTTTGACATCGGAGCCGAAATGAAGAGCTGTATTGACGCGTTTCGATGCATTACCGGATTGTATTCCTTCAGCATCTCCCATTTCCATAATGTCTATTTCACCGCAGGCGGGCCACACTTTGCTATTGTCGCCCATCATCCAGAATGCCGGCCAAAGTCCATTGGCTGTTTTTGGCAGTTTAATACTTGCTTCAAGTTTTCCATATTTGAAACTTTGCTTTGATTTTGTATTTACTCTACCCGACATAATTAGACCATTTTTACGTTCGGCTGTTAGTATCAGTACTGTTTTGTCACCGTCTTTCCCAACAGTTACGTGAGCGGCATCGTAGGATTGCAACTCCTGATTGGTCCATCCGGCAGCATGGGTTTCTTTATTCCAAAATGATGTATTAAAAGTTTCGAATTCGTCCTGAAATACGACGACTTCATTCGATGTTGGCAGGGGTGGAGATACATCGGGTTCGTCTCTATTTGACGAACAGGCGGTACACGTTCCCCACGCGAGGATGATAAGGAGTGTTGTGAATTTGTTCATTTGCTTACCAAAATAGCTTTAAAGTTAAACAGAGTTGTAAAGCTTCTGCTGAAGTGTATCCAGCAGACTTGGCGCAAAAATACTAACCCCACACTTCTTATGGGGTTTGATTGCCGACATTTAGAGTTTGATTGCTGACATACTTGGTAAATCATTGTATATCAACAGGCGAAGGATGGAGATTTCTACTAGATTGATGAAGAATCCTGTAGGTTCGAAGAATATTTTTTAGGATGTACTATTCTTTTTCGATAAATTTGCTAGGCTGTACCCCAAACTGTTTTTTGAAAATGGTGCTAAAATATTTTGCGTTGATAAAACCAGTTGCTTCGGCTACGTCTGTAACAGACATTCCTTGCCGCAACAAGTCGGCTGCCCGCTCAAGACAGAGTATCCTGATGAATTCCTGAGGAGCTTTTCCTGTTAGTGACTTCAAACGACCATATAACAAAGTTCGGCTCATTGCCATTTCACGGCAGAGTATGTCGATGCTAAAGTCTGTGTTGCTCATATTACTCACTACAATTTCAGTGATTCTTTCCATGAATTTTCTGTCGCTGATCGATAATTCCGGATCTATTCTTATTTCATCCGCATTATCTATAACATTAGCCGTCTTATCGGAGGTTACCTGTACTACGGCTTGTTTGAGCAAATAACTGCGTAAGCGATTCCGGTTTTCAATGGCTCCCCTGACTTTTAATTTCAGAATCTCTGTGCTGAACGGTTTCGCAATATAATCGTCAGCTCCCTTTTGTAGTCCGGTTACAATGGAGTCATGACTAGCTTTGGCGGTCAGAAGTATCACAGGTATGCCAGCTGTCTCGGGATTGCTTTTTACTGCACTGCAAAAATCGTCGCCCTGAGTTCCGGGCATCATCACATCGGAGATAATCAGATCCGGATATTCCTCCAACAGGTAGGACGACGCATCATCTGCCGTAGGCATTAAGATGACATTATACTCTGATGAAAAGGTTTTTCCGAGATATTGACGCAAATCGTCATTATCCTCTACAATAAGTACAGTTACATCTTTATTGTGATCCGACTCATTGTCATTGTTTGATAATGAGTAATTGATATCATCTGATATACTATTGACAGGAGTTTGTCTTGGCTGGTTTATAGCCTCGTTGTAAACCCGTCTGAAGCTGACTGTAAAAGTAGTACCTTTTCCTTCAGCCGACTTGAATTCTATACTGCCATGAAGCATTTTCATAATACGCTTTACTTGCATCAAGCCAAATCCGGTACCTATTTCTTGTGTTTCCACTGCATTTTGTGCCCTAAATACTTTAGAGAAAGTATGTTTATGGTCACTCTGAGGAATCCCTATACCGCTGTCAATTATTTCTGCCGTGACCTTATTTTTAGTTGCACTAAGCACTACTCTAATGTATCCGCCCCCATTCGTGTACTTACATGCGTTTGATATCAGATTATCAAATATCATCTCTAGCAGATGATTGTCACCGAGAATACATGCCGGGAAATCAGGCAATGTCAGAGATAAGTGTATGTTTTTGTTGTCGCACACATTTTGGAAGCAGCCGATTTCTTCCCTTAGTATATCTCTCAGATCAATAGTGTTGGGTTTTAGAAGATGGTTGTCGGAGTCGATTTTTTCAAATTCCAGAAGCCGTGTAGTTATGCTATTCAGTTTGCGGATGTTTTTTAGCGCCACATCGAGCAGATATGTAGCATTTGAAGAAAGCTGTTCTTCTTTGCGGATATCATCAAGAGGTGCCATTACCAGTGTGACAGGGGTACGAATGTCGTGGGCTGTATTGACAAAGAATCGAATTTTGTCCTCGTTGTGCTCTTTTTGGAGTTGATACCATTTATAGCGAAATATAAAGTAACCCGTCATACCGATAAGCAAAACATAAACAATCCATGCCCACCATGAACTCCACCAAGGATGTGAAACGACTATTTCCACTTTCTTCTCGTTGATTAGTTTGCCGTCGCATTTGCGCACACTGCATATTCGTAGCAGGTATTTGCCCGGAGTTACATTTTTATAGGTGGCAGTACCGGTTACTGATATCTCACTCCATCCATTGTCATAGCCTTCCAATATGTAACGGTATGCTATATCTTCCTGGTAACTCAGGTTAATGGATTCAAAATTAACGGTAAAAGTATTTTGCTTATAGGCAAGCGTGAGATTCCCACTTTCCAGTCCCTGATGAATAGAAAGCATTATTTCATCTTTTTTTTGTTCACTAATTCCGTCGATTGCGAATCCGGTAATCCGTAAAGGGGCAAGGTAATCTATCAAGTTAATTTCGGAGGGTGAAAACCTCACGGCTCCCGAGATGCCACCGAATATAAAATCGCCGCATTTCAACCGAATGGCTGCTGACTTGTTATACTCTTTTTCTACGCCTTTGAGATAGTTTAGTGATAACACGACAGAATCATTGATAACAGCAACCCCATTGCCGGTGCTTACCCACAGGCGTCCCTGCGAATCGGACTGGAGGCTGTATATGTCATTCGACGGCAATCCATCGGATGATTTGTAGCTGCGTAATATCTTCCGTGTTTTTGGGTCATAGAGATTCAGCCCACCTCCTTCTGTGCCTAACCACACAGTCCCATCGGTGTTAAATAGCATCGGTATGATATAGGCACTTACGTTGTGGTGTATCTGTTCCTGCGAAGAGGCGTATCGCTTTACTGTGTGTTTGTTCTTATCAATGATATAAAAGCCGTCCACAGTAGCAGCTGCAACCCGGTAGTCGTCAATTACAGTAATTGAAAGCACCAGATTGATGGGATATCGCTGTTTCAGTTTTCCATTTTCATCAAGATTCATTAGTTCCCCGTCCAATGCTCCCACCCAATAATCACCGGAGTGGTCTTTTTTTATGGAGAAGATATAATTAGACGTTAAGTTGCCCGACTGTTTGTTCAATAGTTTCACAACTTTCCCGTTCTTGTCCAGAACAAAGATACCCTCGCCATAAGTACCCAGCAACATATTTCCATTTTCGGAAGAACATAAGGTTACGCCCACATACTTGTTCAGGGCATGAATCCATTGTCCCGACTTTAGGAATATACTTATGCCCCGATCTGTAGCATACCAAATGTCGCCATTTACATTTTCGGCAATGGCGTTTACATTATCATTAGCCAATGAATTAGTGTTGCCCCTCTCATGGGTTATGAGCCTCGAGTGAGAATCAATAAGTGAAATGAGTGAAACTCCACCTGTGTAGCTTCCTGCCCATAGATTGCCTTGCCTGTCTTTAAGCATAGCGTATATCCCGCTGCCATGGAGGCTAAAGCCATTATTATCCTCGGAGTTAATAAGCAGTTCTACTCTTTTGTTCCGAAAATCTACCGTGTATATTCCACTACCATCTATGCCTATTGCCATCGTATTGGCATTTAGCTTCAATATAGACCTGATCGGATTCGTAAAAATATCATTTTCGGAATTGACGTGCGATACCTTTTTCGTGGATATATCCATTACCCACAGCCCATCATTAAATGTACCGATCAGCAGTTGTGCTGTTTCCTTGTCATAGAATAAAGTCTGGATATTAGTGTTTTTAAATGAGGGGAGCATAGATACTTTCCGGCCATTTGTCAACACTCCAAGACCTGAACTTGTACCAATAAACCATGTATTGCCTGCTTCGACCATGTCATTTACCACAACACCTACCATAGCTGGCTTTATGTTCCGGGACTTGTCTTTGATATACAACCCCTTTGTAAGTCCGAATAGCTCTTTTCCATTGCTGCTTCTGACGTATTTGTTGAGCATTATGTTTTCGTGAATGAAGTCTCCGAGCTTCAACTCTATATTGAAGCGGTCATAGATAGGGGAGTATTTGTAAATGCGTCCGGTATTGTCATACGCCCAAATATCTCCGTGCTTGTCCTGAAACAGCTGGATTGTTCTTCCGGCCATATCTCCGAAATAGAAATCTCCGGTAAGTGTATAATTCTTTATTGCATGGCCATTATAACGATCAACGCCAGCTTTTGTGCTTATCCATATAGCACCATACTGATCTTCTATAATAGTAAATACTCTGTGACTGCTCAATCCATCTGAATGAGTCAAATATCTCACGTCGGTTATTGGAAATGCAGAAGCATACCCAATTGGGATAATTAAGAATACCAGTAAGGCAATTATATGTTGAATATTTCGGGGCATTGTTTACTGCGCTTATTCTACGATGCAATTAATATAAAACCTGAATTCCGGATAATAATAATAATTGAAAATAATACAGAATTAAATAAAAATGGTTGTATTCGTGATTTACCGCAAGTTCGTTATGAGAAAGAGGCAAAAAATCAAACAAAATTAAAAGATTATTATATTTATTGTACTGAATTCATTATGCTACCCATCAACAAAATTACTAAAATATTTTGAATTTATCGGTTATTGGGTTCATCCTATTTTTGACGGATGTTTCAAATATATCATTAACCTTTCAATGATTTTATTTAAAGACGAATTCAGCAAGATAATTTGGAAGATATTTTAAACTTACCGATGGTACTGCCCCGTAACTCCTCTTTTTACAACAGCTCAAAATGATTTAATAGAATTGGTATTTACCCATTTATTATGAATACATTTGGTGGTGGTCTACTTTTATATGTTCAATAACTTGATAAAATCGGTTATAGGCTTTGTATTCAACTATAATATAACAGATTCAGAATTATCAACATATTTAGTTCCAAGTTTCTTTAAATCTGCATATGTAGTATTTTCCATAACCTGAACAATGACATTACCTATTCCAGTGACGGGAGTTTTATCTGTTTCTCTACCTCTTTTTGGTGAAATATAGACGAAATCAAAGAGCTTTATTAAGCCTATGACAAAGATACTACATTTACATTTGTGTGGATAAAGATATTGATATGAGGCTAGTAGATAATAAAACAAGGCAATTGTTTATCCGGAAAGACATGGTAAGAAGCTATTGATCGTGGCGATGATTGATAATTTGTTGAAAGGAGCATCCGGTCAGGCAATTCAGAATGTGCGCCACTAATATCACCGATTCGGGATTGTATCCTGCAATAGACTTATCGATATTTTCAGCCCATTCTGCTATTTCGGGATGCTCCCAATCACGTTGCTGAGCCCGATGAAAATTCGGTTGAGTAGTTTCAATACATGCTTGCCAATGATCGGTACCTGAACCCTGACAGCCGGGTATTATATAGTAGTTTGTCATATGCGTTTGAAATCAAGAGTTTAGTTATCCTATTTGAACGATACAAAATTCCTCAAATTTCAGGGCATACACAATCGCACGCTTATGGTAAATTTAGACCTTATTTAGGGTATGGAAATTAGCTTTTACAAATGAATTGTCCCGTCTTGAAACAACTTAGTAATCTGATTACGAATATCAACCGATTGCATGGCGTTTCTACCGTTCGTTCCGACTGAAACGGTAACGTGCTCTTCTTTATGAATTGCCGGTGATACAAAATCGCACAACATAGGTGCGTCACATACGCTGGTAAGAATTCCCAGCTCTTCTGCATCTACTTTTATCTGGGCATTCAACTCATGATTACCCGTACAAA
>Ga0302167_10000721_pt1 | contig 15252 bp, 11 predicted proteins | sample I_Fen_N1_1_FD_193496 | JGI IMG/M metagenome (GOLD analysis project Ga0302167, IMG submission 193496) | Peat permafrost microbial communities from Stordalen Mire near Abisko, Sweden - I_Fen_N1_1 | ecosystem: Environmental > Terrestrial > Soil > Wetlands > Permafrost | place: Sweden: Abisko...
GCTTTGCCGCCGCGCAGAAACCAAAACTGTAAAATGAGCTCAAACAAATGCTCCGATCAGGGCTAGGAAGACACTACCTTCTCAGAAATTCCCCTCCTAAATTGAGTAGGTGTCACTTTTTTAATTTTCTTAAAAACTCGGTTATAATAAGGAATATCGCTAAATCCGGAAGCAATACAAATTTCGGCAACGGATAATTTTGTTTTCTGCAACATCTGACATGCAGATTCAATCCTGAATTCTGTCAGGTAGGTAAAAAAAGATTTTCCGGTCATTTTTTTGAAAAAAACGCAAAACGAAGATTTTTGCATTCCGACCGATTTTGAAATTTCTTCCAAAGTAATATTTTTCTGAAAATTACTTAATACAAAAAGGTGAATTTCCTGTAATTTTTTCTCTTTTTTGTTTTCAATCACGGGTCTTCCAACAACCTGCATATCTTTACAATAAGAAATTAACTCTAATAATTTAATAAAAGAAGAAAGCCTTTCAATATCATTTTGATGAATCATGGAAGTCATTAAAACCTGAAGTTTTTCCAATAATTCATCTTTAAAAGAAACAGCATTTTCATTACTTTGAAGTTCACAAATACTGTTGAAAAGTTCAGGAAAAAGATTTTTACAGCTTTCCAGAAAATTGTTTTCAAAAACAATCGTAATATTTTCAATTTTACCTTCCTTGTCATGAACGGATTCATCAAAAGACCAACAATGTGGAATATTGGGTGGAATCAAAATAATTTCCCCTTTTGAAAAGTTCTCCACAATATCTCCAATAATTCTTGTTCCGCTTCCTGTAATAATATAAGACAATTCCCAAGTTTCCTGTTGATGAAGTGGAACCTGCTGATTCCATTGGATATGAACGTGATCAAAGTGAAAAGTATGGGTTCTTGTTTTTGGATAATATTTTAAATTTTGTTTCATTTAAAGAATTGAAATCAGAATAATGTAAATATAAGACAATAATTAAAAAATATACAACAATCTTTTTGAGACAATACCTTCTATTTTTGCACTAAACTTTTAATCAATATATGAATCCAACTGTAAATATTTCGCAATCAAAACCACATTATGAAATTCTTGACGGACTTCGTGGTGTCGCTGCTATCATGGTTGTATTTTTTCACGTTTTTGAAACGTTTTCGAATGGAGATCACACCAAACAGATCATTAATCATGGTTATTTGGCGGTAGATTTTTTCTTTATGCTTTCGGGATATGTGATCAGCTATGCGTACGACAATCGTTGGAGTCAGATTACATTGAAAGATTTTTTCATTCGTCGTTTGGTGAGATTACAGCCGATGATTATTATTGGATCTTTGATCGGTGCAGTTCTGTTTTATTTTCAACATTCTGAAGGTTTAGGCTGGGGCGGAATTTCAACAACTCCGGTTTGGGAATTAGTATTGGTCATGTTCATCGGAATGACGGTAATTCCAGTCGGAAAAAGTCTCGACATCCGAGGTTGGAACGAAATGCATCCATTGAACGGCCCAGCTTGGTCTCTGTTTTTTGAATATATTGCGAATATCGTTTATGCTTTGGTTTTAAGAAAAGTTTCGAAGATTGTACTCGGAATTTTAGTGATTATTTCAGCAGGATTTACCATTTATTATGCATTTACCAACCCAAACGGTGACATGATTGGTGGCTGGTCTATTGATGATGCAGCTCAGTTAAAAATAGGTTTTACAAGATTGACTTTTCCTTTTTTGATGGGTATATTTTTAGCTAGAGTGGTTAAATTAAAATTCACCAAACATGCTTTTTTCACAACAAGTATTTTGTTAATAATTTTATTCGCATTTCCACGTTTAGGGGGAACTACTGAACACTGGCAGAATGCTTTTTATGAATGTTTTACATTAATGATCATGTTTCCTATTGTTATTTTAATAGGTGCAGGCGGAAAAGTTATGGGAGAAAATGCAAACAAATTATGTAAATTTTTAGGCGATATTTCATATCCGATTTATATAACCCATTTTCCGTTGGTATATGTTTATATGGCATGGATTATTAATGGAAAATATACTTTGGAAGAACCTCAATCATGGATTGTAGGATTGCTAACAGTATTTATTTCAATAGTTTTTGCCTATTGTTTTATGAAATTCTACGATATTCCGGTAAGAAAATGGTTAAACAAAAAATTAATTTCAAATAAATAAAAGATTAAATGAAAATAGAACACGTTGCGTTTTGGGTAAAAGATTTGGAGATCATGAAAAGTTTTTATGAAAAATATTTCGGAGCTGTTTCCAATGAAAAATATCGCAATTCAGTAAAAAACTTCGAATCTTATTTCTTAAGCTTTGAAAATGGAAGCAGACTCGAAATCATGACAAGACCCGATATTCAGGAAGGAAATAATTCTTTTGAAGCTCAGAAATTCGGTATTATTCACCTTGCATTTTCAACAGGAACTAAAGAAAAAGTTGATGAATTAACGGAAGTATTAAGAAATGACGGCTACAAAATCGTTGGTGAACCCAGAACCTCCGGCGATGGATATTATGAAAGCGTAATTCTCGATCCTGAAAATAACATCATCGAGATTTTAAAATAGTTTTTAATTCTCAAAGTGAAACTTATGTTTGCTTTGGCTCGGCTCAGATCGAAGATCTGAGCCGAATTTTTTATATAGAAAAAAGAAAGAGTCCCGAAGAGCCGGTTTAAATCAGGGGTCGGGTGCAATCTGATCAAAACATAATCAAACCAAATCAAACACAAATATTCAATTAAAAGTCATCAGTTTTAGTTGTGATTTAAACAATAATTAATCTCATTCATAAGTTTTCTAATCAATTGTAAGTAATCAACTTATTAACTTGTAAACAAAATTGAAAATTCACAAATAATATTTTTATTTTTGTTAGATGATGGAAAACAAATCCCCATTTTTAGACACTTTGTTTTTGCTTCGAAAAGAGGAATGCATTACTATTTTCACAGACATTCAGGAAATCTCCCAAAAAGAAGAACAGGATGCTGCAGATTATTTTCAATCTGAATTTGAAAAAGAAAGACTGGAATTTTTATCCGATCAAATAAACTGTAACAAAGAAACAGCAGTTTGGGCAGGGAAAATTTTATATCACAGTGCTCAATTGTATTTGATTCGTAGAGATACCGCAAAGGATTTAAATAAATTAATTCCATCATATAAAGGAACAAGGGATGTTTCTGCCATACTTTCTGCGGATTTATCATTAAGATTTTTACAGCAAATTGTTGACGGATTACAGATTGCAGATCCAGAAGATCCTTTAATTAAAATGTTGGAAAATATTTTATCACAATTTCATTATTCAGCCATCGGATTTGACATTGATGTAGAAAAAGTAAATTGGGAAGAAGAATTAAAAGATAAAACCTACCGAAAACTATATCTCGAAAGAATTATAGAACAGAAAGTATATAAATTGGCTGAAATTCCGTTTATTAACAAATTATTGATGGCAGAATTTGGTCTGCATAAAGATGCTTTTTGGAGAGAATTAAAAAATGTAAACAGTTAAAGAAAATTGACATAATTGAATAAACCTCTGTGTTCTTTGCTGAGTGAAACGCCTTTGCGAACTTAAAAACAGTTAGTAGTCAAAAAACCTTTGCGTGCTTTGCGTTAAAAAAAGCATTATTCAGGAAAGAAAGCACTGTTTACATTAGAAAAAAAAAATATAAAAACTGAGAAATCAATGACTCAAAATATAAATAAATTAAACACAGTTCTTAATTATGTTAAAGAAACCTTCGTCGGCAAAAACGACGTAGTCGATTTACTGGGAATCTGTTTATTAGCAAGAGAAAATGCATTTTTGTACGGACCTCCCGGAACCGCAAAATCTGCGATTGTAAGAACCTTGGCAAAAACAGTGAAAGACGGTAAAAACTTTGAATATTTATTAACCCGTTTCACAGAGCCAAATGAAATTTTTGGACCTTTTGATATCAGAAAATTAAAAGATGGTGAACTTTTAACCAACACAGAAGGCATGATGCCGGAAGCATCAATGGTTTTTCTTGATGAGATTTTCAATGCGAATTCTGCAATTCTGAACTCACTTTTGATGGCCTTGAATGAAAAGATTTTCAAAAGAGGAAAAGAAACAAAAAATCTTCCTGCGCTAATGTTTGTGGGAGCAAGTAATGTTCTTCCTGAAGATGAAGCTTTGAATGCATTATTCGACCGTTTTTTGATCAGAATTAATGTTGATTATGTGCATCCGGATCTTCTGCAGCAAGTACTTTTAGCCGGAAGAAAATTAGAAAATAATATTGAAACAGAAACGCCTGAGATTCTTTCGGATGAAATTAGAGAACTTCAAAGTTTATGTAGAAATATTGATTTGAAACCTATTTATGAAGTCTACCTAAATACAATTATCAGCCTTCGAAATACAGGAATTGCAATTTCTGACCGTCGAGCCGTAAAACTTCAAAATTTAATTGCTGCAAGTGCTTTAATTTGTGGCCGAAATGAAGCAATCCTTTCTGATCTTTGGGTATTGAAACACATTTGGGACACAGAAGAACAGATTGAAATTTTAGAAGGAATTATCAATCGAACCATCGAAAAAGATGAAGATCCTAAGTCTCATCCTCAGGCTTTACAAAACAAAGCACCGAATCCGGAGGAAGTCATGAAAGATGTAAAAATCTTAATTGATAAATGGGAAAGTGGAACTTTGAGTTTTGAAGAACAAAATGTTATTAAAGATAAATTAAGATACCTTCAAACCCGATGCGACTGGATCAGAAATCCGGAGCAAAAACAATACATTCAAAAAGAAATTGAAAGTCTATGGCAGAAGATTCTTCAAACCGTATAAAAGAATTTTGGGCAGAACTTCCCCGAGCTGATGAAGATTTTCTGGGTTCAATTCGTGACTGGAAAAATGTTCAGATCGCTTTGGAGCAAGATGTGATATGGTTGAAAAACTTTACCGATGAACAAGCCGATTCTGCTGAAATTCAGCAATTGCCCAACTTTTTATTATATGAATTGAGAGACGGACTCTTGTTCCGGAAAAATGCTTTAGTTCCAACTAAGAAAGTGAGAACGGCTTTGCTGTGGTCACCAATTGATAAAGCTTTACGTTTGACTTTTCCACCATCAAATCATAATTTTTTTGGAATTGATGAAAAAGTAGTGGTTAGATTAAAAACAAGCGAAGAAGAGCAACCCGCAATTGCTTTATTAAGCTCAATATCAGAAATAAAAAAAGTGATTGTTGTTTTTCCAAAATTCAAATTAGACAAAATTGAATGGATCGTAATGGAAGATCAAGCTTTATTTCTCGGAACTCCTTTATTAAGTTTTCCTGGAAAAACATATTGGCTGAAAGACGGACATCTTTTGCCAACAGGTTTTGATTTTGAATTTAAAAATCTGAGTTCGTTACTTCAAAAGAAGTATAATGAAAATGAAGACCAATGGCTTGTATGGAACGAAGACGGAAGTTATGTTTCAATTAATAAAAATGATTTCCGAAAACTGTCGGTAAGCTCATTTCGTCTCACTGAAAAAGCACAAGAATGGATGTAAAGCAATATTTCCAATCGTATGAAAATTATTTCTGGGAATGGTCAACTGATGAAGATATTCATGATGACACTGGATATAATGAAAACAATCTTATTTCGATTCCGAATATAGGTACAATTGCTTATAGGGCTTATATAATTGAGGTTTTGAAGGAATTTCAATTAATAGGATTACCTGCTTTAAGTCCTCTTTTATTGGCTTTATATGCAACAAATGAAGGGTATTTAGATTTAAAAGGTATTAAAATCGAAATGCGAAAAAATCCATTGACAATGCAGAAATATGTTGGAGATTGGATAAAACCGGCATTTCAATTTTTAGAAACACTAAAATCTTTACCCCACAATTATAAAAAAGGGAGAAATAGAATTCTTCTTTTACAGACAATATTTAGTAATGAATTCAACGCGGTTTCAGTAAAGCAATCTGAAAATATATTAATTGAATATTTACGAAACCCACAAAAAATTGCCAATTCTGCTCAGAAAATTGGACTTACGGTTGGAAAATTTTCGAGTGACCTGAGAGTTTTATCGTCTTTAAACAATAAATTTCCCACAGCAGCCATAATCATTGAAGCTATGAAAGGTAACATTAAAATTGCCGATCTGGATGATGAAGTTGTACAAGAAGAAACAACCATTGAAACCAACAAAGACTTCATTCAGGAATTAATCGAAGATCCAAAAACGTTTCAGGTTGGGAGCTTAATTAAAAGAATTTGGAGTGGTCTTAAAATTCCAATGCGCCATCTTTCTCCCGGTGAACAACCGATTGGAGGAATTTCTGACATGGCCAACAAAGGCGAGTTATCAAGAATGCTTTTATCTGAATTTGCCAATGAAGATGAGGTTTTCATGAATCGGGTTGCCAATAATGAAGCCTTGTACATTCAGCGTGAAATTCCGCCTGAGGAAAATATTTTTGAAAGAATAATTCTAATTGATACTTCCCTTAAAAATTGGGGTACGCCAAAGGTTTTAGCTTTTGCTTCAGCAATCGCTGTCATCAAACACCCGAAAGCACATTCTGAATGTAAAGTTTTTGCCTTGGGACAAACCAATGTGGCAATTTCTTTAGATAAAGTGGAAGAAGTGGTTGATAATTTAAATCAGGTAAGTCCGGTTTTAGAAGTTTCGTCTGCTTTGGATAGATTTTTTCAGGAGGAACATAAAGAAAAAGATCTGGAGGTTTTCTTCATTACCCATCAGGAAAACTTAGTAAATGAAAATATTCAAAGAATAATTCACGAAAATAGAGATCGGTTAAAGTTTTTAGTCACCACTTCGGTGGATGGAGAATTAAATTTCTACAAACATCATAAAGGAACAAGAAAGCATGTTCAAAAAATAATTCTTCCTCTAAAAGAATTATGGGCAAATCCACCACAGAGAAGAAAAAATAGAGATAATGATGTTTCGTCAAGTGGTAAAAAGACAGATTTACCATTAAATTATCCGATTTTATTTCCAACGCCGACTTATAAAATTGCTCAATTTTTATATGAAGGTGAATTTTTTATTTTAAGCAATAAAAAACAGTTATTAAAGACTTATCTTTCTGATAATTATTATAATAGAGATTATTACGATTATTATAAAACTTATCATGGAAGTGAAGTTTTGATTGAAAATATTTCTGTAAAACCGCGAGGACAGTTTGCTTTGGCAAAAAATAAACAACAACAATTTATTTTATGTCAATATCAACCGGATAAGAAGTTGATTTCTAAATTAAATTTAAGTACAAAAGAATATTCGGATATTAATGTAACGGGGCAGAATATTCCTGCAGATTCAAGACTGATTTATTTTGGTAGAAATTTTTACTTGTTCCATGCAGACATGCCGTCCATTTTCAAAATAAATATCGACGGAAGTATTTCTATTGAATCCGTAAAAAACGATGCTGAAATTCAAAAAAATGATACAAAAGCGTTGGCAGAAGCTTCAAGATTGAATTATAGTGGAATTAAAATAGTAGGTAATTTCAGTAAAATTGGGATCAACTCTAAAAATAATTTAGTCGTTTCCGGAAGTGAATTAAATAAGAATTATGAAAATTCAATAAATTTCATCAAAAATAAGTTTGATATTAAAATTTTTGCAGAACAAAATAAAAACAAATTTACTTTTCCTGATGGAAGCGAGATCATTACAGATTCCCGCGGAATGTTGACCTTTAAAAGCAGTAACGGAAATATTCCGACATTTTATATACCTTCTACAGAACAAGGTTTCTTGTCGTTGTCGACCAATGTAGAATTCGGTGGTTCAGAATATTATCTGCCCGAAAATACGTTGCTGAAAGTGAGGAAAATGGAAGATATGTATCTTGAATATCTCGAAAAGTTTATTAATCAAATTTTGGAATATGGAGCTTAGAATTAAACCTTTTTCGAAAAATAATTATCCTAAGAAAGGACTTTTAATAAAAGGTTCTTCACCATCGATTTGGCTTCACGAAATGGAAATCTTAGGAATTAATTTAAACCAAATTCAGTCATTTCCGATTCCTTCCAACGAACCGAATATTTTGTATGGCTGTTTTTTAATTTTTGATCAAAATATACCAACCGAAATTGGAAAAAATTCTTATTTCCAATGTTTTGATAATAAATTATTCATTCCTGAAAACACGATTTTTTATCCTAAAGTAAATCCTGAAGACTGGCAAAATATAGATGCCGAATATCTTATCATGCATCCCGAATTTGGTTTGGTTAAATTATCAGAACAAATCGACTGGATTTCATTAATTCAAGATCCTGAAAAATCCAATATCGTTGTTCGAAAACCATCAAACGGAGTAAAAATTCCTCAAAAAATTGAGAGTTATACAGTAGAAATGGATGATGAAAAAATTCTTGAAGCTCTTGAAAAACCACAGACAGAAGAAGAATGGATGAAAAACCTGCCTTTTGACTTGAAAAAAGTGATGGCAGGAAATAAAAAAGAAGTTGAAAAATATTTAAATTATATCGAAAAATATCCTGACAGAGCGGTAGAATTAGGAGTTCCCCTCGATGTTATGGGGACGTCAAGAGGTGATGGTTTCGGTAAATTTAAATTTCAGAATTCATGGCTAGGTAAATTATTCGGTGGAAGTTCTTCAAATGATGAAAAATCTACTTATTCTCAAAAATACCGTTGGATATTTTTTGTGTTTTTAATTGCAATCGGATTGTTTAGATTATTCATTTTTTTGAATAAAGAAAAATCTGTACAAAACCCTCCGATGGCTTCATCAGGAAAGGTTTCCGAAGTGGATAAAAACATGATGAATCCTGTTGTCGCCTATCAATCCGGTGTTACAGATATTGATATGAAGATCGATTCTATGTACGGAAGGGAAAGGCGTATGTTGATGGACGAACATATGATTGCAAATCTAATGTATCATGACTATAAGAAAGAAAATGCTTATGAAAAATATTTGAAAAATGGAGGGAGACCGATTGAAAAAATTTCCAAAGAAGTTGATTCTATAGAAAATAAAGTCTTGACGGCAACAGATTCTTTAAAAAAGGTTTATCATAAAAAAATAGTAAAATATTTAGCGCAAAGCGAAGAAAAATACAAGAAAAAAATCACAGATTCTCTCAATAAAATAAGTTCAGGAAAACCAGCCGATCAGGGAATTGTAAAAACGATATTGAAAAAGAAACAGGTTTTAATTGAAGATTCTTTAGGTCGACTTTACGGAACAAAAGAATATATTGAACCACCAATTGATCCTAATAAAGCAAAAAAAGTGGAAACATTGCAAAAAGAAAAACCTTATTCAAAATATAATATTTCTTTCTCAGAGATTATTTGGTTAATAATTTTCATGACAGGAGTTGTCGGACTGTATTCTTTTATCGTAAAAAGAAAATCCTTGAATATTGGAGGTGAGAATGTTCCAAGTGGAATTAAAATTTTTCTAATCATTGTGCTTGTCGCTTTGTTAGCGTATATTTTCTATCCTTTGATCGAAATGTTCGGCTACAACTGGTTTGTTTGGCTTCTCATTATTGGAGTTGTATTGCTTCTTTACAGGCTTTTCAGTGAAGATAAAACTATTTTAAAATCAGATAAAGATGAATAGGCAGAAGTTTATAGACAAGTTCATGGCGGCATTTTTTATTCTGGTGATCATCAAGGTTATCGGGATTCTGGCGCAGCTTTTTCATCAAAGTTTTTGGAGTGTTATTGGGACTTTGGTGATTTTTGCGATTGTTGCATTTATCATTTTCATTGTACTGATCCGTTTGGAAGACAAGGAAAAAGAAAAACAAGCATCTGGCCGTAAAGGTGGAGCAGGTGGTGGAAATTTTTATCTTGAACCTTCACTTTTTGATAAGATTAGAAGTAAGTATGAAGACTTGGCGCAAAAATATATCGACGAAAAAGATTACAAAAGAGCTGCAAAAGTGTATATGAATCTTCTTCGTGATCATTATCGTGGAGCCCAAACATTGGAAGATGGCGGATTTTATAATGAAGCAGCCGTGATTTATCTTAAAAAACTGAAAAATAAATCGGAAGCTGCAAACTGTTATGAAAAAGCAAAACAATATAGAAAAGCGATCGACCTTTATAAAGAACTTGAGCAAAAGGAAAAAGTAGGCGATTTATACATTGAAATTCATGATATAAAAAATGCTCATACTTACTATCAAATGGTAGTTGATGATTATGTAAACAATAATCAGATGGTAAAAGCTTCTTTAATTTATCGCAAAAAAATGGAAACGCCGGAGGCTGCTCAACAAATTTTATTGAAGGGTTGGGAGGAAAGTAAAGATGCTTTCAATTGCCTTAATAATTATTTTGCTAATATTTTTGATGTGAAAAAACTGGATATCGAAATTCAAAATTTATATAAGAAAACTCCATCTGATAAAAAGAATATCTATTTGGAAGCCTTGAAGTATGAGTTTAAAAAAGATGAAAAATTACAATCAACAACAAGAAATATAGCTTACGAAATTATAGCAGAAAAAGTGAATACCCATTCAGAAATTGTCAATGAATTGAAACATTTCAATCCAAAAGATGAAATTATATTAAAAGATATTTCCAGGTTTAAAACTGGGAGAAATAAAATGTTTAGAAATTGATGATTATTAAACAGCAAATTCCCGTCATTGCGAACCGAAGGTGAAGCAATCTAAATCAAAATAACCTGCCCTTTTCTTCGGCACTTTGCTTCTCGTAATGACAAAATTGTCATCAAATTAAGAAAAAGATTTATCTTTGCCACAACAAAATTATGACAAAACAAAGAGCACATATCAGTTTAAATCTATGCGATCGCCCATCAATAAAGGGATCGTTTGGATATGAATGGATGATATGGAATGAAGCGAAATGTGCTTGCTTTGGAAATTATTTACTGTAAACTCGTAAAAAATTAATCAAAATACCACAAAAACGCTTCGACAATCGAGGCGTTTTTTGTGTTTTTAGGTCAGAAATTATTTAGAATGAAAAAAAATAACCATAAAAGTGAAAATTATTTAATCAACAATGAACATTTAATACGATAAATAAGCGTGATAAGTAAACCCAATGAGAGACAGTCATTTAGGTAATTAAGATATCTGTAAAATAGTACGGACAGGAATTGTCTACTCTAAATTTAAAATTTAATTAATTGATTTTCAGTTAGTTAAATTAAAAATAAATTTGCGAGTTAAAAAAAATCACATTTACTTTGCAACCGAAAATTGAAAGCAACAGGTTTTCAACATTTCAAAAAACTTTTTAACATAACAAGAATATAATGAAACAATTACATAACATATCTAATCAGTATTCAAAACTACACGGACAAGAGCCGATGGGATGTGCATGTATTCTTGATATTGAATTTGTTGATAAAAGGTGCTTATATAAATGCGTCAGTTAATGAACTGATACGTCAAAATATAGAGCGCCTCCCAAAAAGAGGCGCTTTTTTTATGGTTTCTTTAGCTTATTTGGTAAAGCGTCGGTCTGTGGCACCGGAGAACAGGGTTCGATCCCCGGAGAAACCCAAAAATGTGAATGGTCAATAGTGAATTTTGATTCGTAGGTGAATTAAAATTGACAGGCAAAGCAAATTGACAGTTGACTATTCACAAGTTTAAAAACAATCGCATAGCTCAATTGGTTGGAGCATCGGTCTGATACGCCGAAGGTTGAAGGTTCGAGTCCTTCTGCGATTACAAAAATAATCTCATAGCTCAAATGGTTAGAGCACCGGTCTTTTAAACCGGGGGTTGAAAGTTCAAATCTTTCTGGGGTTACTAAAAAATGAATGGTCAATGGTGAATTTTACTTCGTAAGTGAATTTAAGATTGACAAGCAAAGCAAATTGACAATTCACCATTCATATAACTAAGGTTCCGTGGCTCAATTGGATAGAGCATGGGTTTTCTAAACCCAAGGTTACAGGTTCAAGTCCTGTCGGAATCACAAAAAGGTCTATTGAGGTAATGGCTAACCTGCCTGACTGTCGCTCAGGCACTGCGAGTTCGATTCTCGCATAGACCGCAAAGATTCATGGATAATTTCCGATCCGACTGTCTCTCGGAAAAGAATTTTGAAATGAATCTGCAAAACTGGAAAGATAACGGTGGTTGTTTACCCGTCTTGGACGCGGGAGGTCGCAAGTTCGAATCTTGTTTTCCAGACAATTTGCTCCATTCGTCTAATGGTTTAGGACGGCTGCCTTTCGAGTAGTAAATAAGAGTTCGATTCTCTTATGGAGTACAATAATGTGAATGGTCAATAGTGAATTTAACTTCGTAAGTGAATTTGAAAATTGATAGCAAAGGGAATTGAAAATTGGCAGTTCACATAAAAGATTTCGTAGCTCAATAGGTTAGAGTATCGGTTTCATAAGCCGAAGGTTGAAGGTTCGAGTCCTTCCGAAATTACAAAAAATGATTTTGTAGCTCAATGGTAGAGCGCCGGTCTGTTAAACCGGAAGTTGAAAGTTCGAATCTTTCCAGAATCGCAAAAACTAAATGTTAATTGTTTCAAAGAGGAAAATAAAGAGTTTGTCGAGCGTAGAAGTTCTTATATCAAACAAAAAATTAAGACAGGCTTTGTTTTTCTTCAAAAAAAATTAGAGTTAAAAGTTAATTGGAGAAATTACTCATTACTAATTACTTATCACTCATAAAAAAATGATGGTTCGCCGAAGTGGAAGAGTCGGGGCAGTCTGCAAAACTGTTGTGAAAACTGAGTGGGTTTGAATCCCATCACCATCTCAAATAACTAAAATGAGATTAGTTCCGAAGAAAAAGAAAAGTTTGTCGAGCGAAGAAGTTCTTATATCAAACAAAAAATTAAGACAGGCTTTGTTTTTCTTCAAAAAAAATTAGAGTTAAAAGTTAATTGGAAAAATTACTCATTACCAATTACTTATTATTCATAAAAAAATGATGGTTCGCCGAAGTGGAAGAGTCGGGACGGTCTGCAAAACCGTTGTGAAAACTGAGTGGGTTTGAATCCCATCACCATCTCAAATAACTAAAATGAGATTAGTTCCGAAGAAAAAAAAGTTTGTCGAGCGAAGAAGTTCATATATCAAACTAAAAAAATAATGACAAGCTTTGTTTTTCTTCACAAAAAAGAAGTTAGATGCTAGAGATTAGAAGTTAGAGATATTGCATTATCTGAAAACTATCAACCAACAACAATCAACTAGCACCAAAATCCGGAAGTACGCCGAAGTTGGAGAGTCGGGGCAGACTGTAAATCTGTTGCTTCATTGCTGAGTAGGTTCGAATCCTACTACTTCCACCATAAAAATCAGCTGATAATGTAACGGCAGCATGCAGGAAATGTACTCTTGTTGTTTAGGTTCGATTCCTGGTTGGTTGATTTTTTTAACGCTCCATTCGTCTAACGGTTAGGACGCCTGCCTTTCGAGCAGAAAGCAAGGGTTCGAGTCCCTTTTTCCGTACAAAATATAATTAATAGGTAATTGTTGAAGATTTTTAATATTGCTAATTACCTATTAATCATTACTAATAAACTTGGAAGAGTGGTGTAGAAGGTCTGCACGTTAGTTTGAAACACTAAAGGTACAGGTTCAATTCCTGTCTGTTCCGCGAAACTGATTCATAGTGTAATTGGTCAGCACACAAGACTTTGACTCTTGTTGTTCAGGTTCAAGTCCTGATGAATCAACAGAAATTGCTTCGATAGTGTAATGGCAGCATCTCAGTCTCCAAAACTGATGGTATTGGTTCGAGTCCAGTTCGGAGTGCAAAACGGTGAATAGTCAATCGTGAATTTTGTTTCACAAGTGAACTTTAAAAAAATTGATAAGCAAAGCGAATTGACCATTCACAATTAACATTATTAACAAATAAGTATTTAAACAAACATGTAGAAAAAATGGAAACGCAACAACAAACATGGCAAAATATGACTGGAAAATTTTTCCAACATTCTATCACACAGCTGGTAGAAGAAGCCATCATCCGCGAACAGGCAAATGGGCATCGACTGAAAGTGTGTGTGGGTTCAGATTCCCACGTTTATGGTGACGCCATTAATTATGCTACGGCAGTTGTCTTTATTCGTGAGGGAAAAGGAGCGTTTACCTTTGTCAGAAAAGAAAGAGAAATACAGAATATCAGTATCAAAGAGCGAATGTTGAATGAAGTCAACAAATCAGTAGAAATCGCCTACGCCATTTGCTCTATTCTGGAAACTTATGATGTGGAAATGGAGGTACACGCAGACATTAACACCGATCCGGATTTTAAATCCAACGTCGCTTTGAAAGACGCAATGGGATATATTCTTGGAATGGGGTATGTGTTTAAGGCAAAACCTTACGCATTCGCAAGTTCAAATTGTGCTGATATGATGGTGTAATCTTAAAAAATAAAAAAGTGAAAACAATTTTAATCATTAACGGAGAAAAATATTGGAAAGATTATTTTGCAGGATTTAATGTAGTTCAGAAGAAAGTTCAGACCTCAGAATTTATCGTAAAAGATGCTGAATTGTATGTTATTGATGAAGATGGAGTCTGCAAACCGGATATTATTTTTTGGAGATTGGGAGCTATAAATCCTGAAGCAAAACATAGAAATATTTTGGAATTGATTGAATATTCAGGAATTCCTTGTGTGAATTCAGCTTCAACTTTATTAATGGGATACGAAAGATTATCAATGTTAAATAGATTAAAAAAACTTGGACTACCTGTTATTGATTTTAATGTAGCAACCAATACAACCCAACTGAAAAATATGGAGATGCAGTTTCCTTTTGTGATTAAAGTTGGAAATCATCACGGTGGATACGGGAAAAGTTTGGTTTCGACCGAAGAACAATGGGTAGAGCTAAAAGATTTGCTGTTTATCCATCAGGATTATGTGACGACAGAGAAATTTATTAACTATAAATATGACATTCGTTATCTGGCTATAAATGACAAAGTTTGGGCAATGAAAAGAAAAGGAAAATATTGGAAAGCAAATTCTTTAACCCAAGAATATTAGATAATCGAGCCGGAAAAAGAATGGATTGAAAAAGTAAAGCTGTTACAGGAAAATATCAAAGCAGATATTGTTGCAATTGATGTTCTGGAAACAGAAAACGGAGAAAAAGTGATTTTAGAATACAACGATATTCCCGGTCTTTCTGGGTTTCCTGAAGATGTAAAACTGGAGTTATCAAGTATTATAAAAGGTAAATA
>Ga0302167_10000728_pt1 | contig 15188 bp, 10 predicted proteins | sample I_Fen_N1_1_FD_193496 | JGI IMG/M metagenome (GOLD analysis project Ga0302167, IMG submission 193496) | Peat permafrost microbial communities from Stordalen Mire near Abisko, Sweden - I_Fen_N1_1 | ecosystem: Environmental > Terrestrial > Soil > Wetlands > Permafrost | place: Sweden: Abisko...
TTACATAAATCAGGTGATGAAATACTCCATATATCTTAAACATGCCATATTTTGGGACTGCTACATTCAGGACTAATAAACCGAGAATAAGTAGAAAAATATTGTTCTTCCCATTTTCAGATACAATGAGTAAGAGAATAGAGTATTTAAAATTTCAGTCAGTTGTTGGTTCTTGTTCAGTGTATCTCTTTTTTGTTTTGTATTTTCATGAAAGTAAATTCCGCAACAAATACAGGAATCGAAACAAAGATTATTGCTTCTCCAAAACCGATTAGCAATGGCTTAAGCCATTTTAAGTTTAAAAATATTATATTATTATGGCTTATTTGCAAAGCTGATATGACTCCCCACGTAACAAGAAATATTAAAATAATTATTTTTCTACGCTTGTTTTTAAAAGTCTCTTCTGAAACTCTTTTCCTTCTTAATGCTAAAATATAATTTCTATAGTAATTAAAAAGAGCACAACACAATATTCCAAAAAGGAAACCTGATGTATCTTCATTGAAAAACCCGGACGTACTTGAAGCTTCAACCCTGGACCGGACGTAATCTTCCATATGAATGCCTTTTGGTAAAAGCACTTTTAAAGATTCTGTTGGCCTGAGCCATAGAATTACGGTATCTTTTCGTTTCGGAAGATGGGTTTCTGCCATGCATATGGCAACGGGGAGAAGTTTCATGTCGGCAGATTCATTTTCATTATTCACACCAATATATTTATTTATTCCTCCAATTAACAACGGATAAAAATCATTTCTTGTCATTTTCATCCTCACAAGTAAACTGTCGGCACTATTCCTTCTTTTCAACGTGTCAGTCATATCAAATCTTCTGGTTGTCAGGTAATGGTCATTTGTACAATAGAACGCCAAACAAGCATACCTTTCACGGGTTTCATTCCAGGCAGTATTCTCATTTTTGTAAAACAAACCTTTGTTGTTTAACTCAATTCCAAGTGGTTTTAGCTGATTTGCATTCAAATACAAGAAATCAGGTTTGGATTTCCTGGTACAACCACTGATTGTTACCAAGAAAATAGCAGCAAGAAATAATTTTATCTTCATATCAAATTAAATTAAGAATTAACGGGCTTTCTCTTCATGAATGCACCGGAAAACAAGATTGATAACAGCATAGAGATTACGGTCCATAACAAACTAAACAATATCCCCTTTATCCAGTATGTATCATGTTTCAAAACCCAGTGCTCCGACACCATTAAAGCGGCATTTAGAATCCACGTAAACAAGAAAACAAAAATAACCAACTTCTTTCGTTGGTTATTTAATTCTTCAAACGATTCTATCTTCTTTATCTCTCTAAAACTGTATATAAATGTAAACAACAATGACAAATTCAAACTCTGAGATATATCCGAAAATAGTTGTTTGGTATAGGGTTCACCTGACTTTAATAAATCAGAAGGATGAATCTGTTCAACAAGGAAAGTCAGGGTAAAAAGAACAAGGAAAGTCAACAGTATTTTTATGGGTTTCATGCAGTATTATTTTTTTATAAATCAAATGCTTAATGGTATTCTTCCTCTTTTATTAAAATACATTATTCCGTAATGCAACTGCATGTGTAAAAATCATTGATACCAAAATCAGGATACAAACTCCTAAGAGAACCCAACCTAATGCTTTCTTTTTCAGATTATAGATAGCAACAAAACCAGAAAACAGCATCAATAAGAATCTACAAAATTGCGTAACAAGTCGAAGAGATAAGTTCTCGCTATTCAACATTGAAAGGATTGCGAATGTCATTGTAGTCAGTCCCAAAACGATTCCTATAATTGAAAGTGTCGACTTTTTTAATTGCAGTTTTACAATTAAATTTCCCATTTAAAGAAGCTGTATAATATTACTACAATTGCAATAACTGCAATTACGCGTGTAATGAGTTTTTTTTCAATAATTGCAGACGAGACAAGTGAAATGCCAAATGCAATTTGCCCTGTTTTTAAAGATCATTTGTAATTAAAAATAATGGGAAGTACAATGGTTATTAAACCTATCAAAATCATGAATGATTTTGCCACATAATCTTTTTTTTTCTGTATCATAAGTATATATTTTTATAATTAATGCCTGCTGACATGTGAATTGTCATGGGTGAATAAAAACAAAAATAAACTCTGATAATTTAATTGCTGCTTCCGCCGCTTTTCATGTCGTCGTTTGAAATTCCGCGTCGTGCTTTCTTTACTGTTGTGTCCATTTTTCCAAAATTGTAACTTAGACTTACTCGTAATGATCTTGATGGATAAAAGTATTCGGAATGCGATTTAAAATCGGTTGATAAATAGTCATAAAAATATTGTTGTTTCTCCCTAAACGGATTGCTTACCGAGACATTTAGAGTAAGTTTCTTTTTAAGAAGATATTGTGAAAATCCTATACTGGAATATGTATAGGATGACGATTTGCCCTGAAGCATTACAGACGATGAATACATACCAAAATTGGCATTTACAGCGCCATCTTTCCATAAAGTTAATCTGCTATTGAATGATCCACTAAAATTAAATCCTTTGTTCTTCATTGCTTTACCCATATTAAACGCTTCTAAATCTGAATAGGTTACGCTTCCGTTAAATCCAACAGAAAAACTACTACCCTTGCGATAAGATAGGTATGTATTAAGACCTAAACGCATATCTTTACCTATGTTGTCGTATGTAGAGTTTTGAACATTTCCAGAATCAATAAACGTGATTTGTTCAATAGAATTATTTGTGAACGAAGCCGTTCCTGTTAAGCCTAAATTGAATTTAGGAGTAAATGTATTATACCCAAGTTCAAATGAATGAGCGACTTCTGACTTTAGATTAGGGTTGCCATAATACACGTATAGCCTGTCTGTTTGATTGTGATATGGATTTAAATACCAGATACCTGGGCGCTGAAGTCGCTGAGTGTATGAAAGTCGGATGGTTTTTGAGGGATTCAGTTTATATGTAAAGGTAATATAAGGCACCAGATTTCTCAAGTTACTTGTGAAACTTGTATCTTTTACGGATTTTGATGTTCCATTATTCCATGTGAGTTCTGCACGAAATCCGGTTTTCATACTAAACTTATTGAGTATATACACATAACCTCCATATAAACCTACAATGGTTTGATTATAATCTAATTCATTACTTCTACTAAAATCTTGCTTCATTGTATTTGTGAGCACATCCAACAGGTATAAATCCGAATTACTTGAATTTTCACGATAAATACCTTTTACCCCACATTCTATCTGATGTTTTTTCGTTAAAGGATCGTAATAATCTACCTGAAGAGTTTGTTCTCTGGTAAGTTCGTTATTATGTGATTTCTGATTATAGTCGGCATAGTTAAATGCATTCTGTGTATTTGTGGTATAATCTGATGTACTGGGACTATTGTCCAACTTATAGGATATGGTGAACGATTTGTCCGGTTTTTTATATGTCCTCTGATAATCAATGTTACCTGATATGGTTTGATATTTACTGCTCCCGCTGTTAAGAAGCTCGAAATAACTGGTCCTTACTTGTTGATTGCTTAGAATCTCAGTACTTGAGAGTCCATGATTGCTGTTATTACCGGCGTAACCCCAAAACGACATTGAAACAAGGTTTAAAGAATCAATATCATAGCTTGCTTCTCCATTAAAATTATGAGATAAACCCTTGCTGTTACTTGAGCCTTGTGAGTTTGTATAATACTGGCTGGTCGCTGTTGGCAAATAGTTTTCGCGGGTAGAACTGTTTGTTGATTCAGGTCGTTTATTTTGACTTACTGAGTAACTCCCCGAAAATCCAAATTTATTGATTTTAGTTGTAAGATATAAACCTCCATTCACAGCCCCAAATGAGTCAAACCCGGCATTGACACTTCCATTGTATCCATTTAGAGTTTTTTTATAGGTAATTATATTGATTATTCCGCCAATTCCTTCGGCATCATATTTAGAAGACGGATTGGTAATTATCTCAATATCCTTGATGGAGTTGGCAGGTAAGCTTTTTATCACTTCTTTGAAATTCTTGGACATCATGGACGAACTTTTTCCATTGACCAACACCTTATAGTTTGACTGCCCGTTTAGCGATACATTTTCATCACCATCAACGGTTATCATAGGAACTTTTCGCAACATTTCCAGTGCATTGTTCGTCTTTGAATCGGGGTCGGATTCTACACTGTAAATTATTTTATCAGCATCGACCCTTATTAATGGCTTCTGAGCTGTGACCGACACTCCTTTTAGGGCAACCCCTTGTTTCATTTTTATAGCTCCTACATCGGTTTTTTGTTCTATAACTTCAATTTTCTTGGTTATTTCATCATATCCTAAAGCCGAAAAAATGAGGGAGTACTTCTTTTTTTCATTTACTGAAATAGTAAATTTACCCGAGACATCCGCACTTATTTTTTTTATCATTTTTGCACTGTCATTTTGCAATGTAATGGTGGCATAAGGAATACTCTTTCCTGTGGAGGTTTCAATGGCTTGACCTGTGATTTGATAGGTTACCGGTTTGTTTTCTGCGTAAAGATTGATTGAAGCAAACAAGATAAATAGAAGTGAAAGTTTCAGTCTCATATAAAGTGGATTTATTGGTTGGTATTTTTCGTTGATTCGTTGATCTGATTATTTGATAACCTGAATTTCAAACCAAAGGTAACCTGTGAGTTTACCTTTGGTTGGTTTTGTTTCGGATATATGCGAAGCAAACAGACAACGGACTAACTATCCGTTATTTGCTTTAAAACAAAATATAAAGTTGATGCTGTACAGAACCTAACCTTACTCTTTTATGTACTTTTCCAGTTCCGTTTTTAGCATGCCATTGTCAACATGTCCCAAATTAGGATTGATGATTTCACCCGTTTTTCCTACCAGCACATAATGTGGTATCCCTGAAACATTGAACATGGCAGTTAGAAAATTCCATTCATCATTTGATACCCGGTAGTGTTCGCCCTTAATATCAGGAATCATATTCGACCAGGTGTTTTGTGGCGACGTTTGATTGGTGATATACACAAACACAACATCTTTACCGGCCAGTTCTTCTTTAAGGGGTTTAATTTGTTCAATACCACTGCGACAAGGTCCGCACCAGGTAGCCCAAAAGTCTACATAAATCACTTTCCCCTTGTACTTTCTGATAATAGCATCAAAAACCTTGGCAGCTTCAGTTTTAGGAGTCTCGTTTACCACAAAACCGGTTTTCTTCTTATTGGCTTCCAACTTGGCAATTGCCTGATTATTGCAAAGTGCCACATACTCGGCAATAAACGGAGTACTAATTTGTTGTTGAATAGCTTTTAGTTTTTTATCGCTTACGGGAGATACTTCTTCCACTATATTGCGACAATAATCTTGTGCGATCATAATATCCCGTCCAAAACCAAGCTGTACATTAAATTGTTTCTTTAAGATCTCATCTCTACCTGTATTCCGTATTTGAGTAAATTTTTCTGTCATTATGCCACTATGTCTGTTTGTGAATGAGTTTATTGAATCACCGTATACTTCATACAATTGTTTTTGTTTTATAGCAGATACTGTTTTGCTGTGTTTAACCATAACTTTTATTAATGCCTGTTCAGCATCTGTGAGTTGCACCTTATTTTCTTTGAAATAAGCACCAAAATTAGTAAAATCAGCTTTTGGATTCTCTTTGCATAATCGCGTTATATTTTCATTATATTTAGTATAGAAATCGGTAATCGATTTTAAATATTTTTCGTTATAACTCTTTTCTTCTGCCGATTTTTCAATTAAATCAATTTCCTTTATTTTTTCAATCAATATTTTTTCATAATCAGTTAAATCGTCTCCCGATTTCTCTATTTCTAATGCCATACTTGATAGATCATAAGTAAACCTCTTTACTGATTTAAGTATATCTAAGTATTTTAGTATGTTCATATAGCTATTATAACCGGAGCTAATCACTGCCAATGGGTTATTTACGGCTTCATTGTTTATAAAATCAAAATATTCGGCTGTTAATGAATCTGATTTCACCGGTATCATTCTTTGTGTGTCTGGTATTTTGTTTTTTTCGCGATAAGCACTTTCCCAATAATAATCATAAAACATTTTATTCGTTGCACATTCGTATTCAAAATTCATTTTCGTTACCTGATAAGCTCTAGTGGATATGGTATTGGTTTTCATTATAGAATCCAAAAGACTCAAATTTTCAGTCTTACAAATTTCATTATACGCCTTGTATTGAGCAGGTGATATATCCAAAATTTTACGTTGAATATCTCTATAATTAGAACTTCTGATTTTAGATAACAGATCTATGTCTGAGTTAACTTTAGCCAACTCTCCCATAAAAAGTGGATTGGGTGCACCAAGCAGTTGGAAAACTTCTTTCCCCGGTTCTAAGAACACCGAACCAGTATAGATAGACGAACTTACAAAACAAAGATTCGGATAATAGACAGGTAATTTGATAGAAAAGAATCCATTTTCTGATATTCTGATTACAAAAGTATTTTGTTTCCCGGTAATAATATCGTTGATATACACCGAAAGTGTTTTTACGCCAACGCGTGGAGTATAGCCCTTAATATAGCCGCTGTAGGTTGCAGAATCAATCTTGAAAACCGGCAGTTCGTAGGGTTTGTCATCTATTGGCTTTACCTTTTTAGCTTCAGTGGCATTATTACTGTATTCTTTTAGACTTTGAGCCGATAAGCCCAACAAAACAGTGCCCGGTGCACTAATTTTGTAAAACACATCAACCATTTCTCCATCGCCCGTGAGCTTTATTGAATTTGATGACTTTTTGCCTTTGGGAAAACTATAGCTCCAGAGTTTATTTTTGTAAACCACCTGTTTATCGTAAAAACCAAACTCCCAGTCTCCGGTGGCTTTATCAAACCAATTGCCCATTAATTCTTTCGGTAGCGAGGGCTGGCTTACCGCAGATTTTGTTGCGATATCGTATATAAACCATGACCCACCATCATTGCCTTCGCCATAATCAATAAAAGCCGTTGTCTTTGCAATCGGAGGAAAAAATAACCTATAAGTTACGTTTCCTGACTCAGGCATGATATATTGTTCGTTGACCTTTATCCCTTCAGCACTTTTTATATACATTTTTTCAGTACCATTAGTGTCTTGAATATATGTTTTATCGGGAATAGAAATCCAATCCCCAGGTCTGGAATAAGTACGAAACGATAAGATAGTAGCTGTATCTGAAACTTCTATCTTGGTCAAATTTACATTCCCAGAAGTGCTAAACCCCGTCTTGGGATTATTAATGACTGTTTGAGAATAAACTATTATTGCTGAGAACAGAAATAATAAGATGGTGATTGCGTTTCTTTTCATTTTAGATTTGACCTTTGCGGTTGGGTTATTTGTTTTTAATTATGTTATTATTTACTTGTTCGTTTGTGCACGAAGTACGAACTACATCAACAGAAAGTCGCTGCTCCATAGCGTCCATTATTCATTTTAGGAGTCACATTGATAAAACTGGAAGAGAGAAAAATAAATGGTTTATTGTTTTTGCCAATCAATGTATTCCACTCATAACCCCAACAGCGTATAGCCCATTGATATGTATTATCCATGACTTCAGGTATACCGAATACTAGGCCAGCAAGTATGGGTTGTAAGCTAAGTTGTTCTTCCCTGCAAGTTGGAAATTAGCATTTAAAAATTTTGGGAATGAACCGCAGCCTGCAAACAGGAACAAAAGACTGCTGATTAATAAACATAAGAAATACAATTTTGTATCCTTCATAGCTTACAGTTTTTAAGTTAACGGCAAAGATAGTCGGTTTTCTGTTTTTAGATATTTAAATAATAGATATTTAATTTGCAATTATAGGTTTATATAAAAAAATTACAGCATTGCGGTTCAGTATTATTCTTGTACTATGTAATCCAGAAGCAAGTTCCATGACCAAATCGTCAAAACCAAATTTGTGGCATATAAAGCGATCTTTGGCAATACAAGATATTTTAGCAGCCCAATAGCTGTGTTCTTGTAACGGATTTGTCTTCATAAAAATTAATAAAACATCCGTTTATCTACTATTTTTGAAACAATTACATCTACTCTCGTATAGCTTAAGCGTTGACGAAGTTTACATTTATTATCAGTTAAAAAAATAATGAGCATCATTCTGACAAACGATGCTCATTATTTTGGAATTTATTCAGCTGTCCTTACATAATCCACTGTATCAAGTGTTTGTTTTCAGTTTGCCGAAACAAAAGTTCAGACTGTTGCTTTTAATATTGGCAACAGTGAAATCTTCATCTTGTCCACTCTTTGGCTATTTTTAAGTTTTAAATATGCTTCTCTAATTCAAGTTTTAGCGTTTGATTATCATAATGTCCCAAATCGGGATTGATGATTTCACCCGTTTTACCCACGAGTACATAATGTGGTATCCCTGAAACATTGAACATCGAAGTTAGAAAGTTCCATTCGTCTGTTGTTACGCGGTAGTGTTCACCCTTAATATCGGGAATCATATTCGACCATGTGTTTTGTGGAGATGTTTGATTGGTGATATATACAAATACAATATCTTTACCGGCCAGCTCTTCTTTAAGGGGTTTAATTTGTTCGATGCCACTTCGACAAGGTCCGCACCAGGTAGCCCAGAAGTCAACATAAATCACTTTCCCCTTGTACTTCTTGATAATGGCATCAAAAATCTTGGCGGCTTCAGTTTTAGGAGTCTCGTTTACCACAAAACCGGTTTTCTTCTTATTGGCTTCCAACCTGGCAATTGCCTGATTATTGCAAAGTGCCACATACTCGGCAATAAACGGAGTACTAATTTGTTGTTGAATAGCTTTTAATTTCTCATCGCTTACCGGAGATACCTCTTCCACTATCTTTTGGCAATAATCTTGTGCGATCATAATATCCCGTCCAAAACCAGGCTGTACATTAAAAAACTTTTTCAGCTTCTCATCCCGACTTTTATACTGATTTTTAGAAAATTGCGCAGCCATTATGTCAGAATATCTCTTGTAAAATGCGCTTATAGAATCGCCATATAAGGCATAAAATCGCTTTATTTTATTCGCTGATTCAGATTTACTGTGTTCTACCATTGCTTTCAATAACAACGCTTCGTCATCAGTTAGTTTAATCTTATTTTCTTTGAAATATTCATTGTAACTGGTCACATCCGCTTTTGGGTTGTCCTCGTATAGTTTTTGCGTTGTTTCCTGATATTTCTTGTAAAAATCGTTTGTTCGTTGAGCATACTTTTCGTTATATTTCTTTTCTTCTGCCGAATTAATGATTAATTCGAGTTCTTTCATTTTCTCAACCAATAATTTTTCCGAATCGGTCAAGGTATATCCTGATTTTTCAAGATCTAATGCTATATTTCTCGTATCAACAGTGTATGTATTTACACCTTTGAGAATTTCTAAGTATTTTAGTCTGTTTAGATAATTATCATAGCTGGAACTAAGCACTGCCAATGGGTTATTTACCGATTCATTGTTTATAAAATCAAAATATTGAGCTGTTAATGAATCTGATTTTACCGGTATCGTTCTTTGTGTGCGTGGTATTTTGTTTTTTTCGCGATAAGCACTTTCCCAATAATAATCATAAAACATTTTATTCGAGGCTGATTCGTATTCAAATTCCATTTTCTTTACCTGATATGCTTTAGCGGATATGGTATTGGTCTTCATTATTGAATCTAAAAGACTCAAATCTTTAGTCTTGCAAATTTCATTATACGCCTTATATTGAGCGGAAGACATATCGAGTATTTTACGTTGCATATCTCTATAATCAAAACTTCTGATTGTAGATAATTCAGATAGGTCTGAGTTGATCTTAGCTGATTCTCCCATGAAAAGTGGATTGGCTGTGCCAAGCAGTTGGAAAACTTCTTTCCCTGGTTCTATGAACACCGAACCATTATAGATAGACGAACGTACCCAACAAAAGTGTGAATAATATACTGGTAGTTTGGTAGAAAAGAACCCATTTTCTGCTATTCTGATCACATATGTATTTTGTTGCCCGGTTATAATATCGTCGATATGCACCGAAAGTGTTTTTATACCAACGCGCGGAGTATAACCCTTAATATAACCACTGTAGGTTGCAGAGTCAATCTTAAAGACCGGCAGTTCGTAGGGTTTGTCGTCTATAGGCTTTATCTTTTTAGCTTCGGCGGCATTATTACTATATTCTTTTAGACTTTGAGCCGATAAGCCTAACAAAATAGCACCATGCTTGGTGATTTTGTAAAATACGTCAACGGTTTTTCCATCGACCGTGAGCTTTATTGAATTTGATGACTTTTTGCCTTTGGGAAAACTATAGCTCCAGAGTTTATTTTTGTAAACCACCTGTTTATCGTAAAAACCAAACTCCCAGTCTCCGGTGGCTTTATCAAACCAATTGCCCATTAATTCTTTCGGTAGCGGAGATTGACTTAGCGCAGGTTTTGTTGCTATATCGTATATAAACCATGACCCACCATCATTGCCTTCGCCATAATCAATAAAAACCGTTGTCTTTGCAATCGGAGGAAAAAACAACCTATAAGTTACATTTCCTGACTCAGGCATGATATATTGTTCATTGATTTTTATCCCTTCAGCACTTTTTATATACATTTTTTCAGTACCGTTAGCGTCTTGAATATATGTTTTATCGGGAATAGAAATCCAATCCCCAGGTCTGGAATAAGTACAAAACGATAAGATAGTAGCTGTATCTGAAACTTCTATCTTGGTCAAATTTACATTTCCAGAAGTGCTTAACCCCGTCTTGGGATTATTAATGACTGTTTGAGAATAAACTATTATTGCTGAGAACAGAAATAATAAGATGGTGAATGCGTTTCTTTTCATTTTAGATTTGATTTTTTCGGTTGGTTTTTTGTTTTATTTCGTTGTTTCAGCCCGGTCAATTCGTTTATAATAATCAGGATATTCGAGGGGATTTAATATATTGTCCTTCGTTTCTGTAGGTAACGAAATAATTTGTCGTGTAGGTGTGGCATCTGTATAAAAAAACACACTTGCAGTTTTAGTTGATGATTTTATGGTCGTTTTATGATCGGTATAGGTTGTATCCTTAGGCGATTTAGTGTATTGTGTGTATTTGTACTTATATGAAATAAAATCATTTACATGTTTCCCTAAAGATTTTTCAATTGAATCTAAAAGTGAAATTGTTTTTTTGTAATACATTATTTTATTTTCAATCTTTGTCAGTTTTAGACTATCATTTATTTGATCTTTTCTAAAGTCAATATTCTGTTTAAACGTAAAAGAATCAATTACTGAAATTTCTGTTTTAACTTCATTCGTCGAATCTGCCTGACTTCTCCAATGAAAATACTTATCTGCATTTCTTTTCACAATTTCGTTTACGTTCAATGAATCATTCGATTCACTTTTTTCTGAACTCGCTTTGGTAATGTTGCACGCATTTAAAATCAGTGGAACAAGAATAACTGTCAAAAAAATAATGGTTTTCGTTCTCATACTGTATTGATAGTTGATTTAAATTTGTTTGTTTTTCCCGTAATAATTCGGGAGCAAATTAAATGGTGAAGCTTTTCCCTGATTCTTATTGGAAATCTTAAACGGTTAACTCGTCTTTTTCTTTCGGGATCAGGATAGTAGAGATTTTTTCTGATTTGATAATTATTAGAATCGAAAGTATTAAGACTAAAATGTTTGCAAAATTCACCGTTGTACTCATTGTCTTTGTAGGGCCCATTTCTGTTGTACGTACTCCAGTTGTACTCATTGTCTTTGTAGGACCCATTTCTATAGTGCGTACTCCAGTCGTTCCTACTTTTTCTCCGGTAGAAAGACTTCGAGTAAAGGTAGTTTGTTCAGTGTTTGCTGGTGACTTTTCAGAATAAGTAAAGCTTGCTAGTTTATCACAACTATAAGCAAACATAAAAATTCCAATCATCAGCACTGCAATGTGGTAAATAGTTTTCTTTTCTATTTGAAGTGTGAATTCGGGAGAATCGGTCAGTTTCAATAGCCTTATTATTTTATCTGTCCTAAACAGAAACAGAAAACAGAATAGACCATACAACACAATAGAAATAACATACAGAATACAGTAACTTATTTGATATACTCCCGCTAAATCAAACTTCGCATTTGATGACATTGAGATAAAAGTAATGAAAACGGTAATACAAGCAATCAGCATTTCAATTAATTTGTAGATTGCAACAATTCCGAGAATTTTAATGGTAACTTCGTAAAGGTCTTTCTTTTTCATGATAATCTTAATTTAAATACTACGTGAAAGTTTATAAGTGAATAAACAACGAGCTACCTGTACCAACAGTGGAATATCGGTTTCAATATAAAAACAGCTTCCGTACGACAGAGCAATTACAATTCTATAGTACGTTGCTGTTTTTAGTGCTTAATTTATGTCGTTTACTTTATTTGTGAACCTTTGATACAGGCTCAGAAAACAGCCGGCATTATCAAAACAAAGGTTTGTGTTTTACAAACATATCATACTGTTCCTGATAGTGCTTATCTTCTCCGGGAGCCTGCTTTTTCCGGGCTTCAACTGCTCTTCCCTGAAACTTTACAGCTTCATCGAACTGAAGGAGCTGCGCACAAATAGTTGCATAGGTATCAAGCCAAAAATAACTGTCACCTTTCGTTAATGTGTATGCCGAAAGTTTTTTGGCTACCTGCAAAAATTTATCCCGTTGTTGATGCTCCACCATAGCCCAGGCAAGATTGTTTGCTTCCAAAGGGTCTATGCTGCAATTTTTCAGAATTTCTTCGCAACCCGCGTTAATCGAATCAATGGTAGTTTGCATCATGATTTTTTCTTTTGTAAACTTGCTTTTAACCAATGCAAACTGAATGGTCTGAATGGCACTGGGGACGTAACTGTGCTTTGTACTTTGTATGGCTTCACAAATATAGTTGACGTCGTTCTTATTGTTTGTAACAATATACTCTATTTCACGTAAAAACGGAACTTTGTTGTTCTCATACTTCTTTTGGTAACGTGATATTCTGTTGAACCAGATCTTCCACAGTTCTGCATCGGATGGATCTTGCATGACTAAAGAAAATCCCATCGATGCTGTTAAACGCATTTTTGCTTTTTCAACCAATGGATAATTTAATGAGTCGATATAATGTGAAGCACCTATTAGTCCGTAGCCATAATTTCTGTAGCTAAAAGAATAAAATTTGGAAATCATGTTGGCTATTGAATTTTCAACACTGGGCTGTCCATACTTTTTAGCTAAAGTATCATTATTTTTGAGGATATATTGCCCGTATTTAGACTTTAGAGGTGCATAACTCGCCAATATAGGCCAGCAAGTACTATCTCCCCAGTTTACCTCGGGTATATTTTTGAAACAGTTATTTAATAATTCATCAACTTTAAAATCATCCATACGTGTATTTCCCAGGATATATAGCACTGTTTCAGGAGTAACATCTCCGTTTTTTATTTTCTTTTCGATAGCGGAAGAATTGAGTTTCGGATTTAATGCTTTCTGTCCAAGTTTAATAAAATTATCAGCATCTCTGGAACCTGCTTCTTTGTGCATTATTTCGCCATTCGAATCCAAAAACAATAATGTCGGATACGACTTAATATCGTATTTTTTTGCAATATCCAGCCCTTCGCCTTTTTCCATATCAAATTTCAGGCAAATGAAATTCTCATTATAAAATTCCCCCACTTTTTTGTCAGGAAAAACACTCGTGCTAAGATATTTGCACGGACCACACCAGGTGGTATAACAATCAATAAAAATCGGTTTATTTAAAACAGAAGCGGTTTCGAGACCTTTTACAAGCGATTCGTGCATAAATCTGATACCGACGGAATCATTCGTTGTTTCAACCTGAGCATGTAAAATCAACGGTGGACATAACACCCAGAGAATAAATAAAATCTTGAAAAGTTTTGAGCTCATAATCGTTTTGTTTTTTTGAGAATTAGTATTTTAGATATTGATAATTTTCTGTTTTAGAGAAATACTTCAAACAGGACCCATTCGTCGAAATTTAACTCGTAAGAATCAGATCGGGGTTTTCTTCGAGTGCAACGAACTCATCGAATTCCCTTCTATTTTTGCTGTCATTGTTTGTTCATCGGTCAGCCAGTCGAACGTATCCCAAAATAATGAGTCCTGATAGTTTGGTTTTCGGCATAATGGATATTTAACACCCCATTCGTCAGGCTTTGGGAATATCGCGCATAAATCTTTTCCTGTTTTCCTACATTGATCCATATTGCGCAAAAACCAATATAAACCAGACTCTACCCTACCCTATTTTGCTTTCAGACTTTGCAGTTCTTTCCCTGTTTCTGAACTTGTCAAAAGGAAAAAGAAGAGGCCGGTGAAGGAGGTCAAAAGGTTTGTGTGCAGCCTCATTTCGCTTGTATCCATTTCCGGGCTTCTTCAAACCCTATATACATTTCAAAATTAGTATCTAATATCTTGCCTGTCGGATCGACAAACAAGTAATGGGGAACACCCGTGAAATGAAAGAGTTGCTGTATATAATTAAAATCGTCATTGGAAACAATAATCGAATGTTCCAGACCTTGTTCCTTCACATACTTATCATAAGCATTCTGATCAGGTGACCACATTTTACAGGTTATAAAAACGAATTCAAAAACACCGTTATTCTTGTATTTCTCACGGGTATTCTTCTTTTCTTCTATCCCCCAACGACAAGGTCCACAGCTGGTACCCCAAAAATCGACAAACAAATATTTACCCTTATACGGTGCAATCAATTTGTTGAATATATCAGCATCTTTCCCTTCAGGTAAAGAAAGCTGAATCCATTTAGGAAGCGGTTTATCTGATATATGCGGCATATTAATTCCCCCGTCGGCAATGCGGATATCCTCTTTTCCAAACTGACTTCTCAAGACCCGTAAACCTTCTTGTTGAAGGAAAGGGTTTTTGATACCTTCCGACATTTTGGCATAATAGGCATAGGCTTCATTTTTACCCAAGCTCTTAATATCAGATGAAAGTCTTCTGATTTTTGTCACTTCGTACGCAAAGCTGGAAGGAAGTTTAAGGTCACTTGTTAGCAGTGAGTCTTTTTTATTCAAAAATATCATATATAATTCACTGATACTTTTAAAACTGCCAATATTCCGATAACCTTTTTGCATAACCGGATTT
>Ga0302167_10000729_pt1 | contig 15185 bp, 14 predicted proteins | sample I_Fen_N1_1_FD_193496 | JGI IMG/M metagenome (GOLD analysis project Ga0302167, IMG submission 193496) | Peat permafrost microbial communities from Stordalen Mire near Abisko, Sweden - I_Fen_N1_1 | ecosystem: Environmental > Terrestrial > Soil > Wetlands > Permafrost | place: Sweden: Abisko...
CAAGCTGAAGCCCTGAAAGTGAAAAACCAACTAAAAGAAGCTTTTCCCAACTTGAGAAGCGAAATTTACATCGTTCGGGAACAGGTACAACTTTCCGGCTCAAAATAAGTATATGATGGATTTTAATCTGAACCAAGCGGTTCCTTTTGAAGAAGAAAAAACCGCTCAGATAGCGGAACACTATAAACAAATTATCCAGCTTTTGGGTGAAGATGTAAATCGTGAGGGTTTACTGAAAACACCCGAACGTGTATCCAAAGCCATGCAGTTTTTGATGCAGGGTTACGAACAAAACCCCGAAGAAATACTTCGTTCGGCCATGTTTACCGAAGATTATCGCCAAATGGTGATTGTGAAAGACATTGATTTTTATTCGATGTGCGAACACCACATGCTTCCGTTTTTTGGCAAAGCGCATGTGGCTTATATTCCCAACAAAAAGATTACAGGTCTGAGTAAGCTGGCCCGCATTGTGGAGGTTTATGCCCGCCGGATGCAGGTGCAGGAACGTATGACTACGCAAATAAAAGACTGTATTCAAAATACGTTGAACCCCATGGGAGTGATGGTTATTATTGAAGCACAACATTTGTGTATGCAGATGCGTGGCGTGCAAAAGCAACACTCCATTACCACCACTTCGGATTTTACCGGCGTTTTTCAACAGGCTAAAACGCGCGAAGAATTTATGAATCTGATCAACAGGAAATAGTTGGTAGTTTTTAGTCGGTAGTTAGTAGTATTTAGTCGGAAGTGTCAGAATCCAACAAAAGATTCTTTTCTATTGTTATCCGGTAAAAAATAATAGATTCTTCGCTTCGCTCAGAATGACAGGTTATTACATTGTATTTGTAAGAGATGGGGTCGGTTGGCGGCTTCGCCGCCAACCGACCCCATCTTCCAAACATAAAACATTGATTGTCATTTCGAACGAAGTGAGAAATCTCTCACAATGTTACATCTATAAAGTTAACTGGATGTTGCACTTCTTTTCTACCAATTCATCGGCAATACGCACACAATCAAGGCAGGGAAACCCGCCTTGTTTTATTTCCTGGCAGCAGGTATGACCGGCAATAAGCCGGAATTCTTTTTCGATACTCTCTTTTCCGGCCTGATGAAGCAATCGGTTGGCGGCAAACAATGCGCCGCAGGTTCCGCCTTCAACGCGACCACCTCCCCACGCACGGTATTCTTCTATTTCGCAGTCGGAAATTTCAAATTCTTTTTGGAATCCTTTCAGCACAGCCTGAGCACAATTCAGTTTTTCGGGAAGAACATGAAAATATTCTTCGGATCTTTTACGGGGCATAATGAGTTTAGTTTTTATAATTCAGATTTTTATAAATAGTGATCACCACAAATCCTTCTTCGAAGGATCGGATGGGAATCCAGTGAGTTTTGTTTTTCAGTTCATCTGCAAATGAATCTTCGAGGTTCGAAATATTGGAGTAGATAAAATACTTGTTGTCCGGTCGGGTTCCAACAGATTGGTTGATGTTTCCCAACTCTGTAAACCGACGATTTCCATAAAGGCAAAAGCCGGCCGAAATATCCCGGTAGTCCAGCTTTTCGTGGTCAATATATTGAAAACAGTTTTTCCTCAATTCGTAATAAGGTAGGTGTGCCAGCGTACAGTCCCACGATTTAGCTATCTTGTCCGGGTAAATCCAGAAATGACCAGTCAGTTCGAAACAAAGAATGATAAGAACGACTATTTTCAGTTTCTTTTGTTCTAAAAAATTCGTAATACCCGTCAGTGCCATCAACGTTAGTAGAAAGAATTGCGGCATAAAATACCGGGCCGAAAATGGCATTTGAGTAAAAAATACAAAGAAGAGGTACAGACCTGTAAGCAACAAAAAGACGGCTAAGATTATTTTATATTCCGGCGAAAATACCTCTTTCAATTTTCTGTAATTGAATGCTGCGAATATTCCAATCACCCAAATGACAAATCGTCCGTTTTCTATGGATCGAAGTCCGAATTCGGCCAGATGTTTTAGAATGCTTTCAACTCCCCCGGGCAGTGAATAGTGAAAACTATCCGCTGAGTTGTTGAAGAACCAACCATGATTAATAAAGTAATAACTAAAATAGGCTACCAGAAGTATAAAAGTAGGAAAATAGGGTAGGGCTGTTTTGTATACCGAACGAATATTATGTGTTTGCAAATAAACGAAAACGATGTTAGACATAAATAAAATTCCACCCGCAAATATTCCCCGCATATTAATACAGCAGAGGAAAAATATTCCCACGCATAGCTGCCACGATTTCCGATTTAGTATAGCACGCAGTGAAATGACAAAAGCTGTGAATAAAATAAAGTCGGGCGAAGCTATTGAGAACTGACTAAGAAGAGTGGGTTCAAGCAGGATAATCAGCAATACCCAACCGGCAAGATTTTCAGGGAATAGTGTTTTGACGATTTTCCAGATGTTGTAAATCAACACAAAGCCCCATAATAGAATAAAAACATGCGAAACCCAAAGTTTGTATCCTATAATTTTCCACAAAGCAGCAATCATTATACCCATCAATGGAGGATGATAACCGGTTGCAATTATGTCGGAACTGATATGCTGAGTAGCTGGAATCAATAAAGAACTGAAATCAGAAAGGAAATACCAGTGTGCCTCTTTGGATACTTGCTGGATAGTATCCCAAAAGTAACAATCGTTTATGCAAAGAATGGTCAGAATTACGTAAATCGAGGACACAACAAGCAAGTGCCAATTATTTTTATTCCACAATTTCATTTGATCTGTATTTTAATCTTTTGAATAAATCTTTGACGGTGAAAATTATCACTAAGGAATAAATGATAAATCCAGGTTCCATAGGTAAAATGTCTTTCAATCTTGAACAGCAAAGATAAGCGTAAAATGAGACTGAGATAATTCCTAATGAGTAATAGATATTCTTTCTGAAAACAAAGTAATACAATGCGGCCATGATATCCCCCAGATATAAGTACCTTTCATGCATACCGGGTAATATAAATGGAGCAATTATCACGCTCAAAAAGGCTATTTCAATCCAGATATCCAGGCTAAAATGTGTTTTCCGTAATGCCAGCCAGATCCCGGTTGCCAAAGTAAAAATAAAAGTAAAGATAATTCCTGCAATTTTGACCGAATCGTATAAATTATTGTTTATCCAAATGTAAATGTTTGGAAAGTGTAGTGTCAGATATTTGAAATAATCCGATTGAGAAGGATAAATGCTTAGTAGTTCCAATAAGGGTCTCCCATAAAACCACGCAGGTAGAATCGAGATAAAATAGACGAAAGGTATTAGCGAGAAATAGTACCATTTAATGTGGCCTCGCAGTAACATTACAAAATAAAATGGGAATATAAATACCGCCTGCATTTTAAAAGCTACCGCCATACCTAAAAATAATATAGACAAAAACTGTTTCTTTTTGAAGCAATAATAAAGACTTCCGATAACAAATGCCGAATAAATAGAGTCGCATTGTCCCCAAAAGGCTCCGTTGAGCAAAACTGCCGGTATTAGCGGAATAATTGCGAACGAAATCCAAAATACCAGCTTGTTCCGATGTTTTAAATAAGCTATTTTCCCAACATAGTATGCAATTATGTATTCAAAAAGTATAGATACAATCTTTATTGAGTATAAGGGATTCAAACCTATTTTAGCAAGTACAATAAGTATATAAATATAGGATGGTGTATAATTGTAGAAATTATATTTTAATGAAGATGCGTAACCATGCGATTTAATGAAATTCATCCAGGGCTCCAGGTAGAAATTGTAATCACCTAGCCTGACTGGAAACATCAATAGTTTAACGACTAAACCAATAAAAATGATGGCAATCCAACTATTCTTATTGTAAATAAGGTTGGACATAAATAATTTGTATTTAGGTTTGTTCATAGTGTTTTGTATTAGGAAGAACAAATTCTATTTAATCTCGATTTCTAGTTCTCTCAATCTTAAAGCAGATGTAAAATAGGCCAGACAATACGGTAACATCAGGCTGAAATAAGAAATATCACAAATATGATCCATAAAGAGTACTTTGCTCCAGTCGTAATGGTAGATAAGATTAATCTGAGATAGTAAAATGAACGAAAAGATAAAAACAGAGCTTGTATAGAAAAACTGATGAATATTTTTCCATTTTAAAGCCATGAAATATCCCACAATGAGCATAAATATTAAGATATAACTATTTCCTTTATCGGCTTGCGACATAAAAGGATTTCGATGAAAAAAGATCCAGTTGTTTGTGTCCCAAAAAATAAACGGAGAAAATATTAAAAGGAAAATGCCAAGGATTGTTAGTGGAAATATGATTCTTAACCTCCACGGGAGTTTCAGATAAGGTTTTAATAAATATAAGGCTAATGGAAGAATGGCTGTTAAGCGGGTAGCTGCTACAAGCCCGCAAATAACCGTTATTAATAAGAAGCTGTTTGTCAATGTCCGGTTGGTTTTTGCTAACCAAAGGATGATAATAAAAACGAATAAAGCATTATTTAGAGAGTCACTTCTCGTAGCCACTTCCCACCAATATGCGGGTGAAATACAAAGTAATAATAAGAAAAAAAACGATTTCCGAAATGATTTGAAGAAAAGATGAATAGAAGATGCTGTAAGTACTAAGAAAAAAATAAGTCCGATTCCGACTTCGCCTAACAAATAAAATGGTAAATTAATAATATGCCAGAGTGGAAATGGAGACGGATAGCTGGTTGCACTTAAATGGGTATGTGTGGAATATGGATATTTTCCAATAAGAAGACTATCCCAAAAAAATGATAGTGCCGACCATCTATCAACACGAATATTGTAGGGATTTATTGTAATTAAAGCTCCAACAATAGCAAGAATCATGATGATTAGCAGTCCGCAAAATGCATTTTTAAAAATCTTCTCAGAGACTTTTTGGGAGAACGTGTAAAAAGAACTTACAAGAAACAGGAAGAAAATTATATAAATAGCTAATGAAACTACAGGGCTTATGCCAGCTCGCGGAAAATACTTTATAATAAACAGGGCATTTACAAAAAGAAACAGAAAAATCTGAATAGAATGCTTTCTGAATATATGGATCATTACTGTTATTGCTACCATATATATGTCTAATTGATTATCAGAATTTTTGTGATAGCATTTTGTGTGCCATCCGAACTGGCACATATAACCAGATAAATGCCGGTATTAACTCTTCTGCCACGCGCATCTTTTCCATCCCAGGTTGCCAAACTGCCGTTCGAAACAGTTTCGCATACCAGATTACCATTTATATCGGTTATTTTCACCTGTGCTTTTTCAACTAGCCCTGTAATGGTTATAACACCTTTGTAGTTCGGACGTACCGGATTAGGGTAAGCATGTACATTGTTGAAGCTAGCTCCGGCTTCGCTGGCATCACTCTGGTATGAAACCAATCCTTCGTCAGTGCCAAAAAACACTTCACCTGTCGAAGGGTTGATAGCGATTGATAAAATATTATCCGAAAGTAATGGGCTGTTAGAAGCCGTGAAATGTTGAACAGTCTTTTGTCCGTTTTCCGACATCAGATAAACACCTGAAGTCTCAGTTCCCAGCCATTTTCGGTTAGCTCCATCAATGGCAATTGCCTTGATCTTTTCAGTGGATAGTAAATAATCGGCCAGATTTGTACTGTCGGCGCGAGGTATCTTTACGCGTGAGCAAGTGTAATTGTCTCCGAATACTTTAGATGTATTATTGAATAAAAAAGGTCCTATGTCAGTGCCAACCCAGATAACTCCATTATGGTCTTGCGCAATGGAATAAATAGAACCCGGATATTTCGACGTATATACTGTGTTTCCACTATTATTAAGTTCGGGATAAATAAATGCGGATATAAAAGTTGTTTTGTCATCAGTCTGATCGGAGATTGTGCCATTGTCATTAAAAACACAGATACCGGCGGGACTTGATCGTACCGAGAGAACCCATTTTTGGTTCACATTTTGGTTAGATATTAGTATTTTTCCTAATGTAGGTTTTAGTGCTGCTCCCGGATAATTCAACTGAGTCCATGTTCCATTGGATAACCGAACTTTAATCCCATTTGCAACTCCGGTATTGGCAATAAACAAATTTCCTTGTTTGTCAAAAACTGCACCGTCCAATCGTATATATTGGTAAGGATTAGTTGGTATTATGGTTTCAAGATTACTATTATTATTGTTATACCAATGGGCAAAAGTATTATCTTTAAACTCATACAGCCCGGTTCCGTAGGATGTAACAAAAAAATGTTTAGAGTCGGTGGAGTCAACAGCCACGTTCATCAGGTCGGTAACCGGATATCCTGTTTTATCCTGAATCGTTTTTGAATTAATGTTTGTCCAGGTACTATTTTCGTACATCATGATGTTTCCATCGGTAAGATATTGCGATGCCCAACGACCTCCGGGTACAACAAATAATTTCTTTCCGGCAAAAGTCATATTCCATGGAGAGTTAACGGCCGGACCGGTGGGTTTAAAATAAGTGACCGTTGGAGTTTCGGTGCTTAGCTGTTTGTATGAAACAACGCCCAGACTGTTTGCCGCAAACCAATAGGTATGATTGGATGGGTCATATTCGGCATCGGATATATTTGTAATGCCATTCACCACCTTTGAGTTGAAAAGTGTGTCAACCAGATAGGTCTCGCTGCCCGAAAAGATATTCAGACTGCCATTTGATATAGTAAAGTTGGTTGGAGTTATATCTGAAAGGAATGATGTCCAGGTATTATTACTCTCTTGTTTGTAAAGCTTTCCACCCCGTAGTAATATGAGTTTACCGCCAAAGGAACTGATGTTTTGAAAATCGCCGGTTCCGGGTAATCCGGAAGCTGTGGACCAAAATTCATAATTGGCCAATTGTGTTTCTGCTGCCGAAGCTTTATAAACAGCAGATTTAGATAGAGCGTAAATTGTGCCATTGTGAATAGTAGTACTAAGCACAGCCACTTCCGAAGCATTAGGTCCTATATAATAGGTATCGGCCACTTCTTTTTTGTCCAGATTCAGCACCACAATCCCAAAATTGCAAGCCAGATAGGCTTTGTTTTGGTAAAATTGAATTTGATTGACCGTTTTACCAGAGCTCATTTGCTTATTGTATAAATCGGGCATATTGGTTATTCCTGAATTCCCGATTACATCAATATTGCCATTGCTGTAAATGATAAGCAACTCCTGAGAGGCAGCATTGAATTTTATTTTGCTGATATTTGAACCGTTTAGTCCCGTGAGCTTGCTATAAAAACTTAGTCCGCCATCGGCTTTATCCACCGAGAATAATGCTCCTTCGCTTACAGCGTATACTTTGTTAGTAGATTGGGCAACTTGTGATGCGTTGTTGTATGCCAGATGAGTCTTCCACTTGCCCATAGCCACTTGCGTCCATGCAGGTAAGGTAAGTGCCAATAGAAAAGAACTTATAATTACTATTCTTTTTTGGTGATAATGCATAAAGCTCTTTTTTTTTGAAACAGGAGGCAATTACTTCTTTTATATGATACTGATTTGCATGTAATTCAGAACAATCTATTTTTGTTGCAGATAATCTACCAGCTTTTTTACGGCCAATGCACGATGGCTGATTTGGTTTTTTTCTTCAGCACTCAATTGAGCAAAAGTAGATACGTAGTTTTCCGGCACAAAGATGGGGTCGTAGCCAAATCCACTTGCTCCTCGCGGTTGCACCGTAATATTCCCATTTATTCTTCCTTCAAAGTAAGTTGTTTGACCTCCCTGAATAAGAGCGATGACGGTGCGAAACTTGGCTGAACGATTTTTGTTCTCACCCAACATTGCCAGTACTTTACACATATTGTTCTGTGCATTGTGATCTTCGCCGGCATAACGGGCAGAATAAACGCCGGGTTCACCATTCAGAGCGTCCACTTCCAGTCCGGTATCGTCAGCAAAACAATCCAACCCGAATTTGTCGTGGATATATTGGGCTTTTATTAGTGCATTGCCATCTAATGTATCGGCAGTTTCAGGAATATCCTCCGTGCAATTTAGTTCGGCTAAACTAACGATTGAAAATTCGGGTTCAAGTATGGCTCTGACTTCGTCAAGTTTGTGTTTGTTGTTTGTAGCAAAAACCAGTTTCTTCATATTTTGTCTGTTGGAGTAAATCAAATGCATGCAAAGATAATTATTTTAGGTAACAACAAACCTATTTCTCAGATAGGATTTTAAGGAATCAACTTGTTTTTTATTGATTGACCGATCGATCGTTGGTTTGAATAGAGCTTTTTACCAAACATTTTTCTTATTTTTGCAAGCATAACTCAGGTGAAAAAACAATTGATCAAATGAAGAATTATTGCATTTTATTATTGACCGTTTTTTTTAGCTCTACAATTTTTGCTCAAAATATGGAAGAGCAAAAATACCTGTTAACTACACACACAAATACCTTCGGGCTTTCTACTCTCAGTTTTATCGATCCATATCTTTCTCCGTTAACTTACAGTGGTATGGGCATCCGTTACGAATCTGTTAGCCGTCGCTTTTTATCTCCCGAAAATACGAATATCTCTATGCAGAGCAAGCTCAATCTGGAAGCTGCAGTTACCGAAAATCCGGCAACCACCAGTTCTATGAATTATCTGGGGGTAAATTATAGTTGGGGGTTACATTATCATTTCCGCCCGAGAGAAGGCTTACGGTTGTTAGCTGGGGCACTGCTGGATGCTGATCTTGGCATTAAAGATGTACCTCGAAATGTGAATAACCCGGTAAATATGGACATGAATACGAATTTGAATTTGTCGGGAATAGCAATGTATGATGTTTTTTTCTGGAAGAGAACATTTACGCTTCAGCTTACTATGCAAACTCCGGTTATGGGTTGTATGTTTGTTCCCGGTAGTGGAGCTTCTTATTATGAAATGTTTGAATTGGGCAATCTGAAGGATGCTATTCATTTTAGTTCGTTGCACAACAAACGAGGTTTAAACAGTGCTTTTACGATAGCTGTACCGTTTAATCGATCTGTCTGGCGATTTGGCTGTGGATTAAATTTGTTGAACTACTCGGCCAACGATATGGTTTTTCGAAAAAATGAATTTACATTCACGGTCGGGACAACTTTTGATATGGTTACTTTCGGGGGCCGGAAAAACAAAGCCCCCCGGAATTTTATTACAACAAATAATTGATTATTCTTAGTCTTTTCCCCGAAACTCCAATGAAACTAAAAACAAAATATAGTTTGTCCTTTGTCCTTTCGGTTCTTCTGTTGTCTTCGTGTATGAATGAAGCCGCAGTAGAGCCCAACACGCATAGAGGAAACTTTGAGTCGTTGTGGAAGATTATCGATACCCGGTATTGTTTTCTTGATTACAAAAATGTAAATTGGGATTCTATTTATACGGTTTACTCAGCACAAGTTGATACTGTAAGAGGTGAACTGCGATTCTTCGATATGATGGGCAGCATGCTTGCCGAGCTGAAAGACGGTCATGTGAATCTTTATTCCGATTTTAATGAGAGCCGTTACTGGAAATGGTTTACCGACTATCCGGATAACTTTAGCTTGTCGCTTATTAAATCCAGTCGGTATCTGGACGATGATTATCTGATTGCTGCTGGTTTTAAATACAAACGAATCGCCAATGGGCAGATTGGCTACATTTATTACGAGAGTTTTGCAGATGGTTTCTCCGATAATAACATTGCTTATATTATGAATTATTTTTCGGCCTGTAAAGGATTGATTATTGATGTTCGTAATAACGGCGGAGGTTCACTTGATTGTTCCAAGCAGTTAGCTTCGTATTTTTTTCAACAGGAAACTGTTACCGGCTACATTCGTCATAAAACGGGTTACGGACATTCTGATTTCTCGAGCCCTGTTGCTATGAAAACACCGGCACATAAAACTATTCAGTGGCAACGTCCGGTAGTTATCTTGACCAATAGGATGTCGTACAGTGCAACCAATGATTTTGTAAACAGAATGAAACAATCACCTTTGGGAATCATCGTCGGCGATAAAACCGGTGGTGGGGGCGGATTGCCGCTTTCGAGCGAAATCCCGAATGGTTGGATGGTTCGTTTTTCATCTTCACCCATGTATGATGCCAATATGGTAAGCACCGAGTCGGGCATCGATCCCGATTATCCGGTTAGTCTCAAGCCTAATGACGAAGCTACGGGATATGATACAATAATAGAAAGAGCGATAAAACTAATAAAATAGAGCAGAGACAGGGAGTAAATGGAAAAACTCAAAATAACCGAAATGAACCGCCTTACGGTGGAAGAGTTCAAGGACGAAAAAAAAACAGCACTTGTGGTGGTGTTGGATAATGTGCGTAGTTTACACAATGTAGGATCGGTATTTCGTACGGCAGATGCCTTTTTGGTAGAATCGGTGTACCTTTGTGGGATTACTTGTACGCCTCCGCATGCCGAAATACATAAAACGGCCCTGGGTGCCGAAAATACGGTTGACTGGAAACATTACGAAGATACACTTCTGGCTGTTGCCGATTTAAAATCAAAAGGGTATACTGTTTTAGCTATTGAACAGGCTAAGGGAAGTACCATGCTTACGAATTTGCAACTGGATAAAAACCAAAAGTATGCAGTTATTCTGGGCAACGAGGTGAAAGGTGTGCAGCAAAGCGTGGTGGATATGTGCGACGGTTGTATTGAAATTCCGCAATTCGGAACGAAGCATTCGTTGAATGTAAGTGTTACGGGTGGAATAATTATTTGGGAACTATTTAAGCAGTTGTATTGATTATGGATTGGAGAGATAAATTGAACGGATTAAAATCCGAATTGCCACAGGTAGAAGAAGTGGTTTCTCAAGAAAAAGTAAAACCGGTAAAAAAACGCCAGGCTGAACCTTTGCGTGTGGAGCTTGACAAACGCAATGGAAAACCGGCCACACTTGTTACCGAGTTTCAGGGCAAGGACGATGAGTTGAAAGAGCTGGCTAAAACTTTGAAAATAAAGTGTGGTGCCGGTGGTTCTTCGCGTAATGGGGAGATTCTGGTGCAGGGTGATTTTCGAACAAAAATTGTTGACATCTTACTTGGGATGGGATTTAAAGTAAAGAAAATTAATTTCAAATAAAGTCCTCAAACTTTCATGTAATATGAATCGGTTAGTCATCCTGTTATTTCTCGGCTTGTTTCTTGCTGCTTGTTCTCCTACCGATAAGGAGTTAAAGCGGGCCGAAAAGCTCATGCCGACTAACCCTGATTCTGCATTGCTTGTTCTTAAACAGTTGCAATCAAATAAGCATATGAGTAGTTCCAGCCGGGCTCTGTATGCGCTTCTGATGAGTCAGGCTCTGGACAAAAATAACATTCGGGCAGAGTCCGATTCATTGATTCGGATTGCTACTAAGTATTATTCAGATGATGAACCTCTTCGTGCGGCTTATGCTCAACTTTATTTGGCCCGTTGCGAAAATAATTTGGGAAATAGTAGGGAGCAAGCGCTGGCTTTACTCAAAGCACAGGAGTTTGCCGCTAAATGTGAAGATCCCAAGCTGCAGGGCTTAATTTATGGCGACAAAGCGGATATGTATCAGTCGCAGGGGCAAACCGATAGCATGATACTATATAATAGGTTGTGTTTTTATTCCTTTCAGAAAGCCAACGATGCCCGAAACTCAGTTTTAGCTCTGATAACTATGGGAAATGGATATTTGCATAAGTCTGAATTTGATAGTGCAATAAGGTTTTACCATGAAGCTGATAAAATGTCAAAACCCATGAAAGAGTCTGTGTTGAGCTCCACAATTTACAGGGCTTTGGGCGGCGCAATGTTTAAACAACAAAAATATACCGAAGCTTTGGACTATTTTCGGCAGACCCCACTTACTGAAACAGATCGGTATAACTATAATAAGTGGTACCTGATGGCTATGACCTTTTTGCGTATGAATCAGCTCGATTCGGCAAAAGTGTATCTCTGCAAAGTGAAAAACCCATACGAAATGGCTTCCGATTATTATCGGTTATGGGAGGAATTGTGTGAGAAGCAGGGGAAACTTTCAGAATCGTTGTATTATGCAAAGCGTTTAGTCGATGTAAAAGATTCGATACAGCAACGTACATTGGCAAGCAGCTTTGCCGGTATGGAGAAAAAATACAAGTATGAACACTTGTTGGTAGATAATAAGAATCTGGTTATTGAAAATAAGCAAAATGGAATTGTACTTTTATTTTCGTTGCTTATTTTGAGTGTGATCATAATTATTTTTCTGGTCTGGCGGTTTAAGGCTAACAAAAATAAATTACTTATTCAAAAGCAAATTATCGATCAGCGTAATAGTTTGATAGCTGCAGAGAGAGAAAATAATAGCCTGATGAATCAGCAAATGCAGATGCAACATTTACTACTCAAAAATGTTGAACAATATAGAAAACGCGTTATTAAGGGTGTGGATATATCGGGTGCCGAAACGGAAAACTCTAAAAATAATGTGCAAACTAACGCTTTTCACGAAGAATTAATCAGTCATGTGGACCTGATTCATTCAAATATTTCCAAACGATTGTCCGAATGTTACCCTATCCTGACTCAACGGGATATACTGGTTTGTTGTTTAATTCTCGCCGACTTTGATTCCGGCATGATTTCTACCATTCTTGATGTTAAACCAGACTCGGTAAATGTCCATCGCGGACGCTTGCGTAAAAAGCTGGAATTGCAGAATCCTGAAAGTCTTCAAAACTTCCTCCGCTCATTTTGACTCTATTTTAACGTCTCTGTTTTTCTTAAAAAGGCGATGTATATATGTTAAGCTTTTATTTTATATGTATTATGTTGTAGTAAAGGGTTTTAATAGACTGTTAAACGCGCTGATGTATATAAAATAAATATGACGTTTTTAGAAATAATGCCTGATATTTTGTTTTACTTTGCATCGTAATTTTAAACAGAGATGATATGGCTAAATTTAATTTCAATCAGAATGCCGGATTCTATATGATAGATCCGATGACTCTCGAGGGTAATGGGAAAGATGATACAGATCCAAAAGACGATCCCATTATATCGGTACCTCCAAAGACATTAACGTTGATTTAATCCAACGTTTTTCAAGTTTTGTTTTTAATATATGTGCAGTGAACGCATATTAAACCTAACATGTTAGTCTGTTTTTTACAAAAAGTACCTCTACGCCGGGCAAAGTGTCCATTTCTGTGATGCTTTTGCTTTGGCTAAAAGGGAAAATTATTTATTCTTGTTTGCATGCCACTGTCTATTATTTAGATGGTGGTTTTTTATTTGCAATAATATCTACTGTTGGATTGTCTTTTTTTTATGGACTGCAACTATTTACTATTAAGAAAACAGCCAAAAATAGCGTTGAAATCGGACGATTTGATGAAAATTGGTTTCTAACTCTCCTTCAAACTGGTTGTAATAGCTTCAACAAAAAACCGGACAACAACCGATATCTTATTTCGCATATTATTCGCATCTCATTTTGTTGCTGTTTCATTATTTTTATTCATTGCGGAATGCTATAAGTTGATAATATTAGATTTTTAGTTATTGCAAGTTGCAGTGAATGTTTTTCTATATAAATAAATTTATGGCTAAATTCTATATAAATTATTTCATTATTTTTGTATTGAAAAATATTGCAATCTAAGGAAAATAATAATTTCTTTATTGCCGTAAGATGCATTAATAAATAATCTGATTAAACCATGCTCTGAGAATTAATATCGGGCTGTATCCACCTTATTTTAATGAATATGAAAGTGAAAAATCTTGTTTTTAAGTCGATCCATGTGTCACATGTGAGCAATGAGGATGCCATGGCTCTGTTTGGAGGTACTTGTGACTTGGTGAGTGCTGCAAAGGGCTGTCTTGGTCCGGTTGCACTATCAATTCTGGCTGAATTGATAGTTCGTACCCACGAATGTAATGCACAAGTAAACCGTTTGAGGGAAAGTCGCCTTTCCGGCGAAGTAAAAAAGCTTCGCAAAGGTTGTACTGAGCTGTTTGCAGAAATAAAAAGGACCATATCATTCTGCAGCAAGTCCAGGGATAAGACGGTGAGTATCGCGGCGCATCAATTGTTGTTGGCTTTTAAGCCAAGCTGGAATATTCATAAAGACTCACTTCCAACGCAAATAGATATGACCATCGGACTGATAGATAGGTATCATGCTGATGCCGCATTAGTTGCTGCAGGCTGGGTTGTAGCTGTTGATGAATTGATAACCGAGTGGGCAGAGCTAAATGTCCGGTTTCTCGAAGTGTTTCAGGCTCGTGAGGCCGAGATCAGTTCGAGAGCGCCTTCGGGGACCAATCTCCGACCGGCTGCAAACGAAAGTTATATGCAACTCTGCACTGCCATTGAGCAGGCTGCAAACTATACTCCCAGCGATGAATTGCTTCTGCTTTTTGACCAAATGAACTTGCTGCGCAAAAGAACGCATAAACTTATGACGGCAAAGAAGTCGCGAGCTGAAGAATAATGTGCCTTCCGGAATTAATTCCTTAACCCGAAAATTGTCAGTAATAATTATTACTTTTACTTTTCAAATTTAAAGCATGTTGGCTTCTTTCGACAGAGGGAAGATCAGGTGAAATATATTATGCTCAATATCTATCGTGCCTCTGCCGGTTCGGGCAAAACATACCGGCTTACGCAAGACTATATCCACTTGCTGTTCGACCCTAAACGGGAGCGTGCGCATCGTCGTATTTTGGCGGTGACGTTTACCAACAAGGCTACCGACGAAATGAAAACGCGCATACTGAAAGAGTTGCACGCCTTGTCGCAGGCCGAAAAATCAGATTATCGCACAGGTTTGATGACTAAATTCGGGATGGGTGAAGATGCCGTTAATGTGCGGGCAAAACATATTCTTACCACCATCCTGCACGATTATTCGTCGTTTTCAATTAGTACTATCGACCGATTCTTTCAGCAAGTTATTCGTTCGTTTGCACGCGACATTGGGGTGCATGGTGGGTATAATCTGGAACTTGATAATTCGTCGACGCTGGAACAATCGGTGGATAATCTTTTTCTTGATTTGTCGAAAGATGAAAATAAGCAACTCCTGCAATGGCTTACCGCTTACGCTGAAGAGCGCATTGAGCAGTCGGAAAACTGGAATATGCGGGGAAACATTATGGAGTTGGGTAAAGAAATTTTCAAGGAAAGCTATCAGC
>Ga0302167_10000734_pt1 | contig 15139 bp, 13 predicted proteins | sample I_Fen_N1_1_FD_193496 | JGI IMG/M metagenome (GOLD analysis project Ga0302167, IMG submission 193496) | Peat permafrost microbial communities from Stordalen Mire near Abisko, Sweden - I_Fen_N1_1 | ecosystem: Environmental > Terrestrial > Soil > Wetlands > Permafrost | place: Sweden: Abisko...
ATTTTGATAATGCATCTTTCTCAAATTCCTTGTAATCAAATTCTTCTGTCTTCTTCATTTAAACTTGTCTTTATAGGGTAAATATAATGATTTTCCCTTTTCTGACACAGTTTATTGAATAGACCCTGGATGGAAGCTAAAAGGGAGATGGAAAAGAAAGCGAAAGCATCCTATTATTGACGGTGAAATGGGGGAAAGAAGAAACCCCTAACCCCTAAAGGGGGATTTAAAGTTACTTTCGTCTCCTAAGTTGCGGATATCAAAATAGGATATTATAGGAGAATTGTAAAGGAATTGAAAAGAGACGTACTAATCCAAAGTTCCCCTTTAGAGCTTGTCCGACTCTTGGCGGAGGTTAGGGGTTGATAATCACAAACTAAATTTCCCGTAACTAAATACTAATCACTTAAAAAAAACATTATGACATCAAAACAAAGCAGCATTTATTCCATGCTAAGACGTATCGTCACCTTTCTGAGAAAAGAAGCAAGTGCATTATCTTCACTTATGGTATTGGCACAGTTACTCACCGAACTGGAAAACAACCTCAATGAGATTGATACCCTCAAAGAGCAACAAGCCACCGACATTACCGGACTAAGCAAACAAAAAGATGCATTGCGCAAAACGGCAACACAAAAGGCAATCGAAATTTGCAAAGCGCTCCTGGCTTTTGCTAAAATAACGAACAATATCGTGCTGGCAAATGAGGTAGCCTATACCGAAACCGACTTCCGAAAAGCCTCCGACAACGAAGTGGATACACAACTGTCGGTTATCTATTCGGCTGCCCTCCGCTATCAAGGCGAATTACAACAGTATGGCGTAACACCCAATAAACTGCCCGAACTAAAAACATCCATAGATGCCTTCAAAGCAGTCATAGGTACCCCAAAAAACGGAACAATAGGACGTAAGCAAATTACCGATCGGCTGGCAACTCTTTTTGCGGATGAAATGGTGATTATCGATAAAATTGATTTATTGATCGAAACACTGAAATTCAGCAATCCTACTCTATACACCGAGTATCAATACAACCGCAAGATCAACTATTTCGGCTCATCACTGATGGTCAACAGTGCCATTACCGATGCCGAAACAGGACTAGGACTACCGGGCGTAGTGATGACGTTTATACTGGATGGCGTTACCGTACTCGAAAAAACTACCGGTTACAATGGCGGAACAAATATCAAATCCATCAACCCCGGCGTATATAGCGTCAACCTCTCCAAACCGGCCTACGCCAACCAAACCATCACCGTCAGCATTCCCGGCGACGACCTGATCACCATAACCGCTGCCATGGTAAAAGAAACCACCGTAAAAGAAAGTCGATAAACTGCAAGCGCTGACACAATAACCTGCACCAAGAGAGAGTTGAAGAGTATTCGACTCTCTCTTTTCCTTTTGGACCCAGAGCCGAACCCTGAGACTTCGGCGTGAGCGTTCGACTGAGCTCACGCCGAAGTCTCAGTCGAACGCTTGCCGAAGGGGAAGGGTCGTTTCGACTTCGCTCAACGACCGACGAACCTTGAGCGAAGCCGAAAGGTAGCCGAAAGAAAAGAAATACCCCGAAGGGGTTAAATATGAATAACCCCCGGTGAAGCCTGCCTGCGGTAGGCAGGCTTGCGAAACCGGGGGAATGACAGCCTCCCACTACATAGAGCCCTGTAGGGGCGAAACAATTTATTCAGAGACTGAAAATAATTTAATAAATCGGCACTCGGTTAAAAAGGATTGTGTAACTTTGGGGCTGAAAAATAAAAAAACTTTTTTATTCCAAAACCGGTGAAATAAATGCTCAACCAGAATCCTGAACAAATAGCCAGAGACCAAATCGACAAGCAATTGTCGGAATGTGGTTGGATTATTCAGAGTAAGCAGAGGATAAATCTTCATGCCGGGTTGGGTGTGGCAGTGCGTGAATATCAGACAGATGTTGGTCCGGCAGATTATGTGTTATTTGTTGGAGGGAAACCGGTTGGCATTATTGAGGCTAAACGCGAAGAGGAAGGACAGAAATTCTCAGTACACGAAAGTCAGGTAGAGGAATATGCCAAAGCCAAGCTAAAGCTGATTAATAACGAGCCTTTGCCGTTTCTGTATTTAAGTACGGGAGCTATCACCCGCTTTGCCGATGCGCGCGACCCCAAACCACGTTTCAGGGAAACATTTACATTCCATCGCCCCGAAGGATTGCAAAGCTGGTTACGCAAAGATAAATCACTGCGCCGACGCATGGCAGAGGATATGCCCGCATTGATTACCACCGGATTGCGCGATTGTCAGATAGACGCCATTACCAAATTAGAAGAATCGTTTAAAAAGAATAAGCCGAAAGCACTGATTCAAATGGCTACCGGTTCGGGTAAAACATTTACAGCCATTACCTTTATCTACCGCTTACTGAAAAACGTAAAAGCCAACAAAGTGCTGTTTCTGGTAGATACGAAAAACCTTGGCGAACAGGCCGAAGGTGAATTACGCAGCTATATACCACAAGACGACAACCGCCTTTTTCCAGAACTGCATGGTGTAGTGAGATTGAACAGCTCATTTGTACCGCAGGACTGTCAGGTATATATCAGCACCATTCAGCGATTGTATTCTATTCTGAAAGGAACAGAACTGGATGAAAGCGCCGAACAGGAAAACCCGAACGAACTGAAGAGTTTTGCCAAAGAGGCTATGCCGGTGGTTTATAACGAAAAAATCCCCATTGAGTTTTTCGACTTTATTGTGATTGACGAATGTCACCGAAGCATCTATAACCTTTGGAAACAGGTGTTGGATTATTTCGATGCGTTTCAGGTGGGACTTACCGCTACGCCTGATAACCGTACGTTTGGTTATTTCAATCAGAATGTGGTTTCGGACTACGGTTATGAAAAAGCGGTGATTGATGGTGTGCTGGTTCCGTACAATGTCTACACCATCGAAACACAAATAACCCAACAAGGTGCAGCCCTAAAAATGGGCGAAATGGTGGATAAACGCGAACGCCTTACCCGCAAGAAGTTTTGGGAAGCGGTGGACGAAGATGTGGAATACAGCGGCAAACAATTGGACAGGGATATTGTAAACCCCAGCACCATTCGCTCCATTATCCGTGAAGTGAAAAACACCTTACCTGCCATATTCCCCGATCGTTATGTAGGGACAAGTCGCGACTTGTCCGATTTTGAAGTCCCCAAAATGTTGGTGTTTGCCAAGACCGATAGCCACGCCGAAGATATTATAGAAATTATACGGGAAGAATTTGACGAGAGCAACGATTTTTGCAAGAAAATCACCTATCAAAGTTCCGAAGACCCCAAAACGATACTCAACAGTTTTCGTAATCTGTATTACCCACGTATAGCCGTTACGGTGGATATGATTGCCACAGGTACCGATGTGCGACCGCTGGAAGTGTTGCTTTTTATGCGCGACGTGAAAAGCCGCAGCTATTACGAACAAATGAAAGGACGGGGTACACGCACCTGCTCTATCGAAGAATTGCGTGCCAAGGGAACTCCTTCGGCTAAGTTCTCCAAAGACCATTTTGTGATTATCGATGCCGTTGGTGTGGAGCAATCGCAGAAAACCGATAGCCGACCGCTGGAAAAAGCACCCGGTGTATCGCTCAAAGAAGTATTACAGCGCATTGCTGTGGGAGATCGAAGTGAAGAAATGCTGACCACACTGGCTAATCGACTGCTCCGCCTCGATAAACAAATAAATACACACGAAAAGGAAACATTCAGTTCGTTGGCTGATGGCAAAACCATAAACAATGCGGTGAAACAATTGCTCAATGCCTATGACCCCGACACAGTGGAAGGGATACGGGTACGTGTGCAAACCGATAACAAAGGTCTTCCACCCACTGAAATTGAATCAGACATACAAGCCGAGCAACAACGCATGGTGGAACAGGCAGTGGCTGTATTTCATAATCCCGATCTACGCAACTTTATTACTGATGTGCGTAAAAAGTACGATCAGATAATTGATACACTGAATCAGGACACCATCACCAAAAGTGCTTGGGTAAAGGATATTGAAGCCGAAGCACAGCAAACCGTGCAGGACTTTAAAGCATGGATAGTAGCTCATAAAGATGAAATCACAGCGTTACAACTGTTCTACGGACAGCCTTACCAACGCCGGGAGTTGACTTACAAAATGATTAAAGAGCTTTCGCAAAAACTGGTATTGGACAAACCGAACCTGGCACCTATGCAGGTATGGCGCGCTTCGACTACGCTCAGCGGCCTGAAAAGGTCTTTGAGCGAAGCCGAAAAGACAAGTCCGCTCAATGAACTGATTGCCTTGGTGTCTTTAGTCCGTAATGTATGTGGCATTGACGAAATGCTCACTCCTTACGACAAAACAGTGGATAAGAACTTTCAGGACTGGGTATGGAAACGACACTCCGGCGCTGGACATAAGTTCACCGAAGAACAAATGGAATGGTTACGTATGATTAAAGAACATGTAACCAGTAGTTTCCATATAGAGAAAGACGATTTTGATTACAATCCATTCAATTCGCAGGGTGGTTTAGCCCGTATGTGGCAATTGTTCGGTGACGAAACGGAAGAGATTATTAATGAATTGAATGAGGTGTTGGCAGCGTGATTTTTTCGTACATTTGCATAATGAAATTATAAAATTACTGCTTAGTTGAGAATCTTATGAAAACCAATAACTTAATGCCTGCCAGAACACTTGGACTCGGATATTTCATTCGTGAACAAATGGAATATAGAGTATGGGATATTGACGCTCTATCCAATAAATCAGGCATTGACTTATCAGAGTTAAACTTACTCTTGAACAACAAAAAAACTCTTACTGTTGAAACTGCAAAAAATCTGGCAAACGTTTTTTGTTCTTCTTATCAGTATTGGATGAATTTGGATTCAAAATCAAATCGAAATACAGAAAAACTATGATTAGTAATTGTTTTAATATTAAAGAAATAGCTGAAGGTGGTCAGAAGAAAGTTTATCTTGCTGAACACCCAGATGTGGGCAAAGTTGTAATAAAAAGAGGTGAAATCAGGAGTTTTACATCGCTCGAAAGAATTAAACGTGAAGTGGATTTGTTATCGGAAATAAATTCCTCTTTTTATCCCGTACAGCATCATTTCAATATAGATGTGAAAACCAAAGAATTCGAAATTGTTGAAGAATATATAGAAGGAGTTGTTCTAAGAGACACAATGCCTCAATTTAAAACTTCAACGGATATATTCAAATTGTTCGGCTCATTAGTTGACGGTCTATCAATAATTTGGGATAAAAATATAGTTCATCGGGATTTAAAACCGGAAAATATAATTATTCGTCCTGATGGTATGCCCTGTATTATTGATTTAGGGATTGCTCGTTTCCTTGATTTAGAATCTCTCACGAGAACAATTTCACCCATGGGACCCTGTACACCAATTTATGCAGCACCAGAACAATTGACAAATAACAAAGCTTTAATCGACCCCAGAACTGATTTCTTTGGATTAGGAATTATTGCTCTTGAACTATATTTGGGAGTTCATCCTTTTGACCCAAACTATGTCGGCAATCAGTATTCTATTGTTGAAAACATCATGCAAAACAAATATGTTGTACAAACTGACATTGTCGATAAAGATTCAGCGATTGAAGAATTTGCAATTAGAACACTGCAAACACAACCATACAATAGATTTAGAAATTATCAGATGTTAAACGCTTTTATAAACACACAAATTTAATATGAAAGTATATCATCAAACCGGATTTAGACATAACTGGAATATTGAATCTTTTCAAAATGGAGTTGGGGATGGGTTGATTTATTCTCCGGTAAATATTGATGCTGATAGATTATTAGCATTAGATACGAATTTAAAAAACACAGGATTCCTTGACCCACAGCTTTATCTGTTAAATGAGGCGAAAGGTACTATTGACACTTATCCATATTTCCCGGGAAATTTAAGACCAGATTTTACAACTCCTGATTTAGATAATAGCAATGTTCAATTAGCAAAATTATGTGTTGATTATCAGCAAGCCAATGACTTTAATTATCTGGTAATACCAACAAGATATTTCGCTGATAATCCAACTTCTTTTTATGATCAAAGTTCTGATTATTTTGTACAGCCATTTTGCGACTATGTTAGAACAATTAATATCAACAAAAAGATACTGCTTTCTGTTATTGTAAAAACGATAATGCTAACTGACGAGGAAAAGCGAAATGAAGTTTTGAACTGGATAACAGGGCATCAACATGTTGATGGAGTTTATTTGATTTTTGAAAATAACTTTGCATCTAAACAAATAAAAGATTTCGATTATTTATTGAATGCGTTGCGATTTATCAAAATACTGAAAGACAATCAAATGGAAGTGCATTTAGGTTATACCAACACTGAAGCACTTTTGTATAGTGTTGCGATGCCCGATTCTGTAACCATTGGTTCGTATGAAAACCTGCGTTCATTTGGGATTAAACGTTTTCAGGATTTAGAAAATGGTCCCATGCGTTCACCAAATGCAAGATTGTATAGTTCGCAACTTTTACAATGGTTAGATTACAAATATATTCAGGCAATGGAAACACTAATACCTGATTATGAGTCTTATTTTGATAATTCAGAATATCAACCATTGATGTTTACGCCAGAATTTAAATGGCATTTTGCGAAATCGGAACCATATAAACATTATTTCTTTATTTTCGACCGTCAGGTGAAGAATTTGCCTGTAAATCAGGAAGAACGAATTTTAGAACTGAAAAGAATGATAAAGAATGCTATCACTTTATTCCAAACAATAGAAAATGATGTACTTTTGGATGATGAAAGCAATGGCTCTCATTTGCCTACATGGTTCAATGTTATTAATGCTTTTCAAAAAGAATTAAACAAATAATATGTTCACTACCGAACAAGAAATGTCGTTATTATTTGAGAAGTTTCTGAAATTGAATTTTGGAAATACCTACCTCAAAGAATGTCAGGGACTATTTGGCGTCCCTGATTATGTTTTCTATGCCAAACAGAATCAGGAATTATCTATTATCTCATTTGAATTAAAGCTGAAAGATTGGAAAAGAGCTGCTAAACAAGCATTTCGTTACAAGAGTTTTTCAAATATTGCTTATGTTGTACTTTCGAGTAAAAGTGCCAATGCAGCACTAAACAACATTGAGCTTTTTGAGAAATACAATATTGGTTTAGCAAAGTTTGATAAAGAGAGTGATTTTGAAATTTTGTACAAACCTGAGTTAGGAACACCATATTCTGAAAACTTAAATCAGAAATTGCTCGATTCTATTGGCTCAAGTCGCAAGAAATCAAAAAATGTAGAAACTCTTTTCAGACCAATAACTATCCATGAAACTGCAATCTAACGAAAATAATATACCAAAAAACTGGCAAGTAAAGAAGTTGGGGGAAGTGTGCCAGCTTAAAAATGGCTTTGCATTTAAAAGTACAGACTATCAAGAAAATGGGATACCTGTAATTAGAATTTCTGATATAAACCAAGGGATTGTTTCAGGTGAAGACTCTATTAAAGTTGAATCAAAGGATATTTACGATAACTATTTGGTTGAAAATAATGATATTCTTGTGGCAATGTCAGGAGCAACAACTGGAAAGTTTGGAATATATAAAAGTACTGAAAAGGCATATCAAAATCAACGAGTTGGAAAATTTAAAATCCACGATGAGAAAGTTCTAAACAATCAATTTCTTTTTTATCAAATCAATTCTCTAAAACGACAAATAGAGAAAGATGCATATGGAGGAGCACAACCCAATATATCTTCCAACAAGATAGAACAAATGGAAATTGTTCTTCCCCCTCTCCCAGAACAACTAGCAATAGTTTCCAAAATAGAAGAACTGCTGAGCGACCTCGAAAACGGCAAACAACAACTACTTACCGCACAACAGCAACTGAAAGTGTATCGGCAGAGTTTACTGAATACAATAATTTCAGATAAAAACTGTCAATCGATTCAGAATATCATATTAAAATTAGATCAAGGTTGGAGTCCTAAATGTCTAAATGAGAATTCGATTAATAATGACGAATGGGCTGTTATTAAAACCACTGCTGTACAGTTTGGCAAGTTCAATTCTCTTGAAAATAAAATTCTGCCTAAAGATTTAAAACCAAGAGAACAACATGAATTGAAAGTTGGTGATATTCTAATAACTCGAGCCGGACCAAGAATTAGAACAGGTGTATGTTGTATGGTAAAATCAACAAGACCAAAGTTAATAAATTCTGATAAAGTTTATAGAATTAGAGTAAAAGAGAGTGTTATAAATCCTGCTTACTTTGAATTAATACTTAATACGCCTCACTATCAACGAGAAATTGAAAGATTGAAAACAGGAATTAGCGAAAGTGGCGTTAATTTAACGCAATCACAATTCCTCAAAATTGAAATTCCAGTTCCTATATTAATGGAACAACAACTCATTGTCGATGAACTTGAAAGCAAACTCACTGTTTGTGATAAGATAGAAGAAACTATAAGCCGAAGCTTGCTGCAGGCTGAGACATTGAAGCAGAGTATATTGAAAAAGGCGTTTGAAGGGAAATTGTAATAAAAAACATATAATGCTAAATATAAAAATCTAATTTAAACTTCAATTCAATATGATTTTTACCGACAATTCAAAAAGAATAGTTAAAAATATTTATCCTTGTTTTTTACTTAATAAAAATGAGGGTTGGAATGATTACTGGAGTTATAAAACTCTATATGGTTTATCTTACTATAGAAGTAGAAATGATGTTGTTGAAATTGGTGCAGTTAAAATATTGGATAAAAATAACGCAGACACAAAATTGCCTTTTGAATTTGAAAGTTTAGAAGATAATTTTTGTTCATTGGGATGCGATATTGATTATTATGAGGCTCTCAAGATACAAGTACCTGATTATAATGATTTTTTGGAAAGAATTAATGATCTTGCTTTTAATCCTGGAATTGCTGAAGATTTTGAATTGGAAGAAGGAGTAAAAACTTCACTTTTAAGATATAGTGAGGCAGAAAAAGCTTTTAAACAAGCAAAAAGTATAATTACGGGTAGAAATTATAAAGAAGCGTTTCATTTTAAATATAATTGCATTTTAGGAAAAGCAGATGGTGAGCATAGTGTAGAATTTAATTTTAAATCTGTTGATCATATTCCTAATAGAATTATTGCAATAGTTGGAAAAAATGGAACTGGTAAAACACAATATCTTTCTAAACTAGCCTTAGATTTAAGTGGTCAAAAAAAAACAAAAGAAAATTATGGTGAATTTGATCCTTCTAGGCCACTATTTAATAAAGTAATTGCAGTATCATATAGTGCTTTTGACAGTTTTACAATTCCTTCAAAAAATAAAACATTTAGTTATAAGTATTGTGGTTTGAGAGATAATAAAGGATTTCTTACTGCAAATAAACTTATAGATATATATAAAGAGTCTGTTTTTCAAATCCAACACAAAAATAGAGAAAGTGTATGGTATTCTGTTTTAAAAGATATTATTCCAGAAGACATACTTGATTCAATATACTCAGATTTATTTGAGAATGAAAATTTTGAAAAAGTAGTGAAAGAGGGTAAAAGTACATTAAGTTCTGGGCAAAGTATATTAGTCTATGTAATGACAGAAATAATTGCAAGCATTAAAGACGAATCATTAATACTATTCGATGAGCCTGAAATGCATTTGCACCCAAATGCAATTGCGAATTTAGTCAGGATGCTTCATAAACTGCTTGAACGTTTTGATTCTTATGCAATTTTAGCAACTCATTCTCCAATCATATTACAAGAAATTCCATCGGAATATGTACGTGTTTTTACTAGACAAGGGAACACCCCATTTACTAGAAAGCTCGGTTTTGAATCATTTGGAGAGAATCTTACCACGTTAACAGAGGAGGCGTTTGATACAATTGAGATTAAAGGTACATATAAGGAGTGGTTTGAAAAAATTGCAAGTGTTATGAGCTATGAGCAAGCTTTAGTGATTTTTAGAGATAGATTATCATTTAATGCAAGAATCTTTTTGAAATCACAATATGAAAAATCTTAAAAAACCTACTCACCTTGATCATCATGTTGAAATTGATAATATAATTGCTGCAAAAACAAAAAAAATCTTCAAAGATGAATTAGAGATGTTAAAACCTCATATCCATGATAGATATAGAAAGTATATAAAAGAGTTTGATTTAAATAATCTTATTAGCGTATCTGATTCATATCATGTCGGAAATAAAAGCTTAGTCTCTTGTTATTCCAGTGGAGGTGTAAAGATTGCAGCGATAAAAAAGGCTATTACTGATTTGCAGGATGAATTTAGTAATGAAAAGTGCATGTATTGTCAAATAAAAGATCCCGATTCGTTTGACCATTATTTGCCTAAAGATTCATACCCTGAGTTTTCAGCTTTAGCACTAAATTTAGTGCCATGTTGTATTACATGCAACATGAAGAAAGATGAATATTGGAAAGAGTCTGGAGAAATCGGGATAATAAATTTTTATTTGAATGCTCTACCTAATGCTCAATTTCTATTCGTTGGAATTAATTCAAATCCTCTTGATGAAACTCCAATAATAAGTTTTGAAATAAAAAACGTTACTCACATTGATCCAGATTTATTTAAAATAATTCAAAAACACTATAAAAGGCTTAAACTTATAGATAGATATAATGAATGTGGAAGAAAGGAAATATCTGAATGTCGAAGGACATTAAAATCTTATGGTAGAAACTCTTCTATTGAAGATAACATGGTAAACATCATGGATTATGCAACACAACTAAAAAATGATTTCGGTGAAAACTATTGGAAATCAATATTCTACGATGGTATTAGTCGTGAAAAAGATATTATAAAACAACTTAAATAATAATGAGCAATAACACTTCCTCTATAGTCTCCAAAGTATGGTCATTCTGTAATCCACTGCGCGATGTGGGCGTTGGATATGGTGATTATCTGGAGCAACTTACCTATCTGTTGTTTTTGAAAATGGCAGACGAATACAGTAAACCACCTTATAATCGTGCGCTAAATATCCCTAAGGAATACAACTGGGAAAGTCTCACAGGCATAAAAGGTGCAGAGCTTGAAATCCATTATGTAAATCTACTACGGGAGTTAAGTACTGAAAAAGGCATATTGGGCCAGATATTCACCAAGAGTCAGAACAAGATACAAGACCCTGCCATGCTGGCCAAAATCATTGATATGATAAACAGCGAACAATGGCTGGTGATGGGTGCCGATGTAAAAGGGGATATTTATGAAAAGCTGTTGGAACAAAACGCACAGGACGTAAAGAGTGGAGCTGGCCAGTATTTTACACCGCGCCCATTGATTCGTGCCATGGTAGAATGTATTCAACCGCAGCCTATGAAAACCATTGCCGACCCGGCATGTGGTACGGGTGGTTTCTTTTTGGCAGCGTATGATTATCTGGTGGCAAACAATAAACTGGACAAAGACCAAAATAAGTTTCTGAAACTCGAAACCTTTTACGGTAATGAAATTGTTGCAAGCACCCGCCGCTTAGCATTGATGAATATGTTCTTGCACAATATCGGCGATATTGACAGTGATAACTTCATCTCGCCCGCTGATGCGTTGATAGCTGCTTCACCTATCACTTACGATTATGTATTGGCCAATCCGCCTTTCGGTAAAAAGAGCAGTCAAACATTTACGAACGAAGAAGGCGAGCAGGAAAAGGATGATTTGACGTATAACCGTCAGGATTTTTGGGCAACCACAAGTAACAAACAGCTGAACTTTGTGCAACATATCCGCTCCATGTTGAAGACAACAGGAATGGCCGCTGTAGTTGTGCCAGACAATGTATTGTTTGAAGGTGGAGCAGGTGAAACAGTCCGTAAGAAATTGTTGGAAACAACTGATTTGCATACCATTTTACGTCTTCCTACAGGTATATTCTATGCCAATGGCGTAAAGGCGAATGTCATTTTCTTTGATAACAAACCAGCCAGTAAAACTCCGTGGACAAAAGAAATATGGGTATATGATTATCGTACCAATGTGCATCATACCTTGAAAAAGAATCCATTGAAGTTGGATGATTTAAAAGATTTCATTGTCTGTTACAATGCCGTTAACCGTCACAAACGCAAAGAAACCTTTAATTCAGAAACCAATCCCGAAGGAAAATGGCGCAAGTTTAGCTACGATGAAATCATTGCCCGTGATAAAACCAGTCTGGACATCACCTGGCTAAAAGATAAATCGTTGGCCGACCTCGACAACTTACCCGATCCGGAAGATTTAGCTACAGATATTATCGAAAATCTGGAAGCAGGCTTAGCAAGTTTCAGAGAAATAATGGTGAAGTTGAAATAATACGAATACTACTAGTTAGAGCTAAATATAATACGGTACATATAAGACAATCAACTCAAAACTATGAGCAGATGTAAGCTTACGATAATAATAGTAATATTGATAGCGCTAACGGGAGTTACAGCCCAAGCTATTGATAAAAACAGCTATATCGGGGCTACACGGTCGTATTACAAAGAAGCTTATCAGGATATTAAACCTACGGAGGTGGTTAGTTCGTGGATGGTGCCATTTGATGTCAGCAACCGCTACGATATACGCAGCATTCGGGTAGTAAGTGTCTTCGGTGATCATCGGGAATCGTATTTGAAAGGACATATCCATACAGCTACCGACATGATTCCGGCCAATAAGTCGGCAATAACCTATATTTATCCGATGGCCGTGGGAGTGGTTTGCTCCATTCACCTCAGTCATCCGCACAAAACAATCGTTATCCGGCATCTGTTGGCAAACGGAAAGACCATATACACATCGTACAAGCATTTACAGGAAATATATGTGAGCGTGGGTACACAAGTTGATCAAAACACCAAAATAGCGCGCTTGTACACACGTGATGAAACTAAAAAGTACAAAGGAAATTACGACCATCTGCACCTCGAAATCCGTAAATCGTTTTACGATTATGGATGTGCCAGTTGGCTAACAATGAATAAAAACGATCTGAACGAATTGTTTTACAATCCAATGACATTTATGGAAAGTAATTTGGGAGCAGTGCAGCAGACAGATTAAAAAACGCCGATAACTGATAAATGATAACAACCCTTCGTCCTCCTTCGTCGGACACTTCCCTTAGAAAGGGAAGATCATCCGAGGAAGCACATTCGCTAAACCAAAGAAGGGATGCTTAAACAAAAAAGACTAATTTTACCATCGGAGAACTCCTCGCACTCTCGCAACCCCTCACAACAGTCGCGAAAGTCATAAGAGTTCCCTGAAAAAAGAATAAAACTAAAACAAAAAACAAGATTATGGCTTTAAATTTCAAGATGGATGATAACAATATCCAATCAAGTTTTTCAACTATCGCTTCGGAGATAATGAATAAATGGGTACTTAAGGCCGGCGATAGCTCCTATCGAATCTGCGAACTGGAATTCTATTATAAAAGCAAGTCGCATCAGGATCCGTATATACACGGACATGATCTACAAAAAGAAATGGGCAAATGGTATTTTCACGGTTCAGGGCTGGATATGACATTTGGAAGTGAAAAATGTCCGGGGAGTATCCTTATCCGCGCTATTTATGATCTGGCCGAACCGCACAACTATACCTACGGACCCATAAAAACGGTGACGGAATTATTCGCTAATCTCCCTGATATTTATAACGGAGATTTCTCATTGCGATTAGAGGCGGATGATAAAGGATTGATTAAGAAAGAGGATAAACGCATCTTTGATGCTCCACGGGTAGGTCTAAATCCCGACAAAGATTTAAACGGATCGTTCTGTCTGAAGAAGTACCGCTTCTTTGTAATGCCCAGCGAACAGCATGTAGGAATAGAAAATGCACTCAGAGGTTCAAAACTAAGCAACAAAGAAGTAAATGAAATTTTGGGATATGATATAAAGTGATGATAAGCAGACCAAGATAATAAGCTATAACACACACTTTAAGATATGGGCAAATTTATATTTTATTTTGCATTAGCTGGGTGGATAATAAGTCTGATTGTAAATCTACTTTCAAATGTAGGCATTGATATCGGTACAATTAAAATCCTAATATGGATCTTACATCTTGGTTGTATGATTGTCCTAATTTCATCCATCTTAGAATTGAATGATAATGAATTAATTGATGATTATCAACAATCTAAGTTCGTAAATGAAAAAATTCCATTAAGCATAATAAGGACTGTACTGAAAGACACGCCAGCATGGATAAAGAAAGTTGCACTTGCAGGAGTTTTTTATGGACTATTAAACATAGTGATTACATTGGCTATTCAAACTAATTCGCCTGAATTTATAAACGGACAATTTGTATTGAAAGATCGTGATCAAGTGGTAAAAATAATAACAGAGCAAGATTATCATTTCTATAGAGCAAATGAAATGCGGTTATTATCAGGAATATGGATCATATTCTACGGATTTGCAACAACTCTGTTTTATACCTATAGTGAATTTACTGGAACAAAGGAAGAGTCTGAATAAAAAACAATATAGTCACAAGCAACTCTCCAAAGATTTATTGTCGTATTTAGTATATGATTAGTAAAAAAAGAATCCTGATAATAATATGTGTAGTCATTGCACTTGCACTCCTGTTGAGGCACTTTGTCTTTCCCCCAAAAGATATAGTGCCTCAACAGGATCAGGATTTTTGTTCCTCCATACACAGCACCGATACATCGAAGCTGAGCAATGAGCTAAAGCCGGTGGCAGATATTATGCGCACCAAAACAGGAGTATATGTACTGGAAGATGGTGGAGGTTCGTTGGTGACGCGCGCGTGGTTATGCGAACATGCCGAAAAAACAATCGATATACAATATTTTATCTTTTCAACGGATAATGTGGGACTCATTGCCTGCGATTATCTGGTAAGGGCAGCCGACAGAGGAGTGAAAGTACGGATTATCGTGGATGACCTAATGGTAGAAGCCGGTATTCACGAAATACTAACGATGGATTCGCACAAGAACATTTCGATAAAGATATACAATCCGGGGCAAAACCTGGGGAAGAATGTCTTTCAGAAACTAGGCAAACTGGGCACGC
>Ga0302167_10000735_pt1 | contig 15137 bp, 11 predicted proteins | sample I_Fen_N1_1_FD_193496 | JGI IMG/M metagenome (GOLD analysis project Ga0302167, IMG submission 193496) | Peat permafrost microbial communities from Stordalen Mire near Abisko, Sweden - I_Fen_N1_1 | ecosystem: Environmental > Terrestrial > Soil > Wetlands > Permafrost | place: Sweden: Abisko...
GCGTTGAATGCATTTGTATAAATCGATGTAACAGCGAAAATGCTATCATGATAACTTACAGTTGCAGGTATATTTATATTACCCGTGTAAGTTCCTCCGGATGCTACAGATGCTGTGGGAGACGAAGTTGTTGAAGTTATATTGTAGCTTATTCCATTTAGAACAAAACCCCGTGCATGAATAGAAAGTATAAAAAGAGAAAATACAAAGAAAAGTAGTAGTCGTTTCATATATTGGTTCTAAATTACTTTAATCAGTGTGAAAAATCTGTTTATTTACGTTCAAATCCTTCGGATTTGTATTCTTATTGAAATCCATATTTATTCTAATCTTTTTCCATCCCACATACCATTCTTATTCCCCTTTGGGGATTTAGGGGTCTATAATTCCGAAGTCTCAGTCGAACGGAATTAAATATAAATAGCCATGTATGCAATGCATGGATCAATAACAAACAAGATAACCAACCACGGAGTGGTTGAATAACTAACATCTAAAGATAATATATAATTCTTATTCCGTATTTGTGGTCGAAAACCACAAGACTCGAAGTTAGTCTTTCAAAACTCTAATTTCTGTGCAAACCTTATACGTTCATTAACGTTGCTGTAAATTCATTAATACATTATTTTGATTCGTTTATTTCTAATAGTTTAGCATTCACAAATCTAAGAGTACAATTTATTCGCTGCCGTGCAGCACTATAATAATTCCAGTCCTCAATTGTACCAGATGCAGAAGTATTTATTTCTTTGCTATATGGAACTCCTTTTGCTTCTTGACACATTTCTTTTGTCATTCCGATTGAGACTTGACCAGATGCGATCAAAGCTCCAAGCTTTTCTCCATATTTATTTATGCATGTCTGACGATGTCTTTGTACTTGTAGTTTGGCAGTTTGACTTCTTCGTTGTTCTTCATCTTTTTGTTCTATTTCCCGTTGAACTTGAACTTTTTTCGCTGTTATTTCGGCTTCTTTTTGTTTCTTCTCTTCAATTTTCCTTCCTTTTTCAATTTTCAGATTTTCCAATTCTGCTTTCAGATTTTCAGCTTCTTGCTCTTTCGCTGCCAATGCTTTCTCACGTTCTATCTCATTCTTTAATCGCTGCGTTTCCAAATCGAGTAGTTGGTTCTTATTTATATCTGCAATATAATCAGATTCTAACATTAGACTTGGAGAATTTTTGAGAATTTCTTCTATAGGTATTGATATTTCTTGTTTTTCATTTGCGGGATTCAGTAGTACAAGTGCTACTTTGTTTTTTTGAAAATCCACATTTACATTTTTGCACAACCACTTTTCATTTTTGCCTATTTGAAGTGATTGACCTGAATTTATTTCGGTTCCATAATAAGCCATTCCTCTATTTACAATTGTCTGATCTAATAATGCTTTCTTTAAGGGTTCAATGTCACCCATTATAGTAAATAATGATGGTTTATTACAGAAAATGATTTCAGAACTTTCGATTTCCCTAAGTATCAGATATGGCATATATGTTGTGCCTGTTTGAAAATCACAAGGCATGTAAAACTTATTAAAGTCTTTAGTTTGACTAAATTCACGAAAATAAGAAAGTATAAAATCTTCAGGAATTTTCGAAAGGCATTTATCAACGTAATCTGCATCAAATGTAATATCTGTTACTTCAAATTGCTTTCCTATTACATCTTTCGTATGAATAACATTCATATAGTCTCTTTTTGCAATAGAACCTGCATTTTTGAGTAATTTGGATACATCTGCATGATATATATGGCTAACAATATTTTGAAACGGTTTTGATCCAGGTATCCCATCACTTTCAGTTATACCTAAGTTTTTTACAGATACAGTTTGTAAATTCGGTGAAAATAGAACTGCTTTGTATTCCCTGTCATTACCAACAAATATTAATTTTTTACCAATGTATTTATCAGACTCAGCTTTTGTGTAATTTGGGAACAAGTTCTCATATAGTTTTGATAATTTGAAACGTGAACTAGTTGTGTCCGAAATTTCTTTAAATTCTGATTGACCAAATATGAACTGTGAGAAGAATAATAAACTAATGAAAATTTTGTTTCGCATTATCGCATGAATTGTTAGGTAAGTTTTGTCTTTATCAATAGTTGTTTTTTTCCCCGTTCGGCGTAGTCTCCAGACTACGTCGGGTTAGAAACAAGGCTCTGCTTTGTAAATCTAATTCTGTTACATTTCAATGTGGAAGTCTGGAGACTTCCTTTTAGCTTGAACGAAGTGTGGACACTTCGCTCAACATCTTGTGCTAAGCTACGCTCAACGAGGGTTTAAATAATGCTTGACAATTAGATGTAATTAATTTATAATTAGATATATATCTTGCATTCTTTGTTCAATTATTATTTTAATATTTGATTCTTTTATAAATTCGCAATTCATTATTTCATTAAGAGTTTTATTTTCATATAAAAAATTAATCACATCAAATTTTGATTTTAATCCCATTTCTTTAAAAAGCTTTATATCAAAAGCTTGTCCCATAAAATCTCTCCCGGACGGAATAAAATCTAAATTGGTTTCAAATTTATTTTGTTTAAGTAGTAGACAATCTCTTTTGTATATCTCATATTCCAGTTCGTTTATTTGCTTATTACATAAAATTTCTGGGAATAATCTTCTTAAATAAGAACCAAATATATATTCCAATTTATCTATTAACAATTCCTTTTTATCGTTTTCATTAATTAAAGTAATGATCTCGTTAAGAACAATTTGTGGTTTTTCATTACGAAAAATTCGAAAACTGTCAGATTGAACATTACAATTTGAAATTTTATTTTCAAACTTCATTTTATAACAATTTCTTTCTTCAAGGATAGAATGATCAATTATGGTAAAACCATTTTCAAATTCTTTCTCATTATAATAAATTGTTTTTGTTTTTAAATTCACTTCATATTGAATATGTGATATCAAAACCCTTGATGGAAATCCGTATCTCAGAGTGCATGAAGAATTAGTATAATTTAGTTTACCAAACAGTGTAACTAAATTTACACATTCATTATATGTATCTATTGTGTTGTTCATTGGTCTCGTTATTCTTTCCATATTACATCAAGTTAAAACAAGTCTCCACCTTGTAAATCTTATTCTGTTACTTTTCCATCCAACCCAAACCCCTAAAAGGGCAACTTGCTCTTATTCCCTTTTAATGGTTAGAGGTAATTACAGCAGTTTTATTGATATATTTATCCTGAATGCCCGACATAAATAGAACCATACAAATGGAACCAATTAAAGCAAACAACATATCCGATTGTGTATCCCAAATATCACCTTGTGTTCCTAAAAATGCTTCGGCCGATTGACCTGATACAACGGCTACAAACCATTCAAACAGTTCATAACAAGCACTAATGCTTAAACATACACAAACACATAAAAATGACAACCATTTACCCCGTTTTACTATTTCAAGCCGGATAAACAATTCTCTAACAACCATAGCCGGAATAAAGCCCTGAGCGAAATGACCTACCTTATCATAATTATTACGGCTTTGATGGAATAGCTCTTTTATCCAATCAAACAACGGTACTTCGGCATAGGTATAATGACCGCCAATAAACAGAATATAGCAATGAATCAGTATAAAGATATAGGTAAGATCTGTAAACCGAAACTTTTTATAGCTCAACAGTAATATCAAAAAACCAACAATGCCCGGAAATACTTCAAGCAACCATGTGAAATAATCATGAGGGTGAATACCTGACACAATCAACCCAATAAAAAACAATATGATGAATATCCTGATTTTATTCATTACCCTATATTTTCTTTACAAGAAATGCAAATTTGAACTTTGCAGGAAGTAGTTCATCTACTGGAAGAATAAAGTAAACGTTGTCACCTTCCTTTTTTACAACTATCTCCATCAGAAACGAATTATTCTTTTCTTTATCAGCCCACTGCTGTATTTGATAACTATTGCTTGCAGCATTGTATTTCCAATGTCCATTTTGAATTTTTAATTCATCAATTTGTATATCCAAATTGAAATTATTATCCGATTTAAATACAAAGATTGAATGTAGAAACATTTGTTTATATGCTTCTATCTGACTCGTTTGTCCTTTAGGGGCTTTAGGGGTTTGTATTTCTCCTCCAACCACCTGCCACCTACCAACTATATCATTACCTAAAGATACCTGAGCACTGCCTGTAAATGCCAGTAGCACAAAGAACATAAAAATAAGAGATGTTTTCTTCATGGTTATAATTATTTATCCGGTAAATCATTGGGACAGGTCACGACCTATCCCTACAAACCATCATCACATTACGTGAAACTATTGTTTTATACTAAACTTCCAAATATCATTAATTCATTTTCTCCACAACTCCCAGCGTAGGAACTTATCATGACCTACAAAAACACATTATGATGATGCTTTCAAAAACTGAGTTTATTCACAAAGAATACTCTTCGGCGACTTTTGTCTACGGTATCTTTTACCAACTGAGAACCATAAACCAGGAAGTTATTACCGTACCAATAATCGGCATTAGAGCTAGTCCAGTCAGTTTTTTCAGTATCCTTACCGGTTGCAATCAGTTCTTTTTTTATTTCACTAACGTTATGTCCATCATAGTCAATAATCTTAGACACCATATTGTTTCCAGACGCAAATACGATAGCCAAGTCTTTGTCAGTTTTATCCGAAACACTAATAAAGTGCTTTACAGTTTTAGGTTTTACGCTCGGAGACATTTCAAAGCATTGGTCCCACATAAGTTCTCCTTTGTTGGAAAACCGAGCTATGAAAGCATGTGTATAGCAGTACCCATCAAATACATAGTTATGCTGTGTCTCTTCTACCATTACGCCGTTAGACATTTTGCTAATGATCAAAGGAACCATAGTAGTAGTCGGGTAATACGCTTCTCCAATAAGCAAATAACCACCAGGGATATTAATGATGTCATGAGCAGCTATGTTGTAGTTGAGAATGTACTCTTTACCATTTTTCTTGGCTTTGTCTTTTTTCTTCAATATCACTTTCTGACTTTTCACAGGCATGTATGACAGGAAATTATTCATGTCAAGAAAATTGACGTAATTGATAAAGTTTAATTTATTATTTTCTGCTTCGGCAAAGAATATACCTTCAGACAAATCGTTATATTTACCTGAATAAGTTCCGGTATACACCATTTTATTATCGGATACGCGAGAACCCGAAACAGATGAAATCAGTTTATCTCCTGTACCTGTAAGTCGAATACTGTCACATAGTTCGCAAGCTTCATTTACTCTCACCTGACTTAGTTCACAACTCCCTTTTTTGATATATTTATTTACAAACATCAGTAGTTCGCTCGAGTTGGGATTTAATTGGTAGTTGACAATATTGGTTCTTTTATTCCATGTATTTTCAACAGATTCGCTCATCTGAGTATTTCCACTGCTAAGGTCAATTTGTAGCAAGAAAGTCTTATTTTTTACTTGAGATTGCAACCAAGCTTTTGTGCCTAATACTTTCATATCAATAATATTGATGCCTTTGGGCAATACACCTTCTTTGGTAGTAGCTTTAAGATCATCTATACTAACATGCAACAGCAAAAATTTATGCTTGTTGTTACTATATAGTTTGTAAATATTGCTGTCATCATTGTATTGAGCAGTTTCGTACATATTGGTTGGAATAAATAAGGAAGTTGATTGAACCGCATTGAGATTACTATCATACAAATCATATTTCATCTCTTGCTCATGGTCTATCTTCTTATCGGAGCGAGATTCCATCACGAAATTACCATTCAACGATTTATAGATTTGCTCATTACTGTATCCGTTTTTAAGATCAAACTCAATACGTTTTTCGAGTTTCATTTGTGCATTGACCTGTGGAATAAAAAATAGAAAGCATAGCACTGTAAGTGTGTTTTTGAGAAATAAATGGTGCTTTTTCATAATTTCGTCCGTTTTTATAATGAATACTAATTTAGCTCCTATTTTTTTTCATTTTACTAATTACTATCGTCTGGCAACCTGCTCTTAAAGTCCCTTTTAGGGGATTTAGGGGTCTATAATTCCGAAGGCTTCGGCGTGAGCGTTCGACTGAGCTCACGCCGAAGTCTCAGTCGAACGGAATTAAATGTAAATAGCCATGTATGCAATGCATGGATGAATAACAAACAAGATAACCAACCACGAAGTGGTTGAATAACTAATACTTCATTTAAATTGTCGTTCAATGTATTTCACAACACTTCTGCTATTTGTCATTAATAAATAACCGATTATACTTTTCGCCAGGTAATAAAACAACCAGCCAGAAAAAAATCCATCTTCAAACATTCGCTTTTGTTGAAAGTAGTTGAAAGTTTCTTTACAAAAAAAGGGTAAACTATCAACAAGTATAAAACCTCCAATTACAATTGTCGCAATTGTCAGAACTTTTGAGTAATCAAAATCACCTTCAATCCTATCTTCTTTAAATCCTCTTTCTAATTGCAGCACATTGATAAGCCATGAAGTTTTAAAAACAAAAAGCCATAGTATAAATAAGTATATTCCAATTGTTCCTATTAGAAGTAGAACGTAATAAATGATTGTCCATACCTCATTGTTATTACCAACAACAAATGAGGATAATGTCGCAATAAATCCAATAATCGTTGTTAGTCCATTTATTACAAGCCAAATTCCTAATACTTTCAAAAAAATTGTCCAAAAATTTCTTACACTCATGGTGGTTCGTGTTTTGTCGTTGATATTATTAATTCAATTTCCTTTGTTTCTCTTTCCTTACGGATTTTAATTACTATCGTCTGGCAACTTGCTCTTGTTCCCTTTAGGCTTCGGCGTGAGCGTTCGACTGAGCTCACGCCGAAGTCTCAGTCGAACGGAATTAAATGTAAATAGCCATGTATGCAATGCATGGATGAATAACAAACAAGATAACCAACCACAAAGTGGTTGAATAACTACATCAAATATTTAGCATCGTATTCAATTCCATGCTCGTTTAATAATTCAATCAATTCTTCTTTATATGTTTTGTGCCGATGGTGTTCTTCCTGATTCTTTACATACTCAATTAAATGTTCTTTATCTTTAAATGAATAGGTGAAACCTCCATAACCCGACTGCCAACTATCAAAATCAGGAAATAGCTGTTGGGTTTTAATAAAGTCCGAACTAGCAATTTTTATATCTTTTATTAATGAAGCCAACGAAATAGAAGGATGCAATGATGTTATTATATGTATATGATCTGTCATTCCACCAATACGGTATAAATGGCATTTATTATTTTTCAAAACACCCCAAATATACTTGTAGAGTTCTTCTACGTTAGGTTTTGAAAGTGTGTGTTTCCGGTTTTTAGTGCTGAAAACAATTTGATAGAGTATTTGAGTATATGTACTCATAATATTAGATTTTGTTATTCAACCCCATTCGGGGTTGCTTTTGTGATTCATTCTCTTTCCCATACATTTCATGTATGGCTATTTACGTTCAAATCCTTCGGATTTGTATTCTTATTGAAATCCATATTTATTCTAATCTTTTTCCATCCCCCATACCACTCTTGTTCCCTTTTAGGCTTCGGCGTGAGCTCAGTCGAACGGGGTTAGGAGCAGGGTCTTATAATTCCGAAGGAATTAAATGTAAATAGCCATGTATGCAATGCATGGATAAATAACAAACAAAACAACCAACCACGAAGTGGTTGAATATATAATATCAATGCATTAGATTCTGATATTCAACCCCATTCGGGGTTGCTTTTGTAATTTATTTTCTTGTCCCATACATTTCATGTATGGCTATTTATGTTCAAATCCTTCGGATTTGTATTCTTTGATTTATGTTGTAATAATCCGCCCCAAACCCCCAAAGGGTACATGTACTTGCACCGATATTAATTAATATCTATTTAAAGAGATTGTAAGCTTTTTACCATCTTTTTGGTTAGTCCACGTACCTTTAATTGAATCAGCACTCACATCAGCATTAATCAGGGCTTTTAGAATCCATTTACCCAGCTTCTCATCATAATGGTCATCTTCAACTAAATTCAACTTTGATTTATTTTTAAAAGTTCCTCTCCACTCAATTATGGATTTATTCTTATCGTACCAATATCTAAGCATGATACTCCCATCATCATATGGTCTGTAAAATATACACGTTATAGGAATCTTATCATTAATAAAACCTTTTAAAATCTTTGTATTATATATAGGTGGCTTAATATTTTGACATCCCTTTGTATCCTCAGAAAGCAAAGCTTTTCCATATCTACTTAGCAAATTCGAAATTTCAGCGATTTTCAATGTGTCAGAAAATGCTCCCAAATCATCTAGAGCGCTCATTGCATGATTCGAACAGCATTCTCTGGTAAATACAATAAAATCTTTATGAATTGAAAATCGACCATATAGAAAATCATTATCGCCAATGTATTGTAAACAATCTTCGTATATAGATTTTTGATCATTAGCTCGTTCCTCATCAACCTCAAATTTCTTAGATATAAACTGAGCATTTAGTTCTTTTAAAAACTTTGTAACTTTAGCTTTTCGTATTGATATAAGTTGTTTTTTTATTTTCGAAAACCCTGCTTCTGTAAATAATTCATCCGGTAAAATTACATCTCCGGTAATTGCATTAAAGTTGTAATCCCAGTTTGCAATTTCTGAATAAGCACCGGTTGTTTCACCATTAATACTAATTGATAAAATGGTTTTAGAATTTATATTTATGCCGTAGTTTTCAAAGTCAGTATGAGCACAGCAATTTGCTGAATCAGGCATCACTTTTTCAAATGGACATTTTTTAAAACTACCCGGAACTATTTCTAATAAATCAACATTCAAATATGTATTTATTTTCTCTGATGCCAATGGGTTCGAATTTGAAATAATAAATGGAAACTCACCTGTACACCCCTTACCATCAATATTTACTACTTTCAGATCTTGTGAATAGGCATAACTTACAGCACAAAGTAGTATAATACAATTGATAACCTGTTTCTTTAGTTTTAATTTTAAAATGTCTCTTTTCATAGGGGATAGGGGCAGAGGTTAGTTGTTCGACACTTCACTCAACATCTTATGCTAAAACTTAAAGATATACGAAACAAAAAGTCCAATCAATATACCAAAAATCAATAGAGCAATAAAAATTTTTAAAAAGTCATTCTTTGGTGATTCAACGATAGGTTTTTTATTCTTATATAAGTCGAAAACAACTCCATTCAATCCAAATCCCATTCGTAGCTTACAATTAGCAATTGTCCCGTTTTCAGTAATAGTAAAAAGGTGTTCTCCGCCTGTAATTGAATATTTGTTAGACACAATTTCACCATTCACCTTAATTGTTTCCCGACCGAGAATAGAATTGAATATTTCAATCTTGTTTTCGTCTAAATAAACTGTTGTAAATTTCATGTTCTTTTTATTTATTACTATTATCTATTACTTCCTTCTTTTTTAGCACGGGTTACAAACCCTCGATAACGTGAGTACATTCACTGTAACTGTCTGAACCACGATTATATCAGATGAATTGATTAATCTGATTTCAGAGCGTTATTTTTTATCTGATTAATCTGCTGAATCCAGGTTCAGACAACTTCTGCATATTAGAAACAAGGCTCTGCCTTGTAAATCTTATTCTGTTACTTTTCAATGTGGAAGTCTGGAGACTTCCTTTTAGCTTGAACGAAGTGTGGACACTTCGCTCAACGAGGGTAGGTGCTGTTATATGTCGTTAATATTCTCATTAATTGAATTTTTCTCAGTTGAATCTAATTTTAAATCTTTAATTGATTTTAATCCAAGTATTTCTATTGTAGCCGAAGTATCAATATTTTTTATCGAGCGAAGTAAACTTTGTAAGTTTTTCAGTTGGCCATTAATGCTTTTGTCGTCAAAGGAAGCATGCAGTTTTAATTTAACTAAGTCGTTGGAAATAATATATTTACTAAATGTTGGATTTAATTGATTAAATACGTTAAGTAAATTTGAAAAACTTTGATAATATCGTGGGGTAATAATAAAATCACTAGCTATTTTATACTTAATTTTATCAGCTATGTTTAGACATATCTCATAAGAATGGGGTATTAGTACACCTAATAAATTTGAGCAACTTTGAAAATTGTCAGGTGAAATGAAATATTGAGTAGAAAAGTGAACTATTTTTCCTTTATTATTTTCCAGATAAACAATTATTTCTTGATTGAATATAGGTAGGTCACTAATTTCGTGTTTTTTATTTAGATAGTAAAGAATGTATGTCAGTGTTTTAATATTTTCAGAATGGTTCAAGTTAATTTTATTTAGTAAGTCTAACCAATTACATTCGCAGATTACCAAATTTTGTTTTTCAATTTCTAAACTGGCAAGTATGATACAAAATGATTTGATTTGATTAACATCAAGATTTTTTGAAAAGACAATAATATCTTCCACTTCAAAAAACTTAGAAAGTTTCTTTTTGTCTTTTCCTAAGGCATTTATGAAATCCGCAACCTGTTTTAATTGAGCGACCTCCGCTTTATTGGTAGCATTGGCTAATTTTTCCCAGTTTAATTTTTGAACGAGTTTTTCTTTATCGTTTCCTAAGGCATTTATGAAATCCGCAACCTGTTTTAATTGAGCGACCTCCACTTTATTAGTAGAGTTGGCTAATATTTCCCAGTTCAATTTTTGAACGAGCTTTTCTTTATCATTTCCTAAGGCATTTAAAATAGCCTCAAGTTGTCCAAAAGTAGCGACCTCCGCTTTATTGGCAGCGTTGGCTAATGTTTCCCAGTTTAATTTTTGAATGAGTTTATCTTTATCGTTTCCTAAGGCATTTAAAATAGCCTCAAGTTGTCCAAAAGTAGCGACCTCCGCTTTATTGGCAGCGTTGGCTAATGTTTCCCAGTTTAATTTTTGAATGAGTTTATCTTTATCGTTTCCTAAGGCATTTAAAATAGCCTCAAGTTGTCCAAAGTTAGCGACCTCCGCTTTATTGGTTGCGTTGGCTAATGTTTCCCAGTTTACTTTTTTCAAAAATTCTGTCTTCTCTTTTGAGGTTCCTAAAGCATTTATGAAATCCGCAACTTGGTTTAATTGAGCTACCTCCACTTTATTAGCCAAGTTGGTTAATGTTTCCCAGTTTACTTTTTTCAAAAATTCTGTCTTCTCTTTTGAATTTCCTAAAGCATTTATGAAATTCGCAACTTGTTTAAGTTGAGCTACCTCCGCTTTATTGGCTGCGTTGGCTAATGTTTCCAAGTTTAACTTTTGTAGAAACTCTGTCTTCTCTTTTGAAGTTCCTAAGGCATTTACGAAATCCGCAACTTGATTTAATTGAGCTACCTCTGCTTTATTGGCAGTGTTGGCTAATGTTTCCCAATTTAAATTTTTAACGAGTTTATCTTTGTCGTTTCCTAAGACTTGAATAAATTGTTGAATTGATACAAACCTAGTTGCTGGTGCTAAAGAAATAGCAGACGCAATTGCGGTAAAATAGTCATCGTTAATCAATTTTTTGTAAAAAGAATTATGATTTTTTTTAAGAATAGATAATAGGAATGGATAAACATGAAGTTGGTCTAATTTTAAGTTATACAAAAAAGATGTAATCCATACTTTGTTATTATTTAAAAAATACTCCTGATACTTTCCGAGTAAATCAAAATAAATGCTAAAATATTTGCTATCTTCATAATCATTTGTTAGCAAGAGTTTAGATGTATCGATTAACTGTTCAATTAATTTTTTATCTGTTATATATATTGTTATAGCCTTGATAAATGCTTTTGACAATCTTGCGTGGGGTGCGTGCAAGAAACCTCTATCTATAGAATTTTTATTTTCAATTATTATAAACCTGCCTTTTTCCTGAGATCCTAAATCAGAAATAATTTTGTTTGGCTGGTATATTTCTATATTTTTTTCAAAATAGGGAATATCTATTTTGGATAATAAAACTGTAAACTCAGTTTGATTAAACTCTTTTTCACCGGTCATTATGTTTCTTACTGAGAACAAAAATACAGAAAGCAATAATATGTCTTGTTCTGCTTTTTTTCTACTTAATTTTTCCAATAATTGAATTATACGTTGTTCACCATTGGAAGCAACAAAGTTGAAATGCCACGGATCTTTAATTCTTCCTTGTTCCTTAAGTTTTATAGCATCCTGTAAACCAGTACATTTTTTCTTAATTATTTCTTTTACAATAGAATTCTGAGATTTGTATAACCCTTCTATAAGTTTTGGATAGAAATTTTCAAAATCAATATTAAAAGAGTCTGTTGAATCTGAATTACTCGCTTCAAGATAATTTGTATTAATCCAGACAAACTTCCCGTTTGATTTTTCTTTTGCTTCTTCTTCAAACTCAAATCTTAGCTTGTCTTCAAAATTCAGTTTATGAGCATCATCAATTAATACTATTTTCCTTCTACCTCCTTTTAAACTATCCAATTCATCGTGTATTAAATCTACTTCCTTTTCATCATTTATATGATTTAGATTTAGCTTATAGATTCTGTATTTTAGCCAGAATAATCTAATTGAATATCTATACGAAAATCCAATTCTTTTTCTGTATCTGTAAAGAGCATGATATGCTAGCATTGTTTTACCATCTCCTGGTTTTCCGTTCTCCCAAACGAAGCCTTTTTCGTAAAGTTTTTGGTACAATTGTTCAACTTCATCACTAATTGGCGCCACATGAACAAAGTAAGGCTGTGTCTTTTCTGAATTTAAAATCCCTTCAACTGCCTTTTTTATAATCTTATCAGTCGGTCTTTCAAAATCAATTAACTCAAAATATTTTTTATTAGGCTTATTATAATTGAGAATTTTTCTACTAATTAATAAGGAGAGTAATGCAATTGTAGCAATTAAAAAAACGTAGAGTATAAAAAAGGGCAAGGTGCTTTTATCTTCCAACTCAAACCAAGTTTTAATGTGTAATATTAAATTTGGAATAATTGAATCTTTAAACACAGTATATGTAAAGACAACACTTGCAACTATTGCACCAATAGATGCCAAAATAGCCACCATTTTCTTTTTTCCAGTCCTTTTTGTTTTTCGTTTCACAATAATATTTTAGGGTTGATCTTTTTAATGGCATATAACATCTCTGTATAAGCTACACCGTCGCAATTATTTCTATATTTGGTTGGATTTTTCCACTTTATACCGGGTTGTAAGTTTTTCACACCCCAAAAATACAAAAAAAACTTTCTGCTTAACACAATTAGCAGAAAAAGTTTTAAACAAGTTGTAATTTTGCAGAAATTACCATAACTAAAAACCGCTCTGATGCTTTATCAGAGCGGTTTGGGTGTAGGGTAGGGGTGCGCCCTCTGTAAAAGCTTGATGTTACATTACATAGCTAATAATCTCGTCGCTCCACACACGCCCGGGGTCCGAACCGGCAGCGGCCACCTGTATTACATAGGCTTGTCCACGGGTAAGTCCGTCTATCTCAATTTTGCGTTTGGTGTTCGAGGTATGTTCCCATTTGCTGTCGGGCGTAACGGGCGATTCGGTGTATTTTACTTCGTACAGGTATGCATTCGGTATCACGTCCCAGCTTATTTCCAGACTACCACGGCTTGGTCCCGGTTTAGCAACCACTTTTTCAATGCGTTCAAGCTTACCCACAGGAGTTGGTTTACGTCTTACGTCGAAGCCCGTGCTGAGAATAAGTTTTTCGTCTCCTCCGCTTAAATCCTGAATTTTAATACCTGTGTCATTCAAAGTCTCTTCCAATAATTTACGCGATTCATTTTTAGCCAATGTTACTTGTTTGCTACCTTCCGGCATTCTATCCAGCCAGTCTCTGTAAATATCACCCTGCGCTTTAATTTCGGCCGCCCTATCCCTCAATGATTCAAAATTGGGATTATCGGCTAAGCTTGTGGCGATGGTCGATGTTTTTACTCCAAATTCACTATCGGTATACCGGTTAGTGGAATAATCTAAAATTACTTTTGTTTTTGCCATAGTTTTTTAATTTTTGTGTTATCAATAATAATTCAGTAAAATATTTATTAGAGTTGTTATAAGCTCATTCTATTTAATCGTTGTTTTTCAGCATATTGTAATGTAAAACAGGGTACTAAGTCTTATTCATTCTTTACATAGAATAAGATATTCCTTACACAGAATAAGATTTTCTTTATACAGAATGCTCCATTCCTTACACAGAATAAGATTTTCTTTATTCAGAATGCTTAATTCCTTACACAGAATAAGACTTTCTTTATACAGAATGCTCCATTCCTTACACAGAATAAGATTTTCTTTATACAGAATGCTCCATTCTTTATACAGAATAAGCCAAAACTGACTCCTTATTCTATTTTCAGTAATAGTGTAACTACTTTATATACCCAATCTGCTTGTTTAGTTATCGGGATGGTGATTATCCGGATAAGAAAACAGGGTTTAATAACAACGTTTTGTTAAGCGGGGTAAAATAAGAGCAAAAAATTATCAAAAAAAATACTCTAAAAGGAGTATTTTTTTAAATTAATTTTTAGTCCTTGTGATATCGTAAAAATATTTTTTTATTTTTGCAAACGAGATATAAGCCTGACTGAATGCAGATAAGTACTTGCTTACGTGATAGGGTGGTAGTGTGTTCAGGCAATTAGGCAGCAGGGCTAATATTCCCATTTGTTTGTTATCAGAAACTATAAACCTACATCTATGAATTTACAACATGAGATTACTCTATTGAAGGAGGAACTGGAGGAACTGTTTGCAAACAGCCCGGGAACTCCGAGTCCGGACAACGAAAAAAAGAAGATGATTTTATCCGAATCGTACGGGCTGGAACAACACATTGCCGATTGCAGCAAGTCGCTGTTTGAACTGAACACCGGAAACTATTACTCACACCATTCTGTCTACGAATCTATGTTGGGGCATCCGGTTATAGCGGGTGGCGAAAAACTGTATTCCGCCCGATGGATAGACCTTACGCACCCGGATGATGTGCTGTTTATTTTGCGCTTACTCAAAAATTCCATACAGTTTATACACACGCTTACCGAAAAGCAGCTGAAGGTTTTCGGCATGTCGTACATTCACCGTATCAGGAATGTGCACGGCCGGTACGATTGTTTCGCGG
>Ga0302167_10000737_pt1 | contig 15121 bp, 15 predicted proteins | sample I_Fen_N1_1_FD_193496 | JGI IMG/M metagenome (GOLD analysis project Ga0302167, IMG submission 193496) | Peat permafrost microbial communities from Stordalen Mire near Abisko, Sweden - I_Fen_N1_1 | ecosystem: Environmental > Terrestrial > Soil > Wetlands > Permafrost | place: Sweden: Abisko...
TTGCAGAAAGTCCCGCCCCATCCCCCATCCCCCATCCCCCATCTCGTATTTCTGGTTTTCTTCCTGTCGCAGCTAGTTACTTAGAGAGATCCTTAATCGGAGGTTATGGTTAACTGAAGTGTTAAGAAGTTAGGTGCGGTTATTTGTTTGAGCAGGAATAATCATATGGATTCTGAAAGGCGATATAGGCTGAGGGGGCGGAAGGTTCAATGAATTGTTACTTGAGGGGATGTGATTAAGTTGTTAGCTGCTGGTGCGTGGCAAGGATGATTGTCGGAGTAAAAGTCGTGGGGCTTAGTGAGTTGAATTTACAGGTTCGCTGCTTTCTGTTATCACAGTCTGTTGAAGTATTGAAGAGCGTTCTCGAACAGACGCCCAGTGGGATAGCGCTTCGAAATTTCGAAGAGTTTAAAGATAGTAGGCTGTGAGGTGAGAGTAGTGGGGGTAATGCTAGTACAGATTCGTTAACTTTAAATGCCGTAAAAATAAAATAAGGTGCTTAGCTCTCGCCAAGCACCTTGCTTAGACTTAATTACAGAAAGCGATCTTTGATTCCATAGTAGACATAAGCAGCCCTGAGTGACGCTTCACGGAACGCTGGCAGTTCAAACTTTGGCAAAGGCTCTCTAAATAAAGTGATTTTTGGCTCCTCTGGCTTGCCGGCAATTCGACCCGCTACCAGGCGACCGAAATGCGAAGCCAAAGAAACGCCATTACCCATGTAGGCGATAGAATAATGAACTGTAGGATCGTCCGTCGTCCCCATGTGAGGATTCTTGTCTCGCGACAGACAGACCCATCCACGCCAGAAATAATCAATTTTTACTGATGCCAAACTAGGAAACATATCCACCATACGCTGTGTCAACCACTCATATGCTTTATGGTTTAAATTCCCCTCGTCTCGTATTCCTCCGCGCGCTCCGAAAAGAAGACGGCCATCGGGCAATAGGCGATAGTAAAAAACAAGTTTTCGTGTGTCGCTTACAATCTGGGTGGTTCTGAGGCCTGCCAGTTGTTGTTCTGCTGGCGTCAACGGGCGCGTTACAGCAATGTTAGAAATTGCTGGAAGTATCCTGCCGGAAAGCCATGGGTTCATTGCATCCAATGTATAACCAGCAGTGGCGATCACTACCTGATCGGCTACCAAGACGCCTTTAGGTGTTCTCAAAATATGCTTGCCGCCTTCTTTCGTCCAGCTCAACACCGGGCTTTTATCATGGATGGTCGCGCCATGTTCAATCGCCGCTCGAGCTATACCGCGTGCATACTTCAACGGATTTAACCCGAAACCATCGGGGTAGAGCAATGCTCCACATCCTTCGGATGAGTTGATTAACTTCCGCCGCAGCTCACCACCATCGATGTACTCTGTATCGTATCCAAAGCCTTCCTTCAATAGGCGCTTCGTTTCTTTGAGATCTGCAATCCGAGATTTTTTATGAGCAATATTGATCCAGCCACTCTCAGACCGATCAACTTCGATATTGTTATCTCTAACAATTTCTTCAACTGTCTTAACTGCATCGAGTCCAACGTGGAAATGCTGCCGGGCTTCCTCAATATCAAGACGTGCCAAGGTTTCTGCGTATTCATCTTTACCTACGCATATCATGGAGAAACCGCCGTTTCGGCCACTTGCCCCCCACCCAACCTTATTGGCCTCAAGGACAGTAGCTTTTATTCCATGTTTCTTTGCAAGATGATATGCGCATGAGAGACCTGTGAAGCCAGCTCCGATAATTGCTACAGAGGTCTCTTGACGCGTCTCAAGCTCGCCAGAAGTATTGACTTCGTCACCCGCATTGGCCGCCCAATAAGAGGGTGCATGGGCCAGGCCTGGCATATCTAACCGGAGTACCCGACCTACGTTTGTGTCAGGTTCCGCGTTGAATCCCAAATTTTTTGAGTATTCCCCTGCAAGTGGAGAAACTCCGCTGTGTTGATTTGTCTTACTCATGATTTAACCTTGCGATAGGCATCTTTCAAAGTAATGTGCCCATCGACGACTACAAATACGTCGATCCCGAGCACGTTAACTGGAGAACCGTTCGCGTCGTTACCGCCAACATGCCATGTTACCGTCGCCCCACCTTCAAAAGGATAGATTTCAAGGACTTTCAGTACGGTGCTACCGGCGGCGCTGAACATAGTCTTGACGGCTGGGCCGATTTCTTGACGGCCGTTATAGGTTTTACCTGGTTCATCACCTTGGGAACCTTTGTAAACCGCGTTCTCAGCGAAAATTTGAAGCACAGTCTCAATGTCTTGAGTCGCCCAGGCATCAAGGAATCGCTTGATGACTGTTACTGAATTCGATTCAACTGGTGCGTTTGCGATGGTCATGTATACATACCTTTTTATATGGAGTGATAAATTTGACGGTAAGCGCCATTTTAAACCGTAGTATTGAATTGAAACGTCATATGTATTCCGAATAATGACGTCTGCAGTTCAAAATAATTAAATAATTGACGTTTGGCGCCATCGCATTTACTGTTTACTAGAGGTGAGTGTCGGGTGACTGATCGGAGAGCTTAAAAATGGCGGATATGATTCTTGATAGAGGTGATCGGCGAATCCTCTCTTTCTTACAGCGAGACTGTCTCGTACCAGCAGAACTGATCGCTGAAAAGACAGGTATGTCTGCATCATCGGTTCTACGGCGTATACGAAAAATGCGAGAGGAGGGAGTGATACAGGGGCAGGTAACTGTCGTTGATGCAAAAAAAGTAGGTGTCCCCTTAACCTTCGTAACGGCTCTTGAAATTGAAAGAGAGCGTAAGGACTTACTGTCTCAGCTTAGAAAATGGCTGGATAGGGAGGACTCTGTGCAGCAAGCAATTTACACCACCGGCTCTGCGGATGTTTATTTGATCATCTTAGCTAGGGATGTTGAGTCTTATGATGCTATCACTCAACGCTTGGTAGAGGAAAACCCCAATATTCGCCGTCTAACGACAAGTGTTGCGCTACAGACGTACAAGCGCGGAATATTCGTTCCAACAGAAGATGAGAGTTTTTGAAGACATTTTTATCCCGGCATCGTGAACGGCCTCCAGTATCTTGCTTTCTTCAGTCGAGATAGTGGAAGCCGATCAATTCCGATGGTTGGAGCTAAAAGCTACCAAAATTGCGCATTGGCAGTGGCCAGAGAAGGGGAATTCTACTGGGTAGATAGTGTGTAATTTATTGCGATATCACATACAGCGAATGTCTTCGTTGAACCATTTTTTTGAAATTTTTTCATAGGTACCATCAGACTGAAGATCTAATAGAATTTTGTCGTAGGCCGAAGCGAGTTCGTTATTACCATTTTTGGTCGCTGAGGCCACTGTCGCTGTAGTGACGAAATCCCCAATATTTATTCCTTGATTAGGCTGCGTAGCTATAGCCAGTTTTGCGACAAATTTATCAGAAAGCCATGCGTCGGCGCGGCCAGATACCATTGCATTGCGGGCGTCGCTATCAGAGGCAAAATTGCGAATTTGCTTGATGCCAGGAATATCGCTCGCTTTCTGAAAGAAGATTGACCCTGTTTGAACAGCAACAGTCTTTCCATAAAGATCTGAAACAGTTTTAATGTTAGGTTTTTTACTAACAATGACTCCGCCTGTACAATACAGAGGAGTAGTAAAGTGGACAGCTTTTGCTCGCTCGGGTGTAACCGTGAATGACGCAATGACAATGTCCCAGCGGTCTTGATTCAGTCCCGCTAGTAAAGAGTCAAACGACATAGGTTTCCATTCAGGATTCACGCCTAGACGTCGTGCAACTTCATTTCCAATATCGATTTCAAATCCGCTGAGCTGTCCTTTTTCAAAGTACTGGAACGGCGGAAATGTGCCGTCGGTACCAATCACAATTTTACCAGACGCCTGAATGTCTTCTAGAGTCTTTGCGTGGGCCGGAGCAATAAAAAGCGAAGCTATGAGACCCGCAGTATTTAGGAGTAGTGCCTTTCTTTTCATCTTTAAAACTCCCACTTATATTAGTTGCTAAAGGCAGTGTTTGGCGATGAGGTCAGTGTTTTTGTTTTATATGGTTGTTAATGTTGCTGCTGTAATTGGTCCTTCAAATGCATTGGATCTAATTCGCGTCAACATGATAAGGGTACGAGCGCGGGGTTGTTATTGCCCTCGATTTTTCCGGTTTTATGCATTATTTATGCGTTTTTTGGTGTGTTTCGAGTAAATCCTGCAGTGTTTGTTTGTTATATATTAGTGATTGTTTCCGTTGGCTATCTCTCAATTTTGGTTTGAGTTTTCAGAGGGGGTCAATTGTTTGCGGGCCGGTTCCTGGGGGGGAAACCTTGGTGGCTATTCATTCGTATCTTTTTAACTTGTTTTTTAGTATTTCATAGGTTTTCAAATGACAGGCTTAATTCGTAAAAATCCAATTCTCTCCACAGTCGAATTTGAGCGTGATGGTGTTCAGCATGGCTATTTAAAGCTGCCCTATTCGCGTGATAACTCTGCTTGGGGAGCAGTGATGATTCCCATCACCGTGGTGAAAAATGGGGAAGGGCCCACCGCATTACTCACAGGCGGAAACCATGGCGATGAGTATGAGGGGCCCGTAGCCCTGAGCAAATTGGCACTGACGTTGGTCGCTTGTGACATCCAGGGGAGAGTGATCATCGTACCGTTTATGAACACTCCTGCTTTTCACGCCGGGACACGAGTTTCACCTATAGATGCAGGCAATCTTAATCGTAGTTTTCCTGGTCGTCCCGACGGTACGGTTACAGAGAAAATTGCGGATTATTTTCAGCGCACGTTGCTACCGATGGCGGATCTAGTCCTGGATATTCATTCTGGCGGGAAGACCTTGGATTTTGTTCCATTTGCAGCTTGCCATGTCATCTCTGACAAAGCCGCACAATCGAAAGCTGAGGCTGCGATGCTGGCTTTTGGTGCCCCCTACGCCATGCGTATGTTGGAATTGGATGCAGTAGGCATGTACGACACGGCCGCCGAGGAGATGGGAAAGGTTTTCGTGGCGACCGAGTTAGGCGGAGGCGGGTCTAGCAGTGCACGTACAGTCGCTATTGCAGACCGCGGAATTCGTAATCTATTGATTCATTACAGGATTCTACGTGGTGAAGTGCAACGCAACGAATCGGTTTTACTCAATATGCCTAACGGTGAATGCTTCGTGACGTCTGAGGATAGCGGTTTGCTGGAAATGTGTCGCGACCTTGGGGAGGAGGTCTCTCGCGGAGATTTGTTGGCTCGCATTCATAATGTGCATCGCACGGGTGCTATTCCGATCGAATACCGTGCCAAATGCTCTGGATTGTTAGTTGCAAGGCATTTCCCTGGCTTGGTGCAGTGTGGGGATACTTTGGTTGTGGTTGCTGACGTTCTTGCTTAGTGAATGAGGCGCTTCCGATGAGGATTCGCCTCTTTTTAGGATTGAGCTTGTTCAGTCAGACTCTAAAACCACCTACAAGCTGCTTGAGGATCGCCGCTTGCTCCTCAAGCTCCGCGCATGCAGCAAGTGTTAGCTGCAGGTTTTTCACACCCTGTTGGTTTAAAGAGTTAATTTGTGTGATGTCGATATGTATAGAGTCAACCACCGCAGATTGCTCCTCCGTCGCGGCAGCAACAGAATGGCTCATCCCATCAATCTCGTTCATTCGCAATGCAACATTCGCCAACTGATCACCGGCCTTGTTAGCAATGCTCACCGTCTGGTCAGTCTCAGCTTGGCTATCGCTCATTAATAGTGCGGCTTGGGTTGCGCCCAATTGCAGTCCTTCTATTAGCCCTTGAACCTGCTGGGCTGACTCCTGCGTCCTGTAAGCAAGATTTCGTACTTCGTCTGCCACAACAGCAAACCCGCGTCCCGCTTCCCCTGCTCTGGCTGCTTCAATAGCTGCGTTCAGCGCGAGCAAGTTCGTTTGCTGAGAAATCCCTGTGATTACCTCCAAAATTTGCCCGATGTTGATGCTTTGACGGTTTAGGTTATGTATCTCAGAGTGAGCGTCACCGATCCTTGTGGATAGGTTGTTAATTGAAATAATAGTTTGCTGAACTACACCGTGGCTTGTTCCCGCCAAGGATCGTGCGTTGCTCAAGTGCTCAGACGTAAGCGCAGCATTTCGTGAAATTTCTAAAGCGGCAGCGCCCAGTTCCGTAATTGCTGTTGCAACGCTGTTAGTGCGATGTGACTGGTCATCTGAACTCGTCATTGAGGCATTGGATGCGTCTGTAACTTGTCGAGCTACTGTGCTCAGCTGATTGGTGGCGCCGGACACTCGGAGAATTGACGTATGAATTCGATCGACAAATTGATTAAATGACTTGGCTAGCTCACCGAATTCATCCTGTCCTTTAGCCTCCAATCGCTTGGTCAAGTCACCTTCGCCCGCAGCAATATCTTGCATAGCTACATTCATTACTCGAATGGGTCGCATTAACACGTTAATAAGTAATCCCAATAGTATGATAGCAGTGATGATAGCTACTAGCGTGACAATGGTTGCCGTTTTTCTGAACTGTCCCAGAGATGCATAGGCTTTGTCTTTATCAATGGATATTCCGACGTACCACTGAACGGATGGAAGTCCGTAGATGGGCGTGAAGCTGATCAGCTGTGGTACTCCGTGATAAAGTGTCTCATGCGTGGCAATCGAAATTTCTGGTGTGTCGTTTGGAAATATTTCTTTAATTGTTTTACCAATAAAGTCCTCGTTAGGATGAACCAAAATTTTTCCGTTGGAGTCTATGAGAAATGCCAAACCTTTGTTGTCAAAATTTAAAGTGTTAATTTTTTTGACAACTGTATCAAGGCTTAAGTCGCCGCCGACTACTCCCCGTGTTGATCCGTCCGGTTGAAGCAAGGGGGTAGCAACTGTGATGACCAGTTTTCCGATACTTGCGTCAATGTAGGGCTCTGTTAGTATTGTTTGCCCAGACCGTATTGCGCTTAGGTACCATGGACGTTTCCTGGGGTCAAATTCAGTTCCCATATCTTCCCAAGGTTCTTGATCGAATTTTCCGTTGCGATCACCCATATATGTGTAAAGAAAATTTGATTGGAGAGATTTACGCTTCAATTTTTCTCTCACTTCGCTTTCTATCTGCGTAAGTGCTATTTCTTCCGCAAGACTTTCGGTGCGGAGAATTTTTCCAGATAGCCAGTCCAGGACTCCTTTGGCTGTACTAACCCCAATCTCTTGCATGTAGTTATCCAAATTTCTTCCAATAGACATTCGTTGCTGATTGTCGTTGTAGAGAGAAAAGACAGAAAAAGCACCCGCGATGATTAGCGCAGCTGTTCCCAATATTTTTTTGGCTATATTCATTTTTTATTCGTGCCGTGCTGTATGAGGGTTGAAAAGCGATGATAATTACAAGCTTTCTATAGTGCGTAGGTATTACCGAAATACTCCGTATATTAAATTTTAATAGTCTTATGAATGATGCGTTCGGGCCAATTGCTGTGCAGTTTTTATGCGCGAATTTATCAATTAAGTATTGTTTCTGCTTTGCAGTAAAATATGGCTATCCGAATTTTCAGATGCATGAATTTCATACCAGGACAAACCGGAAACCCAACGCTCACACCCAGTGAACGTAAACTGGTGCGATCTCTCAATTTTGCAACGCCGGTCATTGCTCTGGGATCAGTGCACCAGTTGGCCGAAAGAGTAAGTGTCAGTGCTCCAACGGTCATGAGGTTTGCTGTGAAGCTCGGTTTTTCTGGCTACGCCGATTTCCAACAGACGCGCGTCAATGAGTGACAGTCGATGTTCACTTCTCCTTTAACTCTGATTGATCATGGCGCCCCGCCTTCAGAAAACCTTTTCGGTCGAGAACTGGGGACGATGGTGGAGCAGGGAATAGATGAGGTCGCTGCTGGAGAAGGGCTCTTGGATGTTCTTCTTGATTCCAAACAGAGAATTTATCTCAGGGGCGGACGGTTTAGTCAGCCGCTCGCTGAATACTTCTACGAGAATTTACGAGAGATCCGAGGTAGTGCCGAGATCTTGGGTAGAAGCGCTTCCCATGAGATCGACCTCACCCTTGATTTATTCAAGAAGGCTGTGGTGATCGTTTTTGACTATCGGCGGTACCAGGCGGATACTGTCCATATAGCCAAGCGCGCGTCGGAGCAGGGTGCACAGTCGTGCTTTTTACAGACCGCTGGCAGTCCACTGCCGCTGATTTTTCACGATATGTGATTGTTAGCGATATCGCATCTGGATCTGCGTATGACTCTCTAGTACCTGCCATGGCCCAAGCGCAGTTCTTGGCAATGGAGATGGTTAATCGTTTAGGCGACAGAGCCACTGAAAGACTGAGATGCTTGGAAGCGGTAAGGGTGGGCCAGACACCTGCGATTGATCGCGACAAAAGTGATTTTAAATAAATTCTGTTTGTTCAAACCTTGAGACTTACGAATTCACCTTGGAAGGCTGTCATAGTCATGATTCGTCGGTACGAATATCCCTTTCTTGAAGGTCTGCAGAGTGACATTTGTGGTTACGCGGCGAATAATAGGATTTGCAGCCACTAGCCGTTGGGTAACCTCGTTGTAAGATTCTACGTTAGCTGCCACGACGATTAAATATAAGTCTGCTGACCCTGTCGTATAGAATGCTTGCTGAACTGAAACCTCATGAGTGAGCCAGTGTTGTAGCTTTGCTAATTGTTCTTTCTGTTCCTTCACTATCTCAAGAACGGTAACAAAGGTTAGATGTACGCCAAGTTTGCTTTTATCCACAACAGCCACTTGGCCACGAATCACTCCGTCACCTCGTAGTTTCTTTACACGCCTCAGCACTGACGACGCGGACAGACCTATTTTTTCTGCGATTTTTTCCGCCGGGAGTAAGCCGTCGCGCTGTAGTAGCGATAAAATGCGGCAATCCGCTTTGTCAAGTATTGAGTCTGTCATGAGTTACACCAATTTATATAAGAATTTGGCCGGAGTGTGAGGAATTGAAGGCCATGGTCGGTGAGTTCTTTATTAGAGGGGCCTTGCAAAAAAATGCATTGGGCGGGTGACCAAACCGTACCCAATGCAAAACGACCTAACACGGTAAAAGCCATTTTCAATGGAATGAAGTATTCCGTAGTCTCTCCGATCAGAGGGTGTTCAGAAAGTCTTGATAAAATTATATGTTATCATTTTTGCCTGTTTTACGCGTTAATTGCATTTTTTGCACCGAAATTATGCGGAACTGTCGATTCTGAAGTACAAAAGCTGTGATAGTGTTTTTTTGTGTTGTTTATTAAAACTAGGCGACTTTGGAGTGAGTGGTGATATTGAAAAATCCCTGCAAAAGCCTTTGCCGGGCTTTGGCAGGGATACGTTTCTTCACTGAAGGTATTGGGGCGTACTAATCCGCCTTTAGTATACGAGGGTTTGAATTACCCCATACAGTGTATAGGTCGGCGAGTAGAGCGCCGTTGAAGTCCTCAAGTTCAGCCTGAGTGATCTCGACTGATCCTTGTTTTCCGAAAAGTACTACTTCGTCTCCTGGTTTAACTCCACCTTTAATATCGGTGACATCGACCATCAGGGTGTTCATAGAAACCTTTCCAACGGTTGGAACACGTTGGCCGTTAATCAGTACGTATGCCTTGTTAGTGAAGGCGCGTCGATATCCATCAGAATATCCGACAGGGACGTTTGCTAACACAGAATCCCGTTTCAGCGTGTAGGTTCGATCATAACCAACAGTGTTTCCAGCTGGATATTTATTGATCGAAGCTACATTGGCTTTGAAGGACATTACACGTTTGAACTCTTCACTGTGCTCAACGGGATCACCATAAATCAGGTTGCCAGGTCGCACCATGTCAAGCCAGGCTTCGGGCACGTTCTGTATTGCGAATGATGCTGCAGAATGTAGAGTTATATTAGAACGATCCAGTTTGGCATTGTCGATTAGCCATTGAGATTCTTGTTTGAATGTATCCAAACCTTTGAGTACATCTTCACGATCTTCAACAGCGAAGTGCGTCATGATTCCGACTACTTCTATGCCCTTTTGTTTAACCATTTCCAAGGACGCTTTTTTACCCTCTTCAGTGTGCATTTCCAAGCCATTGCGGCTCATGCCAGAGGAGTTCAGTGCAATGTGAACCCGCAAGACTTTTCCATGCTTTACTGCGATTTCCGCAGCTTTTTGGGTGAATTCCAGACCACCAACAAGCTCCTCAACATCATATTTCAAAGCATTTTCAACTTCTGCCAGTGTTGCTGTACGAACACGCATCAGTCTCCCGGAAAATCCCTTTTCACGCGCTACATGCGCCTCTTCATTGCTTGCTACGGCAATGCACGGCACCTTCATAGCGATGACTGAAGGTACAAGAAGGGCAATACCATGGCCGTACGCGTCTGCTTTCATCACTGCACATATCTGGCTCTTGCCTTGCAGCTTATTTTGAAGAGTTCGAATGTTATTTTCGAAAGCGACTTTGTCGATTTCAACCCACGAATTTGTGGCTCGGATCTGCTCAGCGGACGTGAGCTTTGAAACATCTGCAGAGAGTAGCGGGGCGGCGTGCACTTCCCCAATCAATATAGTTGCGACTGCGAGGGATAGGATGGAACGAGAAAATGCATTCATGGTTTTATTGTCCTCTTTTATTTGTTTTTTTTGTTATGGCGGATCAAGATACTGCACTTTTTGGGCTGGCGGATTTTGAGCGGGATGGAGCGTATACTTTTTTATTATCTATATGAGTTTGTAAATTGTCTGCTGGTTTTGGGTGAGCAGGATTGGTAAATTGTTTTTTTGAGTTCGTGATTTTCATAAATCTTTAAGTAAGTCGCACAACGTTTTAACCGTTGTGCGAGCCGCTTTAGACTCCGGGTTGCAAAACCCGTCCTAGAAAGGATTTAACTCTAGGGTTATTGCTCTCCCCAAAAAATTGCAATGGAGGAAGGTCTTCTGCGATCTCCCCTTGATCGAAGAAAATCACTCTGTCAGCCACTTGGCTCGCGAAACCCATTTCATGAGTAACGATTAACATCGTAATACCTGTAGCGGCAAGCCTTTTCATTACATCAAGTACTTCATTCACCATTTCCGGGTCAAGCGCAGACGTAGGTTCATCGAATAGGAGAATTCGTGGTTCCATCGCTAGCGCACGGGCGATAGCAACACGCTGTTGTTGTCCGCCAGATAACGCGTGTGGATACTTATGGCTATGCTCGGACATGCCTACTTTGAGTAGCAGGTCGGTTGCTAGTGCTACAGCTTTTGTGCGAGAGAGTCCTCGCACTTTCATAGGGGCCAGGCAAAGGTTTTCAAGTACGCTCAAGTGAGGGAAAAGATTGAATGACTGAAAGACCATACCCACTTCGCGTCGTAGAGCTGCCAAGTTAGAGGCCTTATCTGATACTTCAACACCATCGATGATAATGGAGCCTTCTTCATGCTTTTCGAGCCTATTCAACAAACGGAGGAACGTCGACTTACCGGAGCCAGATGCCCCAAGAATTGCAATCACCTCACCGGCTTTGATCTCAACGCTCACACGCTTCAATACACAGGTGGAACCATAGCTTTTTTTAACGCCAGCTACGTTTATCAATGTTGGTGTCGTGTTGTTTCCCATGATTATCTCCTTTCCACGCTAAGATAGCGCTCAAGTGCGTTAGTGACCTGAGTCAGTCCAGTAGTCAAGGTCAGATAGATAATTGCCGAGGTAATAAGCACGGGTACAGGTTCGAATGTCGCAGATTGAATGCGACTGGCCGCATTAGAGAGTTCGACAACACCAATAGCGTAAGCCAGTGACGAGTCTTTCAGCAGCGATACACCGTTATTTACAAGAGGAGGCAAGCAAATCCGAAGCGCCTGAGGCATTACAACATTTGTGAATATAGTGAAGCGCGAGAGGCCAAGAGCATGGGCAGCCTCTATTTGTCCTTTCGGAACGGATAGCAAACCGGAGCGAATAGCTTCCGCATTGTAGGCGCCAATGTTAAACGCCAGTGCCACCACTGCAGAGGTAAAGTCATTGAACTCCAAGAAGGGAAGGAGCACGGGTAGAGCGAAAAACACGAACAGGATTTGCAGGAGTAAAGGTGTTCCCCGAGCCACCCATACGTAGAATGAGCAGAACCAGCGGAAAGGAGCAAAATTTGATGCATTTCCCAGGGCGATCACAGTGCCTACGACTACACCTACGGCACCCGCCGCGAGGGTGAGCTTCACAGTTACCCATACAGCTTCTGCCAATTCTTTGGCGTTTGGGGATATCGGATTTGGAAAAAACTTGAGTATTGCCTCCATTGCGAAAAGCACAACAATCGTAATGAAAATGGCGGTTAAGCCCTTAAGCAAAGATTTATTCAGCTTGAACCCTTTGCTCGGTGGGGCACAAACTTTTGCGCTTGTAGACATGATGCGACCTCGAAAACTAATAAACCTACACTTGCACGCTATTAAATGTCAGATACAACGAATATCTTCGTTGAACCACTTCTTAGAGATTTTTTCGTAGGTGCCATCGGATTGCATATCGGCAAGCGCTTTGTCGTATGCTGCAGCCAGCCCATCATTGCCATTTTTAACTGCGGAAGCGATTTTTTCAGAAAACAAAAAATCCCCGATTGCCATTCCGCGCGTCGGCTGTTTGTCAATAGAGAGTTTGGCTACAAATTTATCAGTGATCCATGCATCAGCACGTCCCGATACCATTGCGTTACGGGCGTCACTGTCTGAAGCAAAATTTCGAACCTGCTTCACACCAGGAATGGTGGCCGCTTTCTGAAAGTAAGTAGAACCCGTTTGCGCGGCTATTACCTTGCCACTCAGATCAACAGCAGTTTTGATTTCAGGCTTTTTGCTTACAACGACTCCACCACTGCAGTACAGAGGGGATGTGAAGTGAACCGCTTTTGCTCGTTCATCGGTGACGGTAAACGAGGCAATTACAATATCCCAGCGATCTTGTGATAGACCTGCAAGTAGCGAGTCAAAGGACATCGGTTTCCATTCGGCTGTCACGCCTAAACGTCGTGCAACTTCATTCCCAATATCGATTTCAAATCCCGAAAGCTTTCCGTTATCAAAAAACTGGAAAGGAGGGAATGTCCCATCAGTGCCGATCATGATTTTTCCAGCGCTTTGAATTTCTTCAATGCTTTTAGCTTGGACGTTAGCAACGAAGAGTGAAGCAATGAGTCCTACGACTCCCAGGAATGGTGTAATTTTTTTCATCTTTGGAACTCCCACTTTGATTTTTGTTAAAGGCAGTTTTTGATGAGATGAGAAAGGTTTATCTTTATTGTTTGCAGCCAGCATCCGCAATGCTGGCTAGGCAGTCCTTTCTCTCGAAGTCCTTTCCCTGCACCTTTGGCGCAATTTTCCCCCGTTGCCGTGAATGCCAGTTTATGAGATCTTCGGCACAGAAATCAGCGTTGATAGCAATATCGTGATTTTTTACTGCGTAAAACTATGGCCTTGCGAGGAAAAGCTGCATGATCAATTTAGATCGAATTGATGCGAGTATTCTAAATGCGGTTCAGAGAAATAATCGCATCACGTCTGAAGAGCTCGGTGAGACAGTCGGTCTATCGGCAACGGCTTGCCAAAGGCGTTTGAAAGCCTTGCGTAAAGAAGGAGTGATTGAGGCTGATGTATCAATCGTTTCACCAAGAGCCGTAGGGCGCCATGTATTCATGTTGGTTTTGGTCTCTCTTGAAAGGGAGCGAGTCGACATAATAGATAAATTTAAGAAATCAATTAGAAATACGCCAGAAATTATGACGGGATACTATGTGACGGGGGACTCTGACTTTGTGCTCGTCGTAACTTCTAAGGACATGGAGGATTACGAGCGATTCACAAGGAAATTTTTCTACGATAATTTAGATATTAAACACTTTAAGACTTTGGTTGTAATGGATAGAATTAAGCCCGGCTTTACTCTTCCAATAGAAATTGAGTAGTTGTATCTTTTGATATTTTTCAGCTCATAGGACTTGAGTTTGCCTTCTAGCGAAAGGGCTGGCCAGATCATGTCATGGATAATCGCCAGCGTAATGATGCTTTGTGGGTGTGTGTATGTGCTGACCGAATCTAGTGTCTGCAACCGATTGGCCAGATCGAATGCCGAGGCGGGTTCGTTTAGTAGCAACCACTGTTGACTGCGAGCGACGGTTAAGGCGAGGGAAATATCTGCCGCCCGCCTGTTCGAGAAAGTTGCCGCTGGTGACCCGTAGAATGGCGCCCAGCTTCGACCCCTTGGATCGGCTGTCTTGAGTTGTAGTTTTCATTATGGTTACCCAGGTGATCAATATTGTTATTGGAATGAGTGGCTCTACGATCAGTCGCATCCGGCGTTAATCGGATTGGGTTGGCGTTTTTCGATGGCGTGCTCGAGCAGCGCGGCGCTACGGAAGATGCCATGGGCGAATTTTCTGTAGGGCATGGTCAGGAAGAACGCCATGACCAGGCCGAGATGGATCGCCAGCAACAGGCCCAGGGCTGCGGTTTCACGGAACGCCAGGAGTGCCAGACCGCTGGCGCTGACCAGCAACAGCAGCGCGATGAAGCCGCGATCCATGGGTTTCTGATTTTCGTCGCCGTGTTCGGGATTGCGACGCAGGTTCAACCACAACAGACCCGCGGGGCCGACCAGCAATCCGAGTCCACCGCTGATGCCCAGCATCACCGGTAAGCTCAAGACAGGGTAGGGCGCCGACCAGTCCAGAAGGAAATGGTAGAGCGTGGACTGTGCTTCGGGTTGTCAGGGCATTTTTTCTACGTCTATTTACGGCGATTATTCAGCTTTATAGGAGAGTCTTGTCACTGGGTCGAAGCTGTTGCATTCCTCTCATACGAAGCCTCACAGCATTGGGCCGCTGAGCAAGCTAGTGGTCGACTCCAACAGATTAGCGTTGGGAGAGCGCTTTGCTCCCTAATGATGTTTATGAGCACTTGGAGCGCGGGGTGGTTATACCTACGACTGTCGTAATAGATATGAAAGGGATCCTCAGCTAATGCGTGCTACCAATGGTAAATCGTTGGTTTGAAATTTCATTAGTCGTGGACACAACAGCGGCGGGATGAACGTCACGCCCATGGGATCAGTGGCGCATCGAGCGCGTTCTAAATGGGCTTGATTGCGCCTATTAGGTCGAG
>Ga0302167_10000741_pt1 | contig 15086 bp, 7 predicted proteins | sample I_Fen_N1_1_FD_193496 | JGI IMG/M metagenome (GOLD analysis project Ga0302167, IMG submission 193496) | Peat permafrost microbial communities from Stordalen Mire near Abisko, Sweden - I_Fen_N1_1 | ecosystem: Environmental > Terrestrial > Soil > Wetlands > Permafrost | place: Sweden: Abisko...
AGCTGTGATTTAATCCCCTGTAATTGAAGTGTTACCAGCCGGCGGTTTAAACTCTCTTTTTGTACTACCTGAAAGGTGTTGATTCTTTTTATCAGGATTATAAATATGAAGCATAAAAAATAAATGCCGGGATATGCCAGATATTCAAGAAAATAATAGTTATTCCTGTTTAATTTAAGAAAATATCCATTCTCACCCGAATTTAGAAATAATTTATATTCATGATTCATAGACAGATACCTTGAAAAATTCCATTTAAGTTCAGGTGTTTTAAACTTGAGTTCGATAATTTTATGTAAATCGTTGTTATATACAACCAGCTTCTCCTCAGTGTCAGAATAAAGAAGGATCTCATCCTCTCCATCACCATTCAGATCGGCCTCGTATAGGGAAATTGTTGAATTAAAAGGCAGCTTAACTGTCCGGACCAAATCCAAATTGTCATCCAGCTCAAGAAAATTATCATAAAGCAGGTATATCTTATCTGACTTGTAGTGTTTTTTTATATAAAGCCGGATATATTTTAAGTTTCCAAAATCAGTTAAAGGTCGATATCGTATAAGTTTTCCATCTGAGGAGAAGATCATTATCCGTGATTTCATTACTGTAGTATCTGTACCTCCTGCCCAATGAGACAATACGTATCCTTTAAACGTGCCGTTTTCATAATCATGTATTTGAAGGCTGTTTACGAATCCCGGAAATTCCACAGGAGGAAATTCGAACTTTAATCTATCGTTGAATACCATGAACCAGGTACTGCTGTCAGAATAAGGCACTTTTTTACCATAATTCCCACATGCGGACATTGTTCCGAAGATCTCCGGCCTCTGATCTCCATTGATATCGTACATTCTGGGGTTCATACAAATTATCCCTGTAAATTGGCTTGATTGCAGCGTTTTGTTCACCAGATCAAAGTAATAAAGTCTTCTTGGATCTTTTCGGAATCCTGTTGATATTTCAAAATATAATTCGTCTTTACCATCATTGTTTTCATCAAAAAATCCGACCGGACTTAATATTGAGGTTACCTCACCATTTATATATCCGATTTTTGTAATAAAGATCCTGTCCAATCTTGTGCCATGAGATTCAAGTATTTCATTCACATTTAGAAAAAGTGAATCACCTTTATGTGAAAAAATATAGATCTCCTGAAAAAGATCATGATCATAATTTCCAAAGAACACTTCTGAAATATTTGGGTTTAAACTGTCCACCAGATTCCACTGGTCATAGAAACGGAGATTATAATCCCGTACACTTATATAATAATAGGGTAACCCTTTAGTTGCATATACCATTTCAGAAACAGAGTCGGAATTCAGATCTGAATAATGACATTGACCAGGAAGTTTGTCAACCTGTTCAACCGATAATTTATATTTTGAACCAAAAGAGGGAATTAACAAGATAATTAAAATGGCAGGGATCCCTGCCTGGAAAAAGGAAGAAAAAATGATTTTTTTTAAAATTGCAACACCATTCATTATTTATATAATATCAAGATCCTTAAGATGTTGCCTGGGTATCTTAATTGTCGCTGATTCTCCTTCTCTAACTAATACAATTGTGCATTCTTTCCGATCAAGCATTGTAATATGTTCGAAATTAACAATATATGATCTTCCTACTCTTATAAAGCCATTCTTTGGAAGCATTTCTTCTACCTTTCCGAGGTTCATTGAACAGAGATGCTGTTTTTTGCCTGTGCAAACCGATGTATAGTTACCTTCAGCCTTGCAGAATAATATGTCGGCTGGATTAATAAACAAGGTGCCAGTCCTGGTATTGACCCGAATCCTGGTTAATCGTTCATTAGATTCAATAATTTTTAAAGACGGGCCATTATCGGTATCATCATTTTTTCTCTCAATAAACCTTAATAAACATTGTTTCAGCTCTTTACGGTTCACTGGTTTTAGAAGATAGTCAAAAGCCTGATTTTTTATTGCCTTAATGGCGTACTGGTCGTAAGCTGTCACAAAAACTATTTTATATCTATTATATTTCTGAGGCAGATCCTGAATGAACTCAAACCCGTCTTTACCAGGCATTTTAATATCGAGAAAGATGATATCAGGTTCAAATCGGTTTAATTCCATGTACGCATCATCGACTGACTTAGCCAATCTGATATTGTTGAATTGAAGAGTTTCTTCCAGTAACTTGCTAAGTAATAATCTGGCATTCTCTTCATCATCAACGATTAAAGCATTCAACTTCTGTTCCATAAATCAGGCAGGTTAGACTTTTCAGGTTAAATGTACGAAAAGATTTTGTTTTTTTCTCTCGTTGAATAATCATATTTTTGTCGATATTGAATCTGAAATTAAATCTAAACTAAATGACTATTGATATCAATAAAAGAGCTGCTGACAACATTCGCATTCTATCCATGTCGATGGTAGAGAAATCAAAATCAGGGCATCCGGGGGGTGCTATGGGAGGTGCCGATTTTATTCATATCCTATTCTCCGAGTTTCTGAATTTTGATCCGAGTGATCCGGCATGGATTAACCGCGACCGTTTCTTCCTTGATCCCGGTCATATGTCGCCGATGCTCTATTCAATCCTTACACTCACTGGTCATTTTACTGTAGAAGAATTAAAAAATTTCAGGCAATGGGGCAGTCCGACACCGGGTCATCCCGAACTCAATATAATGAAAGGGATTGAAAATACATCGGGTCCTTTGGGGCAGGGTCATACCATGGCTGTTGGCGCAGCTATTGCTGAAAGATTTCTTGTCGCCAGGTTTGGTGAACTATTTGCACATAAAATATTTACCTATATATCAGATGGCGGTGTTCAGGAAGAAATTTCCCAGGGAGCCGGACGTCTGGCCGGTTTTCTTGGTCTCAGTAACCTGATAATGTTCTACGATTCAAATGATATACAACTTTCAACCGAAACAAAAGCTGTTACAGTTGAAGATACTGGTATGAAATATACTGCATGGGGATGGAACGTCATTAAAATTAATGGAAATGATCAAAGTCAGATCAGAATGGCGCTTGACTCTGCCATCAGCCAAAAGAATAAACCCACCATTATAATCGGTAAAACCATAATGGGTAAAGGGCTTCTTGATAAAGAAGGAAATAGTTTTGAAAGGAAAACCTCAACTCACGGGATGCCTGTCAGTGAGGCCGGCGGATCTTATGAAAAGTCGCTTGTAAATCTTGGTGGAAACATTTCAGATCCTTTCCTTATTTTTCCAGAGGTCAGAGAACATTACAGTCAAGTATGTAAAACTAAGCTGAAAATGGCTTCTGAATGGAAGAAGGCAAAAGATGAATGGGCAGCAATAAACATGGAACCTGACAAGAAGCTTACCTCTTTCTATTCACGGGAAGTTCCTGAAATTGATTTCCAATCTATTCTTCAAAAGGAGGGTTCTGCTACAAGAGCTGCATCGGCTGCAGTACTAGGAGTTTTCGCTAATAAAATTGAAAATATGATTGTCGCATCAGCCGACCTTTCGAACTCCGATAAAACTGATGGTTTTCTGAAAAACACTCATGCCATTATCAATGGCGATTTCACGGGAGCTTTTCTTCAGGCAGGAGTTTCGGAGCTTACAATGGCTGCCGTCATAAATGGAATGGCACTCCATGGCGGTATTATACCAGCCTGTGGAACATTTTTCGTTTTTTCAGATTTCATGAAACCCGCCGTACGACTGGCCTGTCTGATGGAGCTGCCGGTAAAATACATCTGGACTCATGATGCTTTCCGCGTTGGTGAAGACGGACCAACTCATCAACCTGTTGAACAGGAAGCTCAGATAAGACTTATGGAGCATCTGAAAAACCATCATGGAGAGAATAGTATGCTTGTCTTACGACCTGCAGATTCTGCCGAGACAACCGTTGCCTGGAAAATGGCTCTGGAAAATAAAAAAACGCCAACTGCACTAATACTTTCCCGACAGAATATTAAAGATATTCCTTCAGAAGTGACCAACAGATATACCGAAGCATTGCAATCGGAAAAAGGCGCTTATATTGTTCAGGATTGCATAGGAAGGCCTGATGTTATTCTTATTGCAAGTGGCTCGGAAGTAGCAACACTCGTTGAGGGTGCAACACTTTTAAAACAAGATAACCTGAATGTCAGAATCGTTTCTGCTCCATCCGAAGGACTGTTCAGAAACCAATCTGAAAGTTATAAGGAATCCATTATACCTCAAGATGTGCCGGTATTTGGCCTGACAGCCGGATTATCTGTCACACTTCAGGGACTCGTTGGACCGAATGGAGTTATCTGGGGAATGAATAGTTTTGGTTTTTCAGCCCCATATAAGGTTCTTGATGAAAAGTTAGGTTTTACAGCTGATAACGTTTACCAACGGGTGAAGGAGTATCTGGCAAGGATAAAAAGTTAAAGATAAAAGATAAAAGACAAAAGTAAAAAGACAAAAAAAGAAAGGAAAGATAAGAGATCAAACAGGGAACTTAACCACATTTTCGGTTGAAAAGTTCAAAAATCCAAATTACTGAGTTCTATTTTATTTTTGTCTTTTATCTTATAGTAATGAATTCTGCAATTTTTTCCAAAAGACTTTTCTTATTTATCGGCTTACTAAGATATCCATCACAACCTGCAGCCATTATTCTTTCTTCGTCTCCCGACATAGCGTAGGCCGTTATTGCAATAATATGAATATTCGGACTAATCAGCTTTATTTGTCGGGTAGCTTCAAAGCCGTCAATTACCGGCATCTTAATATCCATAAGGATCAGCTTGATATCCGGATTGGCATTAAAAAGTTCAATTGCTTCTTTTCCATTTGAAGCATGCAAAATTTTAGCACCTGTTTCCCTGGTAATCAGAGCGTTGAGATAATAGAAATTCGTTTCATCATCCTCTGCAATAAGAATCGTCGATCCGGCAATAGTTTTTCCATAGTCTTTGCCGGGAGTTATGGGCAAGGAAACTTTAGTATCTTTAATGATAGGAATTGCGAGAAAGAAACAAGATCCGACCCCTGGTTCGGATTCGAGTTTAATCTTTCCACCGATTGCATCTGACATCCCTTTGGCAATAGACAATCCAAGACCGCTCCCTTCGGTTACCTTATAAAGGCCCTGGGCTTCTTTCATAAACCGGTCAAAAATAATATTGAAAAATCCTGAATTTATCCCGATCCCTGTATCTTTTACAAAAAACTCCAGTTGCTCAACCTTAAGGTTAAAACCAATATGGATGTTCCCTTTTTCCGTAAACTTGACAGAATTATCCAGAAGATGAGAAATAATTTTCTGACATATTTCCGGATCAGAATTAATGAAATAATTTTCAGACTGTTCCGGGATATCCAGGAATAATTCCAGCCGCTTATTTAAGCATGCGTGTTCAAAATTATTAAAGATTTTTCTGAGCATCACTGCCGGACTAAAATCCTTTTTATTTACAGAAAGACTCCCTGAGGTAATCAGAGAGATATCCATATAGTTCGTAATTGTATTCAATAACCGGTTACTGCTTTCATATAGCATTGCTATAGATTCTTTTTTCTCTTCTTCTGTCAAATCCTGGAGAGATATAATCTCAGCAAAGCCAAGTATACCGTTAAGAGGAGTCCGAACTTCATGAGAGATATTATTTAGAAATTCCGTCTTAAGCCTGTCACTAGCTTCTGCTTTTTCCTTTGCAAGTCTGAGCGTATCAGAAACATTCTTACGATCGGTAATGTCGCGCATACTACCAATGATTTTTTCAGGCAACCCATTTGAATCTAATATGAGTTTAGCCGATATAGAACAAGGAATATGCAACCCTTTATTATTTCTCAGTTCAACTTCGAAATCTGCGACAAACCCCTTCTCTTTTAACTCTGTCATGATAATTTGTCTCTCATTGGGGTCAGAGTAGAAATCATAAATTGACTTTCCGATGAGATCATTCATTTTATTTTGTCCACCTGTAAGGATTTCAATAGAAGGACTTACTTCAAGTATCATTCCTGCAATAGATGTTTCATAATAAACATCCTGAACATTATCAAAAATTCTACGATATTTTTCTTCACTCTTTCGCAAGGCAATCTCGGCTTGTTTTCGCTCAGTGATGTCAGTAATTGTTCCTATATAACCAGTAATTCTGTTATCAATTAAGTCAGGTACTGCATTGCCCATAACCCAAACAATATTCCCGTCTGGTCTCAGAAAACGGTATTCCGAAACAGAAGATTTTAACAGTTTAACGTCTGAATTCCATCTTTCTTTCAATTTTCCCCTGTCATCGGGATGAACTGCTTTGAGCCAGCCAAAACCGACAGCTTCTTCAAATGTCAATCCTGATAATTCCATCCATTCAGGATTTACATAAGTTGTACTACCGTCGGGTCGGGTTCTGAAAATCCCTACCGGAGAGACCTGGGACAGGTTTTGAAATAGTTGCTGACTCTCTTTTAATGCTTCCTCTGACTTCTTTCTTTCAGTAATGTCAAGAATGGTAAATGTCACTCCTTTTGAAATATCGTCTTTGTTAAGTGGAGCGGAACCTATGATCACATTAAGTATCCTTCCGTCTTTACATTTAATTTTTGTTTCAACAGATCCTGATCCATTTTCCAGAATCTGCTGATATTTATCTTTGCCTGCATTGATAAATTCCTCAGAATCCGAATATATTACCTCTGATGATTTACCTATTAATTCTCTTCTTGTATATCCGGTCATACTGCAGAATGCATCATTTATTTCTATGAGCACCCTGTTCACAACCAGACCAATCCCGACAGGTGCAGCGCTGAAAATACTCTGTAATTTTTCTTCATTCTCTCTTAAAAGCAGGTCTGATGCTCTTTTTTCCCTGTTTATTGTTACCTGTTCAAGAGCTTCTTTTACTGCAAAAGGTAATCTTGTAGAGTGCTCTTTAATAACATAATCCTCAGCACCAGCTTTTATACATTCAACAGCTGTCTCCTCATTAACGGATCCGGTATATAAAATGAATGGCAGTTCCGGGTCAAACTCTTTAGTCTCCTTGAGTGCCTGAAGTCCGTTAAATGAAGGCATCATATAATCGGAAATAATCAGGTCGGGTTTGAATTCACTGAGGGTTTTTACCAGATCAATCCTGGTGCAAACTGTAGTGTATTCAAATTTTATCTTCTCCTTTCGCAATTCAAGAACAGCCAGTTCAACATCTGAAGGTACATCCTCCACAAAAAGTATTTTAAGAAGATTCTTTTGAATCATTTTATAATCAGGTCTTTAAAAGATTTATAAGTACCCAACCCAGTAATATTATATCAAATATATAGAATGTATTATAAATTTACTTTAATACTGACCATTAACAGATATCAATCAACCACTATTCAGGGGCACTTTTCACGGCTGGCAAACTAAAATAAAAGGTAGCCCCTTTACCTTCTTTCCCCTCAGCCCAAACGGTTCCGCCATTGCGGTGAATAATTCGCTGGACGATAGCTAATCCTACACCTGTACCTTCAAATTCATTGGCTTTATGCAGTCGCTGAAAAACTCCGAACAATTTATGAGTATACTCCGGATCAAATCCTACTCCATTATCGCTTATATAATAAACATGACGTCCATCATCGACGTAGCCACCTATCTTAATCTCCGGTTCAGCTTTTAAGGAAGAAAACTTGATTGCGTTTGAAATAAGATTTATCCATACCTGTTTTATATAAGTTGGATCAGCATATATCTCAGGTAATGATTCAATTACAAATTTTATTCGTTTCTGAACCTCCGGTGAAGCAGCTTCATTGAACATTGATAATGCCATCTTTGTCATGTCAACTTTTGATTTTTTTTGCTCACCTCGCGTCACTTTTGAAAGAGAGAGGATATTGATGATGAGCTTGTCCATTTTCTGTGCATTGCTGCGAATCAGGCCTAAAAGCCTCTGTCCTTCGGAATCAAGTTTAGCACCATAATCTTCTGATACGAACTTTGAAAAACCGTCTATAGCACGTAAAGGAGCCCTCAGGTCGTGAGATACAGAATAGGCGAACGCCTGAAGCTCCTTATTGGCTTCTTCAAGCTGAGATGTGCGTTCTAGAACTCTGTTTTCCAGGTCAGCATTAAGCAGTTTGATCTTTTCTTCTGATCTTTTTTTCTCCGTGATGTCAATGACTGTGGTAATAAAGTAGAGTGGCAAACCATCAGGATCCCGCAAAAGTGTCGTTGAGATATCAACCCAGATTATCTCGTTTTTTTTATTGAGATATCGTTTTTCCCAACGATATGATCTATAATCTCCCTTCAAAATTAAATTCGTTATCTCATCATTTCTTTTAATATCATCCGGATGAGTAAATACGCGCCAGTTGATATTCTTCATCTCTTTTTTTGTGTATCCCAATAATTGAGAAAAAGCTTTATTGACATGAACTGTTCCATCAAGTAATGTCAGGGATTTGCCAACCGGAGCATATTCGAAAACATTTTTAAATTTCTCTTCACTAAGACTTAGTTCCTCTGAACGGTGCCTGACTAATTCCTCTGACTGTCTACGGTCCTCTTCCACTCCAACTGCTGACGCAATTATTTCCATTAAACGAATTTCATTTGTAGTTGGAATGATATCTCGTTGAAATACAACGCACAAAGAGCCAATGTTTATATTATTAAATTTAACGGCTTTTCCAATATATGTCTTCAATCCGTAAAGACTGACGTTTGGATCTGTTTGGGCATATGGTGTCTGCTGTAGTTCTCTGATAACTATGGTATTGTTACCTGAGGATTTGATAACATCGTTACATAAATGCCCATCAGGGTTATCGATGGATTTATAACCCGGAGGTGTATTCCATTGTCCGAGAGAACAAAGCATATTGTCCTGCAGACAGTTATACAGAGAACAAGCGCCACCCATCAACTCACCGCATAAAGCAACCAGCAGGTTGATATTAACCAGTGTATTGGCGCCAAATTTAAGAAAGCACTCATTTAGTTTAATAAGCCATTTTTCTATCAGTTTAAATTCTGTGATATCGTGCGAAACACCGAGAACAGTTTTTATTTTCCCTGATTTATCATACTCAGGAGTCAACCGGCAGTCAAACCAAACAGATCCCACAGCATTTTGCAATTCGATTTGCTCCTCGAATTGTCTGCCTGTTTCGAAAACATACTTGATTTTTCCCTCCCAATAATTACTCTGTTCAGAGCTGTAAAATCCTGACTCACGTTGAGTTTTTCCTAAAATTTGTTCTTTCTTTGCACCGGTTACAATCAGTCCGGCCTTATTTATATAAAGTTGTCTGAACTTATGGTCATACTGTACGATAAAGTCGGGACTGTTCTCAACAATTGACATGTAGATCGATTCCCTATCATCAGGTTTTTCCATCATTGACTTTCCTCCTACCGGAAATAAATATAATTGTATAATTATTCACTGAATATCAACCTTTCACATTACTTAATTCTTAATTACTTCAGGTATAGTAAAACTAAAAACGCTTCCTTTTCCAACTTCACTTTCAGCCCAAATTTTACCACCATGTTTTTCAATGAATTCTTTACATAAAAGAAGTCCCAGTCCTGTACTTAGTTCGCCCTCAGTACCATTACGGTTGGTCTTTTCACTTATCATAAAAAGTTTGTTTTTCAATTCAGGCGTCATACCAATTCCGTTATCACTGATTTTGACCTCAATGGAATGCTCATTATTATAACCAGCTGTCACATTTACATTTCCGCCTGCAGGAGTAAATTTTATTGCATTTGAAACAAGGTTACGGATAACAGCGTCAAACATATGATTGTCAACAAAAGCATCCAGTTCATCAGGAATGGAAAAAAACAATCCGATTCGTTTTTTACGTGCAGATTCCGACAATACATCAATACATGCTTCGATTTTTTCCTTTAGATTAAGTTTTTCAGGCACAAAATCCATTCCACCTCGTCTTAATCGTGACCATTCAAGAAGGTTCTCAAGCAGGATATAGATATTTGAAGCTGATGTTTTCATGTTCAGGGTAATATTTTTAATTTCTTCCATATTCATTGTTTGAATATCTTCAGCAAGTATCTGAGTAGCTGCGACAAATGCGCTTAGCGGACTGCGAAGGTCATGTGCAATTATTGAAAAGAATTTATCTTTTTCTGCATTTGAAGCCTGTAATAGTTCATTTTTCAATCTGATTTCTTCTTCTGCCAGTTTATGTCCGGTAATATCCCTGGAAATACCAAAAGTACCAATGATGTTTTCCTCTTTGTCACGCAGAGGTAGTTTAACTGTTGAAACCCAGCTGTCGGGACGGTCGTGGTGTGTCTCCTTTTCTTCTTTGCTCAATAGTTGTCCGGTCTTAATTATAGCTTGTTCATCATCATAAGCCTGTTTTGCATGCTCCCCTGTAAAAAAATCAAAATCTGTCTTTAAAATTGCTTTGTCAGGATGATCTAAACCAAAGAACTTAGCTTGTGCTTTATTAATCCGTATAAATCGACTTTCACGGTCTTTAAAATAAACATGGTCAGGAAGATTATCTAAAAGAGTATTAATCAGATATTGTTCCTGAGTCAACTCTTCTTCAGCCCGTTTGCGCTCTACTATGGATTGTTTCAACTGCCTATTCTGATAAGCTTTTGATGATAATTCGTTTGTAAAGGCATATAACATCAGAGCAATCTTAACAAATTTCTCCTTTGACATTACAGGCACCTCTTCCAGTGCAATCATAAAAGTATCCTTATCAGCTCCGATCTCTTCAGCATAATGGAGCATTTGCTTATGATCCAGTTCTTCATTTTTTACCTGGCCAATTAACCAGTTGGCAATATGGTTACCTCCAACAATAATACTTGCCCCGGCATCCCATAAGCCACCACTTAAACATGGCTGTATGATAGGACCTGAAGGATTAGATCTGCCGATTTCACTATCGGATTTGAAGCAGTTTGCAAGCCCTAAATCTGTTTTTCTGATTATTTCATTGCATAATCTGCAGAAATTACTTGGTCGGGTTATGGGTGTACCATCAGGATGGGTGATTATTGATGCAACACCTGTAGCATCGGCAAATAAGTCCTGAATACGTTGAATATCATCTAAATCGAATATGTCTAAAAACTGAATATCATCTGTTGTTTGCCTGTTTTTTTGCATCCTTTTTCTATTAAATAATTTATCTTGTCACTAAGTAAATTACCAGAAAAGTTTTTCTTCAAAAATTCAACTCTTCAGATTTTCATATTGTTTGATTGAAAATGAAAAAGTACTTCCCAAACCAACCTCACTCTCAACCCATATTTTACCTCCGTGTTTTTCAATAAATTCTTTACACAATAACAGCCCAAGCCCCGTACTCGGTTCACCGTCTGTACCCGGTCGGCTGGTCTTTTCATTTATCTGGAATAGTCTGCTTATTAATCCTGGTGAAATGCCAATTCCGGAATCACTGATTTTAATTTCAGTGGAATGATCTTCTTTCGAATGAGCTGTTACTTTTACCTTTCCTCCCTGAGTGGTAAATTTTATAGCATTTGAAATAAGATTCCTGATAACTGATTCAAACATGTGATTGTCAGCGAGAATTTCCAATTTGTCCGGTATAGTTGTCTCTATTTCTATCCCCTTTTTACTCGCAGATTCAGACAGAACAGCAATAGATTCCCCGATAATCTTCTTCAGATTAAGTTTTACAGGTACGAAATCCATTCCTCCGCGTCTTAATCGTGACCATTCCAGAAGGTTTTCGAGCAGGCTATAGATATTTGAGGCTGAGGTCTTCATACTCAAGGTAATATCCTTAATCTCTTCTATTTCCATTGTCTGAATTTCTTCAGTTAATATCTGAGTGGCCGCTACAAATGCACTTAATGGACCTCTGAGGTCGTGAGCAATTATTGAAAAGAATTTATCTTTTTCTGCATTAATTGCCTGCAACTGTTCATTTTTCAGATTTATTTCTTCCTCCGCTTTTTTGCGTTCAATAGCCATAGCAATCTGACTTCCAATGGAGATGAGAAATTTTACATCGTTTTCTGAATAGACATTTTCTTTCTCGTAATGCTGAAGAACCAGTACACCGATTACTTTTGAAGGTGACTGTAATGGTATTCCAATCCATGAAGGTGAATTGGAGCCAACTAACTCGACTTCACCCTGTTTCACAAGCTGGTCGAAATGTTCCTGTGTAAGCATAAGAGGCTTTACAGTATGGAAAACGTATGCTGAACAGCTCTTTTCCATAGAAGCGGGCACAGGAGTCGAATCTATTTTATCAACAAAGTATGGAAAGCTGAAGAGACCTGATTTCTCATCGAAAAGGGCCACAAAACAATTCTCGGCATAAACAACTTTCCCGAGTGATCGATGGATTAATTTGAGCAAATCATCAAGATTACCAGTAGAGGTGATGCCCTGGGTAATCTCAAACAATGCCTGGTTTTCTAACTCACTTCGCTTTTTTCCGGTTATATCCCTCGAAATACCAAAAGTTCCTATAATAGTGCCATCGTTGTCAAATAAAGGCATTTTGATTGCAGAAAACCATGCATCAGACTGATCCTTTCTTGTTAGTTTCTCTTCTTTTAAAATTGGCTTCCCGGTTTTGATTATTGCCTGTTCATCTTCAAATGCCTGACGGGCAGCATTTTCAGTAAAGAAATCAAAATCAGATTTACCAATTACCTGTACCGGATCACTTAATCCGAACGAGAGTGCATGAGCCCTGTTATTCCTGATAAACCTGCTTTCCAAATCTTTGAAATACACATGATCGGTAAGGTTATTCATAAGAGCGTTTATCAGGAATTGCTCTTTAATAAGAGCTTCTTCTGCCTTCTTACGAATTGTGACATCCCTTACAACAGTAAGAATATGCGGTACACCATCGAGATTAATAAGGGAAGCTGATAACAATCCAAATACTATACTTCCATCCTTTGACAAAAATTTAGCTTCAAAGTTTCTTATTTCCCCGTTTGCCTCAAGTTCCTTCACCATATACTCTCGGTCCTCCAGGGTAAACCATATGTTCATCTCAAGTGAAGTTCTTCCTATCGATTCGCTTTCAGTATAACCCATTATATTTGTGAATCCCTCATTAATAGAGACATACATTCCATCTGATAGCCGGTTAATATTGATTGAATCAGGACTTGTTATATATGCAATTTTGAATTTTTCCTCACTCTTTCTTAAATTTTCTGTCTCGACTTTGAGCCGTGATATCTCTTTCTCATATAATTCTTTTGCAGAATTATATTCATTCTTTAAATCGTTAAGCTCTTTTATAAGTCCCGCTTGTTTCTCTTCTTCGATGTTCATAAAGCTTTATATTATTTAGATAAAACACAAGATACGAAATTTCAGACACATCGTTTGATTTTCCAATCATCGCTATGGAGTTATTATTATACGATTTAGGATGTGAGAGGTTGAAAAGATGAAGTGTTCTTACTACATTTGCGGCAATAAAAAAAAAATGCAATACGATATAAAACCGGGTATTAAGGGTCTCATTTTTGATCTCGACGGAACTCTGGCCGATACAATGCCATATCACCTAAAAGGTTGGCGAATGGCCTGCAAAAAATTTGGCGCCGATATTGATACAACTTTTCTAAGAAAACATACTGGTACACCAGGATGGATAATTGCAGAGGAGATTATTAACGAGTGCAAGCTAAACGGGAAGGTAACTATTGATCAACTAATGGATGCAAAGCTTATTGAATTCTTTAAAGAGCAACATCTGGTCAAACCCATCAAACCTGTTGTGGATATAGTAAAAAAATATTATGGGAAAATACCTATGGCTGTCGGCACCGGTGGTCACAGGGATGCTGTTGAACGGACTCTGGACGTTACACACCTCAGGAAGTATTTCGACATTATTGTTACTGCAAATGATGTAGATAATTTCAAACCTCATCCTGAAACCTTTCTAAAATGTGCAACTCTGATGAATGTTAAACCAGAATTCATTGAAGTCTTTGAGGATGCAGAACTTGGTATTGAAGCTGCAATAAATGCAGGTATGGTTGTCACAGATGTGAGAACATGGTATGATTCGAACTGGTAATGGTGTATGGCACAGAGCACAGAGCACAGAGTTCAGAACTCAGAGATGAGTATTATTTGATTTCCTTTGAGCCTTTGAGCCACTGCGCCCTTAAGCCCTTGAGCCATTTACACCAATATCTTCGTTGTTAAATTAGTAATGCTTGTTTTGATGGCGTCAAATGGTTTCCCGTCTTTTGTACTGTCCTGTTCAACAAACATATATTTCATTCCGGCAATATTTTTAGCTGCAAGAATCTCCTTGAAATTTATCACGCCAGCACCCACTGGAGCAAAATCATCGCTTGCAGTTTTGAAGAATGGTGCCTCTTTGGTATACATGTCTTTCATATGGAAAAGCTGGAACCTTCCGGGGTATTTTTTGAAAAGTTCAACCGGGTTTATCCCGGCTTTGGTGGTCCAGAAAAGATCAAGTTCCATAGTCATAAAGTCTTTGTCCATTTCCGGAAGAAAGATATCGAAATAAGGAATCTTCCCTTCTACTGTACCGAATTCGAAATTATGATTATGGTACCCGAACTGCACCCCGTTTTCCTTCATGATCTTTCCAACTTTGTTCCATTCAGCAACCATTTTCTGATAACCTGCAATTGATTTGCGATCTTTATCATCAACATAAGGCTGCAAACAATATTTAACACCGAGCTGTGCATGGTCTTCTGCCATTTTCCTGGCTTCATCCGCAGTAATACCAGCAGGATTAACACCTGCATGACTACTGATGATTTCCATGCCCAGATCATTTGCCATCTTTTTTAAGTCGCCTGGCAGGTACCCATAAAATTTCCCGTTCCCATAACTGGCTACCTCCAGGTATTTATATCCGGTATCAGAAACCTTTTTCAATGAGCCCGGGACATCCTTTCCCATGGCTTCACGTATAGTATATAACTGAAGTCCGATTCCAAAAGTTTTTGGATCAACATCAGCTGATGGTGAAGCAGGAGATCCAAGGGTTTTCCAATCACTCTTTGAAATGACAATAGCTCCAAGAGCACCTGTGGCAGTTACTCTTAGAAAATCCCTTCTTGATTGTTTTGTTTTCATGGCGATAA
>Ga0302167_10000746_pt1 | contig 15048 bp, 11 predicted proteins | sample I_Fen_N1_1_FD_193496 | JGI IMG/M metagenome (GOLD analysis project Ga0302167, IMG submission 193496) | Peat permafrost microbial communities from Stordalen Mire near Abisko, Sweden - I_Fen_N1_1 | ecosystem: Environmental > Terrestrial > Soil > Wetlands > Permafrost | place: Sweden: Abisko...
CATGTAAGGAACCGGGCCTAAATATACATCCTGAACCACAGTTTGGAAATCTTCGTGCTCAGGGTCTGTACAATACAATTTAAGTCTTGCTTTAAGAGGGACTGAATACGTCAATCCTCTTTCTACACACTCATTGATAGAATAACGTGGAGAATCTACCAAATAATCTAAGAATTCCAAAACGAATTGGTTTCTAGAATCGGTAATCGGGAAATTTTCTTGGAAAGTCTTGTGCAGACCTTCTTTTTTTCTGTCTTCAGGAAGCGTATCAAGCTGGAAAAACTCTTTAAACGACTCTAATTGGATATCCAAGAAGTCTGGAGTAATAATTTTTCCTTTCGCTGAAGAGAAATTAATTCTCTGATTCCCCCTAGTTGTTGATGTTGTTTTACTCATAAAACTTTTAAAGAAAGGGTTAAAAAATATTTTGATTTATACAAAAAATATCAGAAAAAGACTGTCAGATAAAAGAGGCAAGATAAAAGACATTTGATGTTTGGCGCTATCAGAAGTGGTCTTTGATCTTAATTCTTTATTCCTTTACTCTAATTCTAACTGCAACGCTGGTATATCTTTTCACAGCGTAATGCAAAATATTTTTAAATTTTACTTTTTGAGGCAGAAATTACCGCAATATCTACAAAATTAAAATCCCTTTCATAATTACGAAAGAGTTGATATTTAATATATTATAGATTTACAAACAATTATTAGCGCCAAAAGAGTTGGCAAAGATACAAAAACTTATCTATATTCACAAATAAAACTCTTTCATTTTAAAGCAGTTAAAAAATTCACACAAATAAAAAAGGCCGCCCAAATTGGACGACCTCACCTTATTACTAAAACTATCTCAAGAAATTATTTTACAATAACTTTATAAGATTTTACTGTAGATTTAGTCTCTATTTTGATCATGTACATTCCAGAAGGTAATGAAGAGGTAGAAATCTCTGCATTTCCTTTGAAAGTACCGGTTCTTACTAATTGTCCCTGAGCGGAGAATATGGTGAAAACTCCTTCCTCAGAAGATTTTACGTTAAGATTCTCACCTGCTTTTACAGGATTAGGATATATTTTGATATCATTTGCAACTGCAGTAGCTTCATTCGTTACAATCGCGGCTTTTTTCGCTTCCATACCCATTTTTGCAGTCTTAGCCAATACAGCGTAAGGTGAAAGTGGAGAATTCGGCGCGCCTCTTCTTACAAGATCTGTATCTACAACAGCCTGAATACCATCTGTATCTGCATCGCTTATTTTTGAAATAAATCCTGCTCCCAAGTCATCAAAAACACTTTTGTTGATCGCGTAAAGGTCATATTCAATTCCGTTAGATTTTAAATCAACAAAATCTGGCTTATCGTCTCCGTCTGTATTCATTAGAGGATATTTCATCACTCCTGAATCTGGTGAAGTTTCTAAAATATCTGCAATACCATTAGTTCCAACCGCAACACCAGCATCAATAACTCCATTATGATCAACATCAATCTGATTGATTACAGAAGTTGGAATACCTGATTCAAATAAGTCCAAAATCCCATCATTATCAGAATCTAGATCCAAATAACTTGAAATACCATCTCCCAATACAGGAATCACGATAACATCTCCATCTACATCATCATCTTCAAATCTTCCGTTAGCATTAAGATCTTCCAAAGCATCAGGAATACCATCGTTATCAGAATCTCCGTCACAAGCATCTTGAATACCGTCGCCGTCTGTGTCTATTGTAGAACTTTTATCGTTATCGGCAACACAGCTTTTTGTGTCACAAGCATCCGGAATACCGTCACCGTCTGTATCGATGTTGTCATCTCCACCAGGGCAAATGTCTCTACAATCCGGAACACCGTCTCCGTCAGAATCCAATTCAACAAATACATTATAGATGTAGTAATTTATACACTGACAGATTTTTGCCGTATGTTTAATTGAAAGTCTGATTCTGTTGAATGGTTTTGTAGATTTAAATCCTACAATCGTTTTTCCTCCAGAAACAGTAATTAATTTTAAATCATTATTTACTGTACTTTTTTGTTCAACCAAAGTATTTCCGTTGTACAACTGAACAGAAATCACCCCAAGAGAACTCCAATCCGTAGAAATATTCTTAGCAATCGTAAAACCTGCAAATGTTCCTGCCGGATATGTTGTTCCAACAGATTCTACCGCAAAATTTCCTGTGATATTATTTTTATTGGAAGGAACTGAGAAAGTAGCATAATTTGAAGCATTAGAATCTACTATATTTTCAGGATTATAAACTCCTAAATAAGAAGTTGAAGTACTCCAAGTTCCTGTCCAAGGTTCACGTTTTCCACAATATAATCCTCCATTTGGAAGGTTTCCACAAAGTAAACTTCCTTTGTACGGAGCCATTCTGTTACATTGAAGATATTGAGTACAGTCACAACTTTGAGGCTCTTCAAAAGCATAATACACTTTTAAAGCTCCCATAGAAGAGCAACCTGAATTTTGAGAAATCTTTAATCTTATTTCGTTAAAAGGCTTCGTTGTAGTGATGGAAAGTTTTTGTTTATTTCCACTAAGACTTAATGAAGAAACAGTCATACCTCCAACACCGTCATTATAAGACTGAGAATCCTGTAACTGACCAAACATATACGTTTCTATCACAAGATTATCAAGCATTCTTTCTGTCAAAACTGAATTTGCGTTTGCCGGAGCAATTACAAAACCTGCTTTATTTCCTGCAGGATAATATTGGCTTTTATCGAAAACTCCAATACTGAAATTCCCCATAAAACCGGAAGGCAAAGTAATTGTTCCGAAAGAACTTTTACTTCCGTCACTGATCTTGTCTCTATCCGTTACAACAGATAAAGGAGAAGTCATATTGCTGCTGCATGAGATATTGGTATCAGAATCCACAAAAGATCCGCCACCAATAATATCATCGCAAACACCATTATTTTCTAGTTTGATATTATTTGAGTCACATGTAAATGCGTAATACACATTCAATGCGTTGCAAGAAGTACTAGTTCCTGATCTTAATAATCTTACTTCATTAAAAGCTTTAGTTGTTTTAAAATGTAAGAATGATCTGGCTTTTCTTCCGCCATATGCAGGAACCGACAACAGAGAACCTGCCGCAGATGTTTCCTGAAGAACACCATTTTTGTAAGTTGCAATACTAAGAGCATTCAATACTGTAGAAGTAATAGCACTGTTTGCCATATCTACATTAAATCCCGTAACCGATCCTGCCGGATACGTAGTATTGTTATTAATAATGGAAATACCATTACTCGATGTGTTATTTAATAAAGTACCTAAACTTGCCCCATTATCCGTATCTGAATCTATTACAGAATATATATTGGTTGGATTAGATGCCGCAACACACTGTCCGTTTTGTGCAAGATAAGCTCTGATCCCCATTCCTCGGATAGGTTTGTAGTTCTGAGCAAATGCATTGCAGACAAACAGCAAGATTGCCATAAGTGAGATAATTTTCTTCATTTTTTTTAGTTTTTTGTGTTGAATTTTATACTAATCGTTATTATAAGGAGTTCTGATACGATTATTTTGAATAATATCTATTTATGTTTTAATTTGAAATTAAGTGGTATTATTTGAAAAAACCACCCTTTCGGGTGGCTTTATGTAGAAACTTTTTAAAAATTATTTCACAATAACCTTGTAAGATTTCACAACTGATGTAGTTTCTACTTTAATGATATACATACCCGTAGGTAGTGAAGATGTATTGATTTCGGCATCTCCAGAGAATTTGCCCGATTTGATTAATTGTCCTTGAGCCGAGAACATTGTGTATGTTCCGTCTTCTTTAGCACCCGAAGATTTGATGTAAACATTTTCACCAGATCTTACAGGGTTTGGATATACTTTAATATCATTCACGACAGCAGAAATATCTGTTGTAGCTTTTGCTGACATTTTAGCTCCTGTTTTTGCAAAAGATGCATAAGGAGAAAGTGGAGAATTTGGAGATCCTTTTTTAATTAAATCATTATCCACAACTGCTTGAATACCATCTAAATCTGCATCGTTGATTCTAGAAATAAATCCACCACCAAGATCATCTAAATTATCTTTTCCGATAACATAAAGATCATATTGTGCATTGTTTGATTTTAAATCGACAAAATCAGGTTTGTCGTCACCGTCTGTATTCATCAGAGGATATTTCATCACTCCTGAATCCGGTGAAGTTTCCAAAATATCAGCAATACCGTTACTTCCTGTTGCAACACCAGCATCAATAACTCCATTATGATCTGCATCGATTTGATTGATTACAGAAGTCGGAATACCTGATTCAAATAAATCTAAAATTCCATCATTATCAGAATCTAAGTCTAAATAACTTGAAATTCCGTCACCTAAATTTGCAATCACCAACTGATCTCCATCAACATCATCATCTTCAAATTTTCCGTTGTGATTAAGATCTTCCCAAGCATCAGGAATACCGTCGTTATCAGCATCACCATCACAAGCATCAGGAATACCGTCGCCATCTGAATCAAGAACCGGAGATTTGTCATTTAATACTGAACATCCTTCCGCACAGTCAGGAATACCGTTTCCGTTGTTGTCAATACTGTCATCACCGTTCGGACATTTGTCGTTACAGTTTGGAACTCCGTCCTGATCATCATCCAACTGAACAAATGCATTATGAATGTAATATTGTTGAGCTAGAGTAATTCCGATTCCCGGATTGATCTCGATTTTCATTCTGTCAAACGCCTTTGTAGAAGTAAATCCTACATAAAACTGATTGGTTGCAGAAGTAAAAAACTGTCCGCTGAACAATCCTCCAGAAGTTCTGGATTCTGTAACAGTTGTTCCTTTATAGAAAGTAATTGTAATATAATCTAAAGCATTAATTGTAAATAAATTAGCACTTTTCGTCAACGTAAAACCTCCAAAAGTTCCTGCAGGATAATCTCCAGTGTTACTTTTTACGGTAAGTCTTACCGTTGGAATCAAAAGATTGATTGGTGAGAAATTTACAGTCGCAAAATTTGAAGTATTTGTATCTACAACATTTCCTGTGTTTGTAATATTTGTTAATCCGAAAAGAGTTCCGGAAGCGCCCGTCCAAGAAGCACCGGGAACAACATCTCCTAGTCTTGCCGTTCCAGAAGTCTGAATATTTTCGTTACAGTCGCATCCCTGAGGCTCTTCAAAAGCATAATATACTTTTAAAGCACCAAAGTTTACTCCGACAGTTTGTGTTATTTTAAGTCTAACCTCGTTAAAAGGTTTTGTAGCAGTAAGAGATATTTTTTGTTTATTGGAACCAAATCTCAATACTTTAATGTTAATAAGTCCCCCTCCATCACTAAGGTTTTTAGAATCTTGCAGTTGCCCGAATAAATAAGTTTCAACAGTTATGTTTTTTAAGAATTCTGCACTTAACAGTTTTCCCTGATCGTCAGGCTCGATTACAAATCCTGCTTTATTACCAGCCGGATATACCTGATTTTTATCTAAAACTCCAACAGAATAAGATCCTAATAATCCTGCAGGTAAAACAATTGATCCATAAGAATTTTTGTCTCCGTCACCAATTTTCTCTCTGTTGTTCACATAAGAAAGTGGAGCTAAGAAACTGCTGCTTCCAGATACATTTCCGTCTACACCGCTTCCAGCAATGATATCATCACAAATTCCATTATTATCAGTCGGAACTTTAGCAGGATCAAAGGCAAAAGCATAGTACACATTTAATGCACTAAACACAGAAAGTACGTTTACTTGATATAATCTTACTTCGTCAAACTCTTTTGAAGTTTTAAAGTGTAAGAAAATTCTTGTTTTACTCCCTCCAAATGCAGGAACAGAAAGCAACGTTGTATTTGTTGATGTTTCCTGAAGAACTCCAGCTTTGTATGTACTGATTCTAATTCCGCTTAGAAAACTTGCCGTGATAACGCTCGTTCCTAAATCTACATTAAAACCAGTAATATAACCTGCCGGATATGTTGTGTTTGTGTTTTTCACCGAAATACCGTTTCCACTTACCAAAGTAGCAAAGCTACCCATGCTTACACTGTTATCAAGATTAGAATCGATAACAGGATTCATGCTTCCATTGTAGCATGCTAAACAAATTCCGCTTCCGTTCACAGGTTTTGCTTCTACACCCATACCTCGTATAGGCGTGTAACCCTGACCAAAAGCCATTACAGATACTACAAGCGTCATTAAGAACGCCGTAATTCTCCCGAATAATTTTTTTGTCATTTTTTCTTGTTTGTTTTTGTTGTTTTTTTATTGATGTCTGTGTTTTTCTTAGTATAAAGCTTTCCAGTTGGTTCCATTACAACCTTCATGAGCATGTGTTGTAGAATTATATCTAATTGCTCCTTCATCTACTGATGTACATCCAGCATTTGCAGCGGACACAACTCCTTTCATTGAAATTCCTTTACTTACTTCCAGATCTGCAAAATTTGTAGCACTTGGTGTCATGTTAACTCCAACATCAGTAATTGCCGTACCTATTACTCCTGAACCTGAAAAAGTATGAGTCGTATTTGCATAAACCGTCTGATTGGCAATTACAGCATTGGCTCCCACACCAAATCCTATAGCTCCCGCTGCGCCACTTGCAGTGTTGGCACTACCAAAAGCATAATTGTTCACTGTTACATTATTACCCGTACCAAAGGCAAAACCTCCGGAATTTACATTTGAGTTACCCACGTTAATTCCGCTTACATTAACACTTGATGTTCCATTGTTGTTTCCCAGAACTACAGTATTTGCGTCTGTAGCAAAATTTGCATTTCCAATTACTTTCGCACCGCTTACAGCAGAGTTTGAAGCACCAATTGCCACTCCCGGAAAATTAGCAGCCTGAGCGGCAACTGTATTTCCTCTACCTAAAGCTATATTTGATGAAGAGGTATTAGAAAATGTATTATTTGATCCCCAAGAGAAAGAAGCATAAGGAGCAGAAGTATTTGCATTTCCACCATTTAATGTTCCGTTAGTATCCAAAATACCTTTCACATTATTACCTGTAGCAAAAACTAAATTCTGAACATCAGTTGTTCCTAAGAAATTACCCGATGCAATTGTAGCTCCCAAAGCAGCTGAAGTAGCTGTTGTACCTGCATTTCCTAAAACTTTCCAGTCATTAGATTGTGTCTGAGTAGCAGGAACCCAATTTGTACCATTGAAAGTCAAGACTTGTCCTGTAGTAGCAGTTGATGTAGTCCCCAGCGGAGATCCGTTGATTTTTACGACTGTTGTAGCACCTAAAGTTCCCGTAACATCTCCTGCTAAAGCTAAAGATGAAGCAGTAAAATAAGCCGGAGCTGCCGCTGAACCTGTATTATTTCCAAAAATAGAATTTGCAGGAGCATTGGTAAGATTAAATGCCAATGAAGGATTCGTAGAAGGGTTCGTTACGGTTGTAGTAAATAATGGAGACAAATTTCCTGATGAAAAACCTGTTAAAGTACCTACATTCGTTCCATCTGAAGTTCTTACCCATTTTGTTCCGTCGAAATAGTAATATCCAGTTGCTGTTACATTGATCGTTTGGCCAGTCGGGCCGCTATCCGCAGCTGTTACATATACCATTGCCCCACTCTGAAGAGAGGTATAGTTCTTTGCTCTTAATTGATTCCCAGTTAATCTTGGAGCAATAATTCCATCTAAAAATTTTGAATTCGCAGGAGATCCCACAACATCTAATGTTGCTTGAGCCTGGCTTGTATTTATGCCAACTTGCGCAGTTGCCAGAAACCCTGTAAAGGATAACATCGAAATAACGAATAATCTGTTTTTCATTTGTAATGATATTTGTTGTTTTTTGTGTGTTTTCTTTAAAAAATAGCAGACCGATAGCCCTTTCTCTTATTTAAAAGAGAAAAATCAATATTTTATATCGTTAAAAGCCTGATTAAACGGAGAGTCCGAAAGAAAGCCTTTTAGAAGGACTTTCAGAAAATATTTTATCCGGAATCTTTAGTAGTAAAGTATATCCAATCCCATTTTTGAATATCTTAAAATTTTTAAAGTCTACATTATAAGTTAAATTTATTCTTTCTTTCAGTTGATTTTGAGATGAAAATACATACTCTAAAACTTCTTTATGATCAAAGTCTGAATAAGATATCTTCAACAGTTCTTTATTTGTATCCTTACAATGATAAGGAGTGAATATTTTTTCAAAAAAATTATCAGAAAGTTTATTTTTTTCTTGATAAACAATAGAAGTATTTACCTTCTCAACACTATTATTAAAGTGATTAAAGGGTCTATTTCCATTTACAACATTTTGAGTAACAGAAATATCACGAGCAACAGGTTCTTGTTGAGGGATGCCGGAGATCTCGTTAGACGATTCGATTATCGTTAACAATGATCCAGCCTTAAGATTCCCAACAGCTAATACAATAATCCCACAATTAAGGAGAATAGTGAAATAACTTTGGAAAAGAAAGTAGTTTCTTTTCAAATTAGTGCGTGTGTTTTTTTTCGTATGCAAATATAGTATTTTTTCAACTTAAACAATGTTTTATTAGTAAAATAATTATAAAAACAATTAATTTAACTAACATTATTCAATACATAGTTTAAATTTTTAGCAAATAAACAATTATAATTAATTATAAATATTCATCAAATAACAATATTTGATTACTCATATACATGCCGCATGATTTTTAAAAGAATAAAATGCACAAAAAAGCCTGAGCAAATTGCCCAGGCTTATTATTTTCAGTGTAAATTGAATTATTTCAATTCTACTTCAGCACCAGCTTCTTCTAATTGCTTCTTAAGAGCTTCAGCTTCGTCTTTAGAGATACCAGTTTTGATTGCAGCAGGAGCTCCATCTACGATATCTTTAGCTTCTTTAAGACCAGCACCAGTTAAATCTTTTACCAATTTAACGATAGCTAATTTAGAAGCACCAGCAGCTTTAAGAATTACGTCGAATTCAGTTTTTTCTTCAGCAGCTTCTCCACCACCTGCAGCAACTACTACAGCAGCAGCAGCTGGTTCAATTCCGTACTCATCCTTAAGGATAGTAGCTAATTCATTTACGTCTTTTACTGTTAAGTTTACTAGCGTTTCAGCTAAATTTTTTAAATCTGACATTGTTGTAATGTTTTTGTTGATTATTTTATTTAATTTTTTGAGTCTAATTATTCAGCACTTGGAGTTTCTTCCGTGCTTTCTGCAGCAGGAGCTTCTGGAGCCGCCTCAGCAGGAGTTTCTTCTACAGCAGGCGCAGCAGCTTCTTCAGCTTTAGCTTCTACTGTTTCAGATTTGTTTTGAAGAGCAGAAACAACTCTTTGAATTGGAGACTGAAGTAATCCGATGATTTCTCCGATCATTTCTTCTCTAGACTTGATGTTTGCTAACGCGTCTAGGTTGTTATCTCCAACATAGAAAGTTTCTTGAACAAAAGCTGACTTTAAAGCTGGCTTCTCTTCTTTCTTTCTGAACCCTTGGATTAATTTTGCTGGACCGTTTGCAGTCTCAGAAACCATTAATGCAGAGTTTCCCTTAAAAGTCTGGAACATTTCAGAGTAATCTACTCCTTCAATCTGCTCCATTGCTTTTTGTAAAAGTGTATTTTTTACAACTTTTACTTTGATATTTTGTTTGAAAGCCTGTCTTCTGAATTCTGAAGACTTAGCAGCGTTCAATCCGTCTAGATCTGCTACGTATACTACTTTTGCATCCTGAAGCAAGTCTTTGATCTCTTGTATTGCTACAACTTTTTGGTCTTTTGTCATTGTCTTAAGGATTTATATTAGTTAACAGATTTAGTATCAATTGCAATACCTGGGCTCATTGTAGAAGACAAATAAATGCTTTTTACATATACACCTTTAGCAGCAGTTGGTTTCATTTTGATCAATGTAGAAATTAATTCCTGAGCATTTTCTCTGATCTTGTCAGCATCAAAAGATACTTTACCAATACCAGCGTGGATAATACCGTATTTATCTACTTTGAAATCAATTTTACCAGCTTTCACTTCAGTTACTGCTTTACCAATTTCCATAGTTACAGTACCTGATTTAGGGTTAGGCATCAAACCTCTTGGTCCTAATACTCTACCTAAAGGTCCTAATTTACCCATAACAGCTGGCATAGTAACGATAACGTCAACATCCGTCCAACCATCTTTTATTTTTTGTAAGTACTCGTCAAGACCCACATAATCAGCACCAGCCGCTTTAGCTTCTGCTTCTTTATCCGGAGTTACAAGAGCTAATACTTTAACATCTTTACCAGTTCCGTGAGGAAGAGATACAACACCTCTTACCATTTGGTTTGCTTTTCTTGGATCTACACCCAATCTTACAGCGATATCTACAGAAGCATCAAACTTTGCAGTGTTCACTTCTTTTACAAGAGCTGAACCTTCTTCAAGGTTATAGATTCTTCCTTTTTCTACTTTGCTTAAAGCTTCCTTTTGCTTCTTCGTTAATTTTGCCATTTCTTTAAGTTTTAAGCGTTAGTTGGTTTAGTTCCTGTTACTCTTAATCCCATAGATCTAGCAGTACCTGCAACCATAGAAAGAGCTGAATCCATTGTAAAGCAGTTAAGATCTGCCATTTTATCTTCAGCAATTTTTTGAACCTGAGCCCAAGATACAGCACCTACTTTGTTTCTGTTTGGTTCTCCAGAACCACCCTTGATCTTAGCCGCATCCATTAACTGGATTGCTGCAGGAGGAGTTTTAATTACGAATTCAAAAGATTTGTCTTCGTATACTGTAATTACTACAGGTAAAACTTGTCCTGGCTTGTCTTGAGTTCTTCCGTTAAACTGCTTACAAAACTCCATGATGTTCACACCTGCAGAACCCAATGCTGGACCTACTGGTGGAGAAGGGTTGGCAGCGCCACCTTTCACCTGAAGTTTTACCATTTTAAAGACTTTTTTAGCCATTTTTCTTATTTTTAATTTGAATAATTAATGAGTTTGGAAGCATTTATTATTCAGTAGGTTACCGCACTCACATAAAGTAAACCTACTTTTCGGACTGCAAAATTATGAAATATTTTTGAAATAGCAAACGGAATGACTTGATTTTTAGCAAGATTATCAAAAATAAATTATTCTTCCTAATAATTAAGTCGAAAAAACACGATTCAATAAAATAAAAAACCCTCCTAACTAATATAGTAGTATAGAAGGGAACACAAAATAGAAAAACTTAATTAAATTTTAAAGGAGCTTATTAATTATTAATCGAGAACTGATTCTGCTAATTTTTAAATCACTGAGGCTTCCTACCATATTATTTGTTCCATAAGTCAAAAACTGTAATGAAACCTTTTGCCCAACCTTTAGCCAAATAGTGGCATTACTTGTTAGAAAATACAAATTACTATTTGGAGGCATTGTTACAGATGGGTTTTTATTCCCCCTGTGAATCACTGTATTTGTTGTCGCAACACGTCCTGTATCTACATATAAAGCGGTAAAAGCATCTCCCGACGTTCCGTCAAAAGTTCCAGATCCACTTCCAGGTGTGGTAAATCCACAAACACCATATAAAAAGTATAATCCATCTTTTGGAACAGTATATACCCCGGTTGTAGAATCGTATGCGTTTTGAGGATCGAACTGTTCATCCAATTTCAATGTTGTGAATTCATTGTCATTCCAATCATTTGCGGCATTCATGTCGGCTCCTCCAACAGCATTCAACAGTCTATTTCCACTATCTGATGCCGAGAACGAATCTCCACCTGCTACTTTTATTAATCCATTTGGGTCAGCTACCAATAATTTGTCGCTGGAAATTCCTACAGAATTATTTATATTTCTAATTCTTAAGTTACCATTGGCAATATCCAGACTCTGTGTAGGATTTGTAGTGCCAATTCCTACAGTTATTGTACCCGTACCTAAACCTGATGATGCAAGAACTGAAAAGTCATTTGATTGCTGAACAACACTGGGAGCACCAGTTACTGGGTTATCCTTACTTCCGTCAATATGAAATATACCTTGAGGATTTATAGTATTAATTCCTACCTGAGCAAAATAAAATCCACTCATACCTAATAAAATAATTGATAATTTTTTTTTCATCTTCTTATGATTTATTTTTAAAAATCAAAAGTAGAGATGCTAAACATTTAATCAAAGTAAACATTCCTAAAATCTATTTATAGGATAATAAACAAAAAAAAGGAGTCGTAAATTTAATAACATAAATCACCATAAAAGGAAATTAAAGTAAGGTTAAATTGCTATACAATGAAAAACAAAAAAAATATTTGGAAAATTAAAGAATATTAAAAAAAATAAAGCGATGCTTAAAAAGTTAATAGTAATTACTAAAACAGAGATAAATGTTGATAATTTTCTTAAATAGTATTATTTACTCGTCTGTAAATAGCAAAAAAATACCACCGATTGGTGGTATTTTAATTTATTATGTAAAAGTATTTTAATTATACTTTTTCTACTTGCATAAAGCTTAACTCCATTGGAGTTTTTCTACCGAAGATCAATACAGAAACTTCAATTTTCTTTTTATCTTCAAGAATTTTTTCAACTGTTCCGTTGAATCCGTTGAAAGGTCCGTCAATTACTTTAACGTTTTCACCTACAATATAAGGAATCTCAACATCGCTGGCAAATTCTGAAAGCTCATCCATTCTGCCTAACATTCTGTTTACCTCAGATTTTCTCATTGGAACAGGATCCCCTCCTTTCGTTAAACTTAAGAAAGAAATAACTCCCGGAATGTTTTTAATAGCGTGAGGAATTTCACCCATTAGATCAGCTTCAACCATCAAGTACCCAGGATAGTAAGGCTTCTCTTTAGGAACTTTTTTTCCGTTTCTAATTTGAATAACCTTTTCCATAGGAATAACCACTTGAGTAACGTACTGCTCAAACCCTAAACGTTTGATTTCTGTCTCAATATAGTTTTTCACTTTATTTTCCTGTCCGCTGATTGCTTTCAGCACATACCATTTCAATTCGCTCATTATGGGAAAATACTTTTTTAGTTGAACACGTTAATTAGCATTCCAATTATGTTGCTAATTGATTTAGAAAACAATTCGTCAACCCCAAAGGTAAATAATGCCAAGATTACTGTTGCAATAGTTACGACAATTGTAGACGACTGCAAGTCAGACCACTTCGGCCATTCAACTTTATGTCTGAATTCGATATAAGAACCTTTTAAAAAATCGATAAATGAACTCATAATTTATATTTGCACGGGCACAAGGATTCGAACCCTGATCAACGGTTTTGGAGACCGGTATCCTACCATTGGACGATGCCCGTAGATAAAAAGCTTCCGAGAGTTTCCTTTCGGAAGCTTTATTTATTTTAAGATGATTAGTCTAAGATTTCAGTAACCTGACCTGAACCAACTGTTCTACCTCCTTCTCTGATCGCAAATCTAAGACCTACGTTAAGAGCGATTGGCTGTAACAATTCTACAGTGATCTCTAAGTTATCACCAGGCATTACCATTTCTACTCCTTCTGGTAAGAAGATCTCACCTGTAACGTCAGTAGTTCTTACGTAGAACTGAGGACGGTACTTGTTGTGGAATGGAGTGTGACGTCCACCTTCTTCCTTAGAAAGGATATAAACAGAAGCTTTGAATTTTTTGTGTGGTTTAACAGAATCTTTCTTAGCGATTACCATACCTCTCTTGATGTCAGTTTTTTCAATACCTCTCAACAATAGACCTACGTTATCACCAGCTTCACCTCTGTCTAGGATTTTTCTGAACATCTCAACTCCTGTAATAGTAGAAGTTAATTTTTCTTCACCCATACCGATGATATCAACAGGATCACCTGTATTGATAATACCAGCTTCGATTCTACCTGTTGCAACAGTACCTCTACCTGTAATAGAGAATACGTCTTCAATTGGCATCAAGAATGGCTTATCAGTATCTCTTGGTGGTTGCTCGATCCAAGTATCAACAGCGTCCATTAATGTTTCAACACTTTTGAACCACTGATCTTCTGTGTTAACAGGAGTTGCAGTAGCTGCAGTAAGTGCTCCTAGTGCAGAACCTTGAATTACTGGAGAGTTATCTCCGTCGAAATCGTAAGTAGACAATAAGTCTCTAAGCTCCATTTCAACAAGCTCTAACAATTCTGGATCATCTACCATGTCAACTTTGTTCATGAAAACAACGATTCTAGGTACATTTACCTGACGACAAAGCAAGATGTGCTCTCTAGTTTGAGGCATTGGTCCGTCAGTTGCAGCACATACTACGATTGCACCGTCCATCTGAGCAGCACCAGTTACCATGTTCTTTACATAATCCGCGTGACCTGGACAGTCAACGTGAGCGTAATGTCTATTTTCAGTTTCGTACTCGATGTGAGCCGTATTGATAGTAATACCTCTTTCTTTTTCTTCTGGAGCAGAGTCAATAGCAGAGAAATCTTTTTTCTCAGCAAGACCTTTGCTCGCTAATACAGCAGAAATTGCTGCAGTAAGTGTAGTTTTACCATGGTCAACGTGACCAATAGTACCAATGTTCAAGTGTGGTTTGTTACGATTAAACGTTTCCTTTGCCATGATGTAAAATTATTTATTTATTGTTTATTCAAATTTTCGGTGTGCAAATATAATGAATTTTTAAATATCAAAACCTTTTTATTTAAAAAAATTTAAACATTCAAATTCAAAGAATTACAAACCCTATATTTCTATGTATTGAGACTGCAAATTTACACAAATTTCTCGATTGAAAAAATCCTAATAACCAATTTCTAAGAAATCTGAAGTATCTGACTAATTCTGAATATTTTATGAGAAGTTAAAAAATCATAACGTTAAAATTTTATCGTAAAAAAACCATATTAAATCTTTTCTCGTACATAATATAAACCCATAAAAATTAATATTATGAAAAAACTACTACACCTTTGTCTGGCACTATTTACTGTCACGACAATATTTTCATGTGACGATTCTGATGACAATATGATGATGGTCGAAGAAAATGTAAAAGGACCGGATGTCATGGTTTACGGATTAACAGGTACGAATGAACTTGTT
>Ga0302167_10000747_pt1 | contig 14981 bp, 7 predicted proteins | sample I_Fen_N1_1_FD_193496 | JGI IMG/M metagenome (GOLD analysis project Ga0302167, IMG submission 193496) | Peat permafrost microbial communities from Stordalen Mire near Abisko, Sweden - I_Fen_N1_1 | ecosystem: Environmental > Terrestrial > Soil > Wetlands > Permafrost | place: Sweden: Abisko...
ATCGCAAGGTTTCATTTTATTATATTAGAAAAAATAGAAAATAGGGAATGAGAAAGAAGAAAGACGTTATTCTTGAAAATATTAAATTGTTTGGTGCAGGAGCCAAAGGTATCGCCATCGGAAAGACTGAAGAAGGAAAGACAGTATTAGTTTCTGGAGGGGTTCCGGGAGATACTGTTAATGCAAGAGTTAAGAAATCAAAATCAAAATATTTTGAAGCTGAAACTGTTCAGGTAATAGCAAAATCTCCGTTTAGAGTAGAACCAAAATGTATTCATTTCGGAACTTGCGGAGGTTGCAAATGGCAGAATATGAGCTATGAAAAACAGCTTGATTTTAAACAGGAAGAAGTATACAATAATATAAAAAGAATTGGCGGAATTGATGATTTTGAAACCGTTCCAATTTTAGGTGCTGAAGAACAATATTTCTACAGAAATAAAATGGAGTTTTCTTTCTCTAATGCGAAATGGCTTACTCAATATGAGATAAGTTCTGAAGAAAATTTCGGAAACAGAGATGCTCTTGGTTTCCATATTCCGGGAATGTGGAGCAAGATTTTAGACCTTAAAGAATGCTTTCTTCAGGAAGATCCTTCAAATGCAATCCGTTTGGCAGTGAAAAATTTCAGTGTTGAAAATGGGTTGGATTTCTTTGATGTTAGAAATCAGGAAGGCTTCTTAAGAACTTTAATGATGAGACAAAACTCTAAAGGTGAATGGATGGTTTTATTCCAGCTTTATAGAGAAGAGAAAGCGAACAGAGAGGCGCTTTTCCAATATTTATTAGAGAAATTCCCGCAGATCAAAACGTTGGTTTATGCTATTAATCCAAAACAAAACGATTCTATCTACGATTTAAATGTGAATGTTTATTTTGGTGATGGGTTCTTAATGGAAGAAATGGATGGATTGAAGTTCAAAATTGGTCCAAAATCATTCTTTCAAACCAATTACAAACAAGCTTTAGAGCTTTACAGAAAAACGTTAGAGTTTGCTGATTTAAAAGGTGATGAAGTTGTTTATGATTTATATACAGGAACAGGAACAATTGCTCAATATGTTGCCAGAAATGCAAAACATGTGATCGGAATTGAATCTGTTCAGGAAGCAATTGACGCTGCAATCGAACACGCTGAATTAAACGGTCTTACCAACACAACATTCTATTGTGGAGATATGAAAAATGTTTTCAACGATGAATTTTTGGAAAATCATCCAAAGGCAGACGTTTTAATTACAGATCCACCAAGAGACGGAATGCACCAAAAAGTAGTTGAACAGATCTTAAAATTAGCTCCGGAGAAAGTAGTTTATGTAAGCTGTAACTCTGCAACTCAGGCAAGAGATTTGGCTTTAATGAAAGATCATTATACTTTGGTTAAAATTTTACCGGTAGATATGTTCCCACAAACACACCATGTGGAGAATATTGCATTACTGATTAAAAAATAATTTATTTACATTTGAAGATCAAAATATTAATATGAAGTATTTTAAATTCCTCATACTTACCTGTTTTTTAGGTATGCTTTTCTCATGTGGGGGTGATGACGATATCTGCGAGAGTGGAGAAGGTACTCCAAGAATGAAAATTGCTTTTAAGAGTGCAGAATCTGGTAAGGAAGTAACAGTAGATTCATTATATGTAGCAGTGGATTATGGCTCAGGGACTAAGGTTCAATTGGGAAAAACTGCAATGGTAGCATCTAGATTGATCCCGTTGCGTGTTGACGATGCTCCTTACACAGATATTTATGTCAAAACAAGACTAAATAGTACCGAATCCAAGATTAGGGTAAACTATACAACGAAAGCTACATATGTTTCTCCAGGTTGTGGTATTAAAAAAACGTACGAAAATTTAACGACAGAATTAATTACTCCTACCGTTGTAAAGAAAGTAGAGGTAGACTTAAATCAAATAGAGAATGAAGACAAAACTAATATTTTCCTTCTTTTTTAGTATACTAAGTTTGTTGAGCTTTGCTCAGGAAAATAAAGAAGTAAAAAAAGAAAAATGGACGTATAAACCCAATTTTATGGTTGGTTTTGATCTTCTAAATGCAGGAAGTTCTTTCTTTTCAGATAGAAAAATGTATCAGGGATTTATATCATCTAAAATTAAAAATGATTTGCACGCAGTTATTGATGCAGGTTTTGATTCAAATATCTATCAGAAAAACGGCTATGATGTAAAAGCAAACGGTCCGTTTGTAAAGCTTGGGGTTTTCTACATGTTGGCTAAAGATGCAGAAAACGAGTTTAATGGGTTTTATGTTGGTGGTAAGGCGGCCGGATCATTTTATACTCAAGAATATATGGCAATTCCTGTCCGTGGATTTGGTGGTAGTACATCTTCTGTTGCTTTCCCATCTTCTACACAATCTTCTTATTGGCTTGAAGGCATGATTGGCGGAAGAGTTCAGTTATTTGAATCTAATTTTTATATAGACGTAAATCTTCAGCCAAAATACATGATATTTACAACAAAACAAGACGAAATTCAGCCAATGATTGTTCCCGGTTTTGGGAAAAGCTCATCTAAATTTGCAATGGGATTCGCTTGGAATATTGCTTATAAGTTTTAACGAATATTATTTCTAGGAGGTTTTCTTTGTCCTTTAGAATTAACCACAAGAATATTATATAAATTTTCCAATTCTTTTGGGGGAATACCCGCATCAAAATCTGATGACTGGTAGGTCTTTCCATTGGAAGTTATAAATATTTTTGATGATAAAGCCCTATCTGAATATCTGTGTGTTGTAGGTGACTCTAATAAAGATATTTTTGATAAATCTATCGTAGTTATTTGTTTCAGAATATTTTGCCATTCAATAGATGATAAAGCGGTAGTAGTATTACTTCCATTTACAGAAACTATTTTAGACGTTGGTGTAAATGATATTGTTCTATTTGTTCCTCTTGTTTTCTCAGTAACCTCTATTTTTTCAATTTTCTCACTTTTTTGTGTTATAATTGATTTATTTTCATAAATATTTCTTTTTTGTTGAGAAGTACAATTGATGTTGATTGAAATAAAAGAAATTATTAATAATATAGAAGATTTCATATTGTTGTTTTTTTATTATTAGGAGGGTTTTTGTATAAATTGTTTTAAAATTGTGCCAAAAACTAATATATTTGTAAAATTAATTAAAGATTTTGTTATATGAAACGTAAATTTACCTTTAAATTACCTTTTCTGTTTTTTGTAATGATATTTTGTTCAGTTTTCGCTCAGAAAAATGCTCAGGATAACATTGTTTTTGGCAAAAAATATACACTAGAGGAATTAAGAAAAACAAGTGGGTTCATCAGATGTGCATCATCAGAATATGAAAAAATGTTGCAGAAAAATGATCCAAAAAGAATGTCAGATGCTCAGTTTGAAGCATGGATTGCGCCTTTAATTGCAAATTCTAAAAACAATAAATCTCAAAGTGGAGGCATCATTACAATTCCGGTTGTAGTTCACGTTATCCACAGTGGTCAGGCATTGGGTACTGCTCCTAACATTACTGATAATCAGGTTAAATCACAAATTACAGTGATGAATAATGATTACAGAAAATTAGCAGGATCTCCCGGATATAACACAAACCCTGTTGGTGCAGACGTTTTGATACAATTTGCTTTAGCAAAAGTTGATCCTAAAGGTAATCCTACTGATGGGATTGACCGTGTAAATCTTTGTCAGACTTCTTGGGCTACTTCTGCAATTGACAGCTATGTGAAGCCAGTAACTATTTGGGATCCTACGAAATATATGAATATGTGGAGTGTGAATTTTTCTAACACTGATTTGTTAGGATATGCACAGTTTCCGTCAAATTCTAATTTACCAGGTTTAAATCCAAATATGGGTTATGCTGAAACTGATGGGGTTGTAGCAAATTACTCAACTTTTGGAAGTAGTACTTATAATGATGGAACATTCTTTTTAAATGCTCCTTATGATAAAGGAAGAACAATGACTCATGAAGTAGGACATTTCTTGGGATTGAGACACATCTGGGGAGATGATACTTGTGGTGACGATTATTGTGCTGATACTCCAACAGCTCATGATGCTAACGGTGGTTGTCCTACTACAATAGCAAGTTGTAATAATCCGTCTATTTATGAGATGGTACAAAACTATATGGATTATACCAATGATACTTGTATGAATATCTTTACAATTAATCAGAAAGATAGAATTACAGCTGTTATGAATAATTCTCCAAGAAGAATGGAATTAAAAACCTCAACTGCAGACATGGCTATTCCATTATTTGCGAATGATGCAGAATTGAAAGGTGAAAAAAGCTGTAGTCAGTCATCTTGTGGTACTGTGTCTCCTGTTACGGTACAATTCTTATTGTATAACAGAGGAACAAGCGCACTTACTTCTGCTGTTATTACATATACTGTTGATAATGGTGCGGTACAGACTATCAATTGGTCAGGAAATTTAGCACAGAACAAATATGCTATGGTTAGTATTTCTACAGGAGCATCTTCTGGTACAGTTGCAGCACAGATTACATCGGTAAATGGAACATCAGATCAAAGACCTGGTAACAACGCTTCTTATGTATTCATTGGAAATTCAGTTCCTGTAGCAAGCACTAATTTTACATTTGAGCTTCAAGGAGATCCTTATGGTTCTGAGACAACTTGGACATTAACCAATAGTGCGGGTGCTACATTGTATAGTGGAGGACCATATGCAGATGCAGATCCTAATATGCCTGCTTTATTAACATTTAACTGGGTATTACCTCAAAACGATTGTTATACGTTTACAATAGATGATGTTTATGGAGATGGTATTTATGATTTGGACGGAAGTTACAGAATTAAAAACTCTGCTGGTGTAGTAGTGGTTGCGGGGAATGATTTTACGGATCAACAGCAAAGAACATTTAAAGTGGTTAATGCAACTTTATCTACTAATGAAATTACTAAAGAGAAGAATACATTCGGGATATATCCAAACCCTGTAAATGATATTCTTAACGTTACTAATATCTCAGGTGATACCAAATTTGAAATTCATAATACAGTTGGTCAGCTTGTTAAGAGTGGTTCAATCTCTAACAACCAAATCAGGGTTTCTGAATTGTTAAAAGGAGTTTATATTATTACAATAAAAAATAAAAGTATTTCTGAAAATATTAAGTTCATAAAGAACTAATTTTTAGACCTTAAGTAATACTTAAGCCTCAGAATTTTCTGAGGCTTTTTTGATGAAATTATTGTAATGATTTTAATTAAATTGGAGGCTATAATTCCGTAAGTATTTCCAGAATTAGTGATTTGGTGAAAGTGATTATATTATTTATTTTGTTTGCTTATTTAATATAAAATTGATGAATTTATATTCTTATAAGCGTTTATATAATGTAAATGTTAGGCTTTTTATAAAAAATAAAAGAATTTATTTTATCATTCGTATTCATTTATTTAATTATAATACTACTTTAAATGCATGGATTAAGTAAAATATTTAAATGAAATTCAGTTATTAATAACTTTTTGTTAATTAAGTTTTTAAAGATTGAATAAAATTTTCTTAAATGCAAATTATCTTGAAAAAATGTTTAATTTTATTGCGGTTATTAATATAAAGGTTTTTTATGAGAAAAAGAATTATTACTGCCTTATTATGTAGTCTGATAGGAGGTTCTGCTTTAGCACAATGGACTCCAACTACATTTGAGAGAAAATCAACAGAGAGATTTTCTGTTGTGAAAAATTATTATAAGCTGGATCTTAATAAAATTAGAACACAGCTTAAAGATGCTCAGGAAACAGGAAGGAATGCAAAACCTGTAGAAATTTCATTACCAACATTAGGAGGTAAGATTGAAAGATTTGCGGTCTATAGTTTTCCTGTAATGGTTAAAGAATTGGCAGATCAATATCAACTCGGATCATATGTCGGTGTTGGGATTGATGATCCTTCAAAACAATTGAGATTTTCTGTTGCACCTAATGATTTCCAGTCTATGATCATTAAAGATGGAAGTTATGAATTTATAGAACCACAGGATGCTAATAAAACAGTGTATGCAGTTCATCCTAAAACAGTACCTACAGGAGGAAAAGGTTTTGCTTGTACTACTGAAGAAGGGCCAAAAGCTTTAGCGCAGATTAATGGACTTTTAGAAAACGGAAAAGCTTTCAATAATCAACCATCAACTTTTTCAAAAAATTCTGATAAAAAATACAGAACAATGAGGTTGGTTATGTCTGTAACAGGAGAGTATACTCAGTTTTTTGGTGGAACAGCAGGAGCTTTGGCTCAAATTAATGCTACAATGACAAGAGTAAATGGCGTTTTTGAAAAAGATTTTGCCTTACACTTAAATGTATTAAGTTATCCGGGAATTATCTATGCAGATCCTGCAACTGATCCTTATGCAACAGTTACTAATGCTTCATCTCCGCCAAGTAGTTGGAATACCTCTCTAAGAGATGTATTGGATGTTAATGTGGGACAAGCTAATTATGACATAGGGCATCTGTTTGGAGCTTCCGGAGGTGGAGGTAATGCAGGTTGTATCGGTTGTGTTTGTTTAAGTCCTGTTGGGACTACTTATGATCCTGTAGCAGGTTATGGTAAGGGATCTGGAATCACTTCTCCGCTTACAGGAAGTGTAAATCCGTCAGCTTCTGCACCGCCGTCTGGAGATACTTTTGATATTGATTTTGTAGCTCACGAAATGGGGCATCAATTGGGAGCTAATCATTCATTCTCTCATACGATGCAAGGAAGTCCTGTTCAGATGGAACCGGGCTCTGGATCTACAATTATGGGATATGCTGGTATTACAGGTGCTACTACTGACGTTCAACCACACTCTGATGCTTATTTTCATGCGGGTAATATTGCTCAGGTTCAAACTAATTTAATCAGTAAAACTTGTGACGTAGAAACAGCAATCACGAACAATGCCCCTGTAATTGCAGCTTTACCTACTTATAATATTCCTAAGGGAACAGCTTTTGTATTGACTGCTTCTGCAACAGATGCAGAGAGTGATCCTATGACCTACACTTGGGAGGAAATGGATAATGCTAGTGTTGTTGTTGATAAAAACAATTTAGGTACTACAACTTCAGGAGCAACATTCAGATCACTTACTCCTACGACAAGTCCAACAAGATATTTCCCAATGCTTTCATCCGTAATGAATGGGATTCTTAATAATAGTGGAAATACATGGGAATCTGTTTCGATGGTTCCTAGAACAACTAAGTTTGGGGTGACCGTAAGAGATAATAGCCCGATTGCTAGTCAACAACAGACTCAATATGCAGAACAGACTATTGTTGTAGGGAATGACGGACCATTTAAGATAAACACTCAATATGCTAACGTAAACGTTGCAACTCCAATAGACTGGGATGTAGCAAATACTGCAGCTGCACCTTATAGTGTTGCGAATGTTAAGATTGATTATACAACAAATAACGGAACAACTTGGACTGTACTTTCTGCTTCCACAGCAAATGATGGAACAGAGAACTTTACTTTCCCTGCTTCATTGAACGGGCAAGTAGTTAAAGTTAGAATTTCATCAATCGGAAACGTATTTTATGCTGTGAAATCAGTTACTGTTACTGCTTTTTCACCATGTGATGGTTCAGCACCTACAGGTATTGTAGCAAGTAATATTAGTTCAAGTGGAGCTACTATAAACTGGGCACCGGTTACCAATGCTACATATGTTATTCGTTACAGAAAAGTAGGACAAGCTACTTGGCAACAAACAACGTCTACTTCACCTACTGTTACATTGTCAGGTTTATCAGATGGAACAAGTTATGAAGTTCAAGTAGCGGCAGTTTGTTCAGGAACACCGGGTACATTCTCTGCTTCAACAAACTTCTCAACTGCAACAGTTAGTTATTGTGCTACTGCATCTAGTGATGCGACAGATGATTATATTGCTAATGTTAGTTTAGCTAATCTAAATAATTCATCATTGGCTAGTACATATACTAATTATAGTGCAAATTCATCTCTGCAGGTAAATTTAACAAAAGGTTCTACTTATACATTAACAGTTACGAAAGGATGGTTAAGTGGTACCGGACCATATTCAGGAGCTACATCTGCTTGGATAGACTTTAATAAAAATGGTACTTTCGAGGATTCTGAAAGAATTCTTACATCTACAACGACGAATCAAAGCCCTGTTAATGCTAGCTTCACTGTTCCGTCTACTGCAGTTACAGGTTCAGGACTTAGAATGCGAGTGGGAATGTTATATACTACTCAAACTAATGCTGCCATTATAAATGCTTGTGGAACATATAACACATACGGAGAATTTGAAGATTACAATGTGATAGTTACAGATGTCTTAGGTACAAATGATGTTGCTAACCCTAAAAATGATATTCAAATATATCCTAATCCTGTAAGTGATGTTTTAAATATTACTAATGTTTCAGATAAAGCTACTTTTAAAATTTACAGTGCTGCTGGTCAGCTTGTACAAAGCGGAAATATTAATAACAAACAGGTTAATGTGAGTTCTTTAATAAAAGGCGCTTATGTTATTACAATAGAAGATAAAAATATTTCTAAAAATAACAAGTTCATAAAGAAGTAGTAAAATACTTAAAAATATAATTTTTCGTGTGTAAAACAGACTCCAAGGATGCTTGGAGTTTGTTTTTTTTGTAACTACCTGATGGGTTTGTATGTATTTTTATTATATAAATCTTTTATTTTTAAGGATAATAAACGGAAAATAGCTATATTTGGCGGAAAATATAATTAAAAATTTATGAAAAAACTACTTACTATTTTATTTTGTAGTTTGGTTGGTGGCTCTGCTTTTGCACAGTGGACGCCGACTACATACAAGAGAGGTACAGAAATAAAGTACGCTCTTGTTAACTACTATAAGCTAGATATTAATGCAATTAAAGAAAAGCTTAAAAATGCTCAAGAATCGGGACCTAATGCAAAGGCTGTAGAAATTTCTATACCAACTTTAAATGGTAAAATTGAAAAATTTGCAGTATACAGTTCTCCGGTTGTTGTAAAGTCTCTTGCAGACAAATATCAACTAGGATCTTATGTTGGGGTTGGAGTTGACGATCCGTCTAAATACCTAAGATTCTCTTTATCAGGTAATGATTTCCAATCTATGGTAATGAATGATGGAAATTATGAATTTATTGAGCCGCAAAATGCAGACAAAACTGTATATGCTGTTCACCCTAAAACAAATAAAACAGGAGGAACAGGAAAAGGTTTCTTTTGTAGTACTACAGAAAACCCTGCTGAGGTAGCTCAGATTAATCAGATGTTGGAGCAAGGTAAATCATTTGCAAACCAACCAACTGATTTCTCAAAAATGTCTGATAAGAAATTCAGAACGATGAGATTGGTAATGTCTGTTACTGGTGAATATACTCAGAAGTTTGGAGGTACTGTTGCTGGTGCTTTGACGCAGATTAATGCGACAATGACAAGAGTAAACGGTGTTTTCGAAAAAGATTTCGCTTTACGTCTTATTTTACAGGATTTTCCAAATGTAATTTATACAAATGGTTCAACAGATCCATATTCAATCCCTTCAGTTGGTACAGCTTCAGCTAACGCAAGTAATGCGAATGGTTGGAATGTTCAGCTTCAGCAAACACTTAGTGTAAATGTTGGAAGTGCTAACTATGATATCGGACACCTTTTAGGTGATTCTGGTGGTGGTGGAAATGCAGGATGTATCGGATGTGTTTGTATTGATCCTACAGGAACACCTGCTACTTCTCTTTCTAAGCAAAAAGGTTCTGGATTTACTTCTCCTGGAGATGGTATCCCTCAAGGTGATAACTTTGATATTGACTATGTTGCTCACGAAATGGGTCACCAGTTAGGAGGTAACCACACATTCTCTCACGGTCTTGAATCGGCTGGAGTAAACGTTGAGCCAGGTTCTGGATCTACTATTATGGGATATGCTGGTATTACAGGTGCTACTACTGATGTTCAGCCACACTCTGATGCTTATTTTCATAAAGTAAGTATTTCTCAGATCCAAGCTAACTTAATCAGCAAAACTTGTGATATTGAGACTTCTATCTCAAACAATGCACCGGTAATTACTCCTTTAACTGCTTACAGCATTCCAAAAGGAACTGCATTCGTATTAACGGCTGCTGCTACTGATGCAGAAAACAATCCATTAACTTATACATGGGAGGAGGTTGATAATGCAAGTGTTGTAATTAATAATGCTAATTTAGGTACTACAACAACAGGAGCTTCATTTAGATCATTTACACCTACTGCAAGCCCAACAAGATATTTCCCTAAATTATCTTCTGTATTGGCAGGAGTTTTAGATAACTCAAATAACGGATGGGAGTCTGTTTCTATGGTTCCTAGAACAACTAATTTTACTGTAACGGTAAGAGATAATAACCCTGATCCTGCTCAACAGCAAAGTCAATTTGCACAGCAGACAATTACTGTAGGTAATGATGGGCCATTTAAAGTTAATACTCAATATGCTAACGTAAACGTTGCAACTCCAGTTGAGTGGGATGTAGCAAATACTACTGCTGCACCTTACAATGTTGCTAATGTTAAAATTGATTATACAACAGACAACGGAACAACTTGGACTGTACTTTCTGCTTCCACTGCTAATGATGGAACAGAGAACTTTACTTTCCCTACTTCATTGAACGGACAAGTAATTAAACTTAGAGTTTCTTCAATCGGAAACGTGTTCTATGCTGTGAAATCAGTAACAGTAGTAGCTTTCGCTCCATGTGACGGTACTGCTCCAGTGGGGATCACTACAAGTAACATTACTGCTTACGGGGCTACTGTGAGCTGGACGCCAATTTCAGGTGCTACTTATATGATTCGTTACAGAAAAGTAGGTCAAACTGCTTGGGTACAAACAACATCTACTTCGCCTACTGTAACGTTGGCGGGTCTTACAGATGCTACATCTTATGAAATTCAGATAGCGGCTGTTTGTTCTGGAACTCCTGGTGCTTATTCAGCTTCAGTGAATTTCACAACTGCATCAATATCTTATTGTGCTGCATCATCAGCTACTGCTGCGAATCTATTTATTTCAAATGTAACGGTTGCGAATCTTAATAATACTTCAGGTGGGGCTACTTATACAAACTTTACAACAAACCCTTCTCTTCAGGTTAATCTTACAAAAGGAGTTAGTAATACGATGACTATTACGGCAAACATTCCTGCTTACAACTTAGCAATGGTATTTATCGATTATAACAGAGATGGTACTTTTGATGCTTCTGAAAGAGTAATGAACTTCCCTGTAACGAATGTTTCTTCATTCACTGGATCATTTACAGTTCCAAGTACAGCTATCGAAGGACAGACATTAAGAATGAGAGTTCTTTTTGGTTTTGCTGGATCTGGTAATGCTGGATTAAATGGACCTGCAACATGGGTTTGTGGAGCTGGAACTAATTTCAATGACGGTGAAGTTGAAGATTACAACGTTGTTGTAGCTTATACATTAGGAACAAGCGATGTTGCTAATCCTAAAGATGGTATTCAGATTTATCCTAACCCTGTAAGTGATATCTTAAACGTAACTAAAGTTTCTGACAAAGCTACTTTCAAAATTTACAGTGTTGCTGGTCAATTAGTAAATAGTGGAAATATCAACTCAGGAAAAATCAACGTTTCTGAATTAGTAAAAGGTGGATATGTAATTACAATTGAAGAAAAAGGAAAAGATTTATTCAAATCTAAATTCATCAAAAAATAATAAAAATTCCATAACAATAATAAATCCTCAGGTTTTGCCTGGGGATTTTTTTATTATTAAAACATAAGTTATAGTATTGTGAAGTTTCCGTAAAAAAAACATTTCAATTGGCAAATTAATAACAAAAAATCATTAGATTTGTTTAATTAATATAATATAAAGAACATATGAAGAAAACCTTTACTTTTTTAATTCTTTTTCTGGCTCTGATAAATATAGGTTTTGCAACGCAATCCTATATGAAGGCAATGACGTTGCCTAATAGTCAGTTGAACAGCAGTAATACAATTACAAATAATCCCCCCTGTTGAAAGCGGATATTGAATTCTTAATTATTAAGAATATAAAAGTTATAAATGAATGTATTATGAATTTATTTTTTTAAAACAATTTGACTTATGAGAAAATTTTATCTTTTATTTTTATTTTTTCTGTCATTTTTGGGATTGAAGGCTCAGTACTGTACTCCAACGGGAGGTGCATCAAGTACGACCTATTATTTAAAAACAATCTCCCTATCTGATCAGAATAGTATTAATTATACAGCTATAGCATACCAAGCTTATGTTAATAATTCAGCCCAGGCAGTAAATACATCTCCGGGTGGAACTATACAGCTAAACTTGGCTACCAGTTCAAGTACTGCAAAATATTATGTGTACATAGATTGGAATAATGACCTTGACTTTAACGATGCAGGTGAAAATCCTATTGCTACTACAACATATTCGGCCACTTATACTGGAAATATAGCTGTTCCGGCTGCACAAGCTTATGGTTCTTACAGAGTAAGAATAGAGAATGGCTATATAACACCTGCTACTCCTATTACTGCATGTGGACCTAGTGCCTGGGGAAACTTTGTAGATTTTACAATTCAGGTAGGAGCTCCTCCAACTTGTATTGTTCCAACAGCATTAACATCATCAAATATTTTAGCTAATGCTGCAACCCTATCTTGGACGGCTTCGGTAACGACTCCGGCAAATGGTTACGAATATTATATGAATACAACAGGTGTTCCTCCTACTGGTGCAACTGCGGGAACAGCAGTTCCTACAGGAACTTCGGTTACAGTGGGTAGCCTTGCTGCTAATACTACTTATTATTGGTGGGTTAGAGCAATTTGTTCTTCTACAGATAAGAGTTTCTGGGCTGCGGGATCACCTTTTAAGACACTTTGTACTGCAATTACAACCCTTCCTTGGACTGAGAATTTTGATACTCTGACTCCGATAGGATCAGGTATTGTACCAAGTTGTTGGAAGCAAATAACAGGTACTTATGCATGGAGCTCTGCGAATACAGGGACTACAACGTTTAATGCGCCAAAATCTACACCGAATTATATGAGTATTCAATACGGTAATACCACTGCCAGTCAACTTTGGACACCGGGCTTTGCCTTGACAGCTGGTACAGCGTATGAATATTCTTTCTATTATAATACGGGAGGAACAACAAGTTCTTATATAGGATTTACAGGTAATGCATTAGTGAATACTTCACAGTCTGCTACAGGAGCAACAACTTTAGGAGCATTCATTACAGCAACACAAGGAACAAATGGATATGTATTGTATAAAGTATATTATACGCCTACAGTTTCAGGAACATATAATTTCGGAGTAAGCGTTAGTGCTACAAGTGCTCCTTGGTATTTAGGTGTGGACGATTTCAAAGTAAGAGTTGCACCAACATGTCTGGATCCACAAGGTTTATCAGTAGTGAACACTACAACTTCAAGTACTACAATACAATGGACGGTACCAACTCCGGCACCTGCAGGTGGTTATGATGTTTATTATACTACAAGTGCTGCAACTCCTGCTCCAACTGTTACTCCTCAATACACTGGAGTTACAGGGCCAACTCAATTAATCTCTGGATTAGCTGCAAGTACAACTTACTACATTTGGGTAAGAGCGAGATGTAGCTCAACTGATATTGGTGATTGGACAGGTCCTCTTTCGGTTTACACTAATTATTGTGTTCCTACAGGAGGTTCATCTTCAACAACATATTATTTGAAGAATATTACAACTACAGGAGGATTTACCAATCTTGCTTATACTGCTTCTACATATAGTGCATATGTGAACAATTCTGCAACAAGTTTCTCTGCATTGCCGGGAACTACTGTAGATGTTAGCATGACTACTGGAACAAGTTCATACTATTATTATTTATGGATAGACTGGAATAACGATATGGTGTTTGATCCTTTAACGGAAACGGTTTATGCTTCGACTACTTATGTTCCGACAGCAACAACAACAATTAACACAGCAGGTCGCCCTGCAGGTTCTTATAGAGCGAGATTTGCTACATCATTTAGTGGAGCAATCACACCTTGCGGATCGGCTCCTTATGGTAATTATGTAGACTATACTTTTATTATTAAACCTTGTTCTACTACAGCACCAACAAATGTTTATGTAGACACAATCAGCCATATTTCTGCAACAGTACATTGGACTCAATCTACTAATAATCTTAACTATAAAGTATATTGGAGAGAAGTAGGAACTACCGGATGGCCAAATTCATCTGCATTATTAGCACCACCTACAAACAGTTTTGTTATTCCATCAGGTTTACAGCCTGCTAAAAATTACGAAGCAATAGTAGTTGCTGTTTGTAATTCAACTGAAGGAACTGCTACTCCTGTACAATTTGCAACAAAATGTGATCCTACACCTCCGAATGTTACGGTAAGTAATATCACAACAACATCTGCATTGATAACATGGGCTCCTTTAGCTGCAAGTTCTACTTATGTATTAAGATACAGAATCGTAGGAAGCGGTGCTACAGGATGGAGCGCTAATATACCTTTACCGGTAGCTCCAGCAAATACTTATACTCTTGCTAATTTAAATGTATATACTTCGTATGAAGTTCAGATAGCAAATATTTGTAATGGAACTACACTTGTAAATCCATGGTCTAATCCTAAAGTATTTACTACTGAAAGAACTTGTGTATTGCCTCCTCCGGGATTAACGATTACAAATCTTACTCCTACTTCAGCAGTTGTGGTTTGGGATCCGTTCCCGGGAGCAACTTATATCTTAAGATATAGAAAAGTAGGTATTCCGAGCTGGACAAACGTGCCGGTTTCAGTAAATACTCTTACATTAACAGGATTATTAGAATTAACTAAATATGAAATGCAGGTTGTAAATGTATGTTCAGGTACGCA
>Ga0302167_10000749_pt1 | contig 14922 bp, 7 predicted proteins | sample I_Fen_N1_1_FD_193496 | JGI IMG/M metagenome (GOLD analysis project Ga0302167, IMG submission 193496) | Peat permafrost microbial communities from Stordalen Mire near Abisko, Sweden - I_Fen_N1_1 | ecosystem: Environmental > Terrestrial > Soil > Wetlands > Permafrost | place: Sweden: Abisko...
TATGTCACAAGGTGATAAGCTTTACGGAGTACCATTTGATAGTGGTGTAGCATCATTATTTTATAGAACAGATCTAATTGAACAAGCAGGATATAAAAAGGAAGATATGAACGATCTTACTTGGGAAAAATATATAGAAATTGGTAAAGCAGTGAAAGCAAAGACTGGAAAAGCAATGCTTACTCTTGATCCAAGTAGTTTAGAACAAGTTAGAATCATGATGCAATCAGCAGGTTCATGGTATGTAAAAGAAGATGGTAAAACAGTAGATATTGCTGGTAATCAAGCAATAAAAGACGCTGTTAATATATATAAACAAATGGTAGATGCAGGAATTACAAAACAAGTTTCTGGATGGGATGCATTCGTAGCAGCTTTCCAAAAGGGTGATGTTGCAAGTGTACCAACTGGTTGTTGGATTTCTTCTTCAATACAAGCTTCTGCAGATCAAAAAGGAAAATGGGCAGTAGCACCTATTCCAAGAATGGCAGCAAACGCAAAATCAGTAAATTCATCAAATAGTGGTGGTAGTAGTTGGTATGTTTTAGATAAAGTTGGTAATTCAGACTTAGCAGCTGACTTCTTAGGAAGTACTTTTGCATCAAGTAATGACCTAATGAATGATTTAGTACCTGCAATTAACTTAGTAAGTACATTAAAAACAGCAAATACAGGTTCAAATGTTAGTAAACCAGTTGACTTCTATGGCAATCAAGAAATATTCAAAGATTTCTCAAAATGGTCTGAAAAAGTTCCAGCTGTAAACTATGGTCTTTACACATATAAATTAGAAAGTGTTATGGCAGAAGGAATGCAAAAAATTGTTGCTGGAGCAGATGTAGATGCTACTCTTAAGAGCACACAAGCTCAAGCAGAAGCAGCTGTAAGCAAATAATTGTAAAATAACTATAATTAAAAAATAGAAATTTATAGAGACTATTTGTTAAAATTTTAAATAGATATTTAGCAAGTAGTCTTTATAAATCCTAAGGAGTTGAAAAAAATGAAGCGTAAAAGCGGTACAGGTATTAACAGTAAGGAAAACTTATGGGGATGGGCATTTATAGCATTAGGTACATTTTTAATTGGATTATTTGTATTTTATCCAATGGTGCAATCTTTTATAATGTCATTGCAAACAGGTAAAGGTAATAATTTAACGTTTGGTGGTTTAGATAACTATATAAGAATGGCTTCAGATGCAACTTTACTCAAAGCCATTGGAAACACATTTATTTATTTATTGGTTCAAGTTCCAATAATGATTGTTTTAGCACTTATTATTTCTTCAGTTCTTAATGATAAAAAATTAAAATTTAGCGGATTTTTTAGAACAGCTATTTTCTTACCTTGCGTAACAGGTCTAGTTGCATATTCAATTATTATGAAAAGTATTTTTGCATCAGATGGTTTAGTAAATAAATTACTTATGGCTATTCATGCTATTTCAGTACCAATTGAATGGGTTACACATCCATTTTGGGCTAAAATATTAATAATTATTGCAATTACATGGAGATGGACTGGTTATAATATGATATTTTATTTATCAGGATTACAGAATATTGATAATTCCATTTATGAAGCAGCTGAAATTGATGGAGCATCTCCATTTAAGAAATTTACAGCTATTACTGTTCCGCTATTAAAACCAATAATATTATTTACAACAGTTACTTCAACAATTGGTACGCTTCAACTATTTGATGAAGTTGTAAATATTACAAATGGTGGACCTGCAAATGCAACAACTACAATTTCACATTATATATATAATTTAAGCTTTAGATATACACCAGACTTTGGATATGCAACAGCAGTAGCTTATCTTATCGTAGTAATGATAATAATATTAGCAGTAATTCAGTTCAAAGTAGGAGGCGACAAGAATGACTAAGAAGATTAATTTAGCATTAAAGTATTTATTTTTAACCGTAATATCGTTAGTTTCTATATTTCCATTCTTTTGGATGATTATTAGTTCTACAAATAAATCAGTTGATATAACAAGAGGAAAGTTACTTCCAGGAAGTAATTTTATGGAAAATTTAAATAATCTTTTAAGCTCAAATTTAGGATTTGTTAATTCATTAGGTAATTCAGCCAAAATTGCTATTATAGCTACCTTACTTGCATTATTAGTATCATCAATAGCAGGTTATGGATTTGAAATATTCAGAACCCCAGCAAGAGATAGAGTATTTAACATTTTACTTTTGTCTATGATGGTTCCATTTTCAGCATTGATGATTCCATTATTTAAATTCTTTGCAAAATTGAATTCAACTCCATTTAAATTTATGGGATTAAATACAATAGTCGCTATAGTTTTACCTAGTGTTTGTACTGCATTCTTAATTTTCTTATTTAGACAAAATACAAAAGCATTTCCTAAAGAGATTTTAGAAGCAGCAAGAATTGATGGTTTAGGCGAAATTGCAATATTCTTTAAAATATTTGTTCCAACTATGAAAACAACTTATGCAGCAGCAGCTATTATTACATTCATGGGGAATTGGAATAACTTTATGTGGCCACTTATTGCGTTACAATCACCAGAAAAAAGAACAGTACCGCTTATCATTTCAACATTAGGATCAAGTTATACTCCTGATTATGGATTAATTATGATAGCTATAGTAATCGCAACTATACCAACTGCATTTGTATTCTTTGTAATGCAAAAACACTTCGTAGCAGGAATGACTGGTTCAATAAAATAACATTTGATAAATTAAAAATAGAAATAAGTGTGTTCATAGAATATTGGAGGAAAGCTTATGAATAAGGAATTTCAAGTACTTAATAATAAGATTAATGGCTTTTTACACGGTGGTGACTACAATCCAGACCAATGGTTAAACTATCCTGAAATATTAAAAGAAGATGTTCGTCTTTTAAAGCTTGCAAATTGCAATTGTGTTTCTATTAATATATTTGGTTGGAGTGCAATAGAACCAGAAGAAGGAAAGTATGCATTTGAGTGGTTAGATAAAATTATGGATGATATGGCAGCAAATAATATTCATGTGATTTTATCTACACCAAGTGGTGCAAGGCCTGCATGGATGTCGGAGAAATATCCAGAAGTTTTAAGAGTTAATGGTGATAGAACTAAAAACCTTCATGGACAAAGACATAATCATTGTTTTACTTCACCTATATATAGGAAAAAAACTTATGAAATTAATAAAATTTTAGCTGAAAGATATAAAGATCATCCATCTTTAATAATGTGGCATATTTCTAATGAGTATGGAGGAGAATGTCATTGTGATCTTTGTCAGGATGCATTTAGAAATTGGCTTAAAAACAAATATGATAATAGCTTGGAAAAATTAAATGAAGCATGGTGGACAGGATTTTGGAGCCATAGATTTAATAGCTGGTCTCAAGTAGAAAGCCCATCAGAAAAGGGTGAAATATTTGTACACGGGCATAATCTAGACTGGACACGATTTGTTACAGATCAAACAATTGATTTTTACAAAAATGAAATCGCTCCAATAAGAGAAATAACTCCAAGTGTTCCTATAACAGCTAATTTTATGGGGAATTATCCTCATATGGGTCTGTTTACAGGTCTTGATTACTGGAAATTTGCAAAAGAAGTAGATGTGGCATCTTGGGATAACTATCCTGCATGGCATAATGACTTTGAAACTACTTCAGATTTAGCAGCTAATGTAAGTTTTGTACACGACATATATAGATCGTTAAAAGGTGGTCAACCTTTTTTAGTTATGGAAAGTACGCCAAGTCTAGTAAACTGGCATGATGTTAATAAATTAAAACGCCCAGGGATGCATTTGTTGTCATCAATGCAAGCCATAGCCCATGGAGCAGATTCAGTTTTGTATTTCCAATGGAGAAAAGGAAGAGGTGCTTCAGAAAAATTTCATGGAGCTGTAGTGGATCATTGCGGACATGAAAATACTAGAGTATTTAGAGAAGTATCAGAAGTTGGAGATGTCTTAAATAAGGTGAAAGAAATTCAAGGGTCAACTAGAAAATCTGAGGTAGCAATAATATATGATGTTGAAAACAGATGGGCTATTGATGATGCTCAAGGTTTAAAGAAATACAAAAAAGGTTATGAAGAAAGCTGCCAAGAACATTATAAATCATTTTGGGAAAATGGAATTTCAGTAGATATTATTAATATGGATTGTGATTTTTCGGATTACAAACTTATTGTAGCACCAATGCTTTATATGATTCGCCCAAATGTTGCAGATAGAATTAATAAATTTGTGGAAGATGGCGGAACACTTGTAACTACTTATTTTACTGGGATTGTAGATGAAAATGATCTTTGTTTCTTAGGAGGCTTCCCAGGACCACTTAGAGAGGTTACAGGAATCTGGTCAGAAGAAATAGATTCATTATATGATAACGAAGCTAATCATATAAAAGTTAAAAAGGGCACCGTAGATGGATTAAAAGGTAAATATGAAGTAAAAGATTATTGTGATTTAATTCATACAGAAACTGCGAAGGTACTTGGAGTCTATAAAAATGATTTTTATGCTGATATGCCAGCACTTACAGTAAATGATTATGGCAATGGACAATGTTATTACATAGCAGCAAGAACTGGTGAAGACTTCAATAGCGATTTCTATTTAAAACTTATTAAGGATTTAAATATTAAGAGTGTTATTGATGGGAAATTACCTAAGGGTGTTACAGCACAAATGCGAAGTAATAAAGATAATAAATATACTTTTATTATGAATTTTACTGAAGAAGAACAAAAAGTAACCCTTGGAAAAGAAGAATATGTAGATATGATTTCTGGAGAAAAAGTAAATCATGAAATTATATTAAAAGAATATGGATTAAAAATATTAAAACAATAAGGCACTGGACTCGTTATTTTTTTGAATGTGCCTAAGAAGAGGGCAGATGATTCTAATTATTTATACTAGAATCATCTGTTCTTATTTATATGTAATAATCTAAATTGTGTAGGATTCATGTTAGCATGTTTCATAATTAAAAAGGGACATTCCTAAATTGTCTGGGATTCATGTTAGTATGTTTTTTAAAAGTGATAACAAAGTTGGATTCGCTATTAAAGCCACATTCAAAAGCAATTTCTTTTATTAACATGTTTGAAGTTTTAAGAAGATTCTTAGCATGATTTAATCTTATCATTATTATGTACTCATAGGGTGAGTAGCCAGTCTCCTTTTTAAAGAGTCTGCTAAAATGGAAAGGACTTATAGAAACACTATTTGCTATATCTTCTAAAGAAATTTTATTTTTAAAATTGTTCTTCATATAAGAAATAGAATTATTTACAAAGGTTGAGTTTGATGAAGTACTGTTAAAATTTCCATTGGATAAATTTAATAACTCGGCAAGAATTCTTTGAATTTTACAAGAAATCAATGGTTCATTAATCATTTGACTTTCTTTAAATGAATTGATTATAGAATTTAAAGAATCAGGTATTAATGAAGAGGTAGCTGGAAAAACTACATGAGTATTATCTTGCTTTATTAAATTAAAGTAATCAAAAATAACATTGCCATCAAAGTGCATCCAAAGAGTTTCGAGCGAGGTATTAGTTTCGTATCTATGCGGCTCATAACAATTAATTAGCAGGACATCATTTTCTTTAATAATTTTAGATTTATTATTTATAGTTAAACTTCCTTCTCCTTTGACTACATACATAATAAGAAAACTATTAAAATTTTCTCTTGATACTCTATATTTATTATCACAATAAAAGTGGCCAACAGAATTTATATAATAAAATAGTGATTTTGCTGTATTGCTTGGGGAATTGAAATAGATGTAAGAATTGTCTAAAACACCGTGTTCAATAGTATACATATTACCTCCTACTCGATTCCATAAAAACTTTGATTTAATCACCAAACCAAGCCGTAGCTTTTGGCGATTTAGTTCTAATTTACAATTGTTTATTATATTATAGTTTAATAATTCTTATTATAACATAAATTTCTAATTATATTTTAAATAGCAATATTTATAAATAAATAAGCAATATATAGTAATGTAATTCTTTATATATGGTAATAAAATATAAGTATGAAATGAGCAATATATTTATATTTAAATTAAGAATTCACAATTGTGGTAGAGCAGAAATAGAAAGTTGAAAAAATTGGTAGGAGGAAAAATCATGAAAACAAAGATATGGGAAGAGGTAATAAAGATTCCAACTTATGCAGTTGGAGCTCCAGATAAAAATCCAATGTTTTTAGAAAAGAGAGTATATCAAGGAAGTTCGGGAAAAGTATATCCGATTCCAGTTATTGATAAGATTAATGATACAAAATAAGATAAGGAATATAAAGTTATATTTATAGAAAATAAATATTTGAAAGTAATGATAATGCCAGAACTTGGAGGGAGAATTCAAAGAGCTATAGATAAAACTAATAATTATGATTTTGTATATTATAATGAAGTAATTAAACCAGCATTAGTTGGGCTTGCAGGACCATGGATATCTGGAGGGATAGAATTTAATTGGCCTCAACATCATAGACCAAATACTTTTGGACCAGTGGATTATATGCTGAAGGAAAATGAAGATGGAAGTTGCACTTTATGGGTAAGTGAAGTTGATAGAATGTATGGAACTAAGGGAAATGCTGGTTTTACTCTTTATCCTGATAAATCATATATAGAAATAACAGGGCAGCTTTATAATGGAACACCTCAAAATCAAACTTTTTTATGGTGGGCAAATCCTGCAGTTGCTGTAAATGATTATACTCAATCGATATTTCCTCCAGATGTACATGCTGTATTTGACCATGGGAAGAGAGATGTATCTAAATTTCCAATAGCAACAGGTGTTTACTACAAGATGGATTATTCTAAAGGTGTGGATATTTCAAGATATAAGAATATTCCAGTTCCTACATCGTATATGGCATATCGTTCAGATTACAATTTTGTTGGGGGATATGATTATAGTGTTAATGCAGGTATATTACACGTGGCAGATCATCATATTTCACCTGGTAAAAAACAGTGGACATGGGGCAATGGAGAATTTGGAGAGGCGTGGGACAGAAATCTTACAGATAAAAATGGCCCATATATTGAATTAATGACTGGAGTATTTACAGATAACCAACCAGATTTCACTTGGCTAAAGCCTTATGAAGAAAAGAACTTTAAACAATATTTTATGCCTTATAAAAATATTGGAATGGTTAGTAATGCCAATATAAATGCTTCGCTAAGCTTTGTTTTAGAAGGGGATAAAGTGAAGATAGGAGTTTATACTACTTCTGAATATAAAAATGTAACTGTAGTGGTTGATGGAAAATATGAAAAATATTTAGAGGAAAAAGTAAATTTGTCTCCTGAAAATACTTACAATAAGGAAATTCAAGTTAATGAAAATGAAATGGAAAATTATTTATCTATTTCACTAGTAAAAGAAAATGGGGACAGTTTAATATCATATGCTCCTAAGGAAAAAACTATAGAAGAAATACCTGAGCCAGCTAAGGCAATTAAGGAGCCAAAGGAATTAAAAAATAATGAAGCTTTATTTCTTGCAGGTATTCATTTAGAACAATACAGACATGCAACTTATGAACCAGATGAATATTATTTAGAAGGCTTAGTTAGAGACCCAGAGGATATAAGAATTAACAACGCATACGGAGCTTTATTACTCCGAAGAGGTGAGTTTGATAAAGCAGAAAAGTATTTGAGACAAGCTATTACAACTTCCAAAAAACATAGTCCAAATCCTTATGATGGAGAACCACTATATAATTTAGGTTTAGTATTAGAATATAAGGGGAATTTGGATGAAGCTTATGATTCATTTTTCAAAGCTACTTGGAATGCTGCATATCAAGATAGTGGATTTTATTCAGTAGCTAAAATAGATGCTATAAGACATGATTATGACCTTGCCCTTGAGCATATAGATCAAGGAATTATAAGAAATTATCATAGTAGTAAGGCTAGAAATTTAAAATGTGGAATTCTTAGAAAGCTTGGTAAGTTTGAAGAAAGTGAAAAATTAGCTTTGGAAACTAAGGAAATAGATAAGCTTAATCATGGAGCAAGAAATGAATTATATTTAATAGCTAAAGAAAGTAATAATGAAGAGGAAGAAAAGGCTATATTAAAAGAATTAAATAAGGTAATGAGAAATGATGTTCATAGTTATATTATACTTGCAAATGAATATGGAAGCGCTGGATTTTATGAGGAAGCTATTGATGTAATAGATAGATATATAATTAATAACGAAGATATATATCCAATGGCTTTTTATTACAAAGCATATTATCTAGAAAAACTTGGACAAACAATGGATGCCAAAAAAGAATATGAACTCGGAGATAATGCTAATAGTGATTATTGTTTTCCAAACACCTTAGAAGATCTATTAGTTCTAAAAGCAGCAACTAATAGAGATGAGGCTGGAAGTAAAGCATATTATTATTTAGGAAATTTTCTTCTTGATAAGAAACAAAATACTAAAGCACGTGAGTGTTTTGAAAAATCAGTTGACTTAGATGATAGATTCCCAACTGTATATAGGAATTTAGCACTTGTTTATTATAATAAGGAAAATAGAAAAATCGATGCAAGGAAATGTTTAGAAAAGGCATTTTCATTAAATAAAGAGGATGCAAGGGTATTACTTGAATTAGATCAATTATATAAAAAATTAAATGTTTCAATTGATGACAGATTTAATTTATTGAATCAAAATCTTGAAGTAGTTAAAAAGAGGGATGATTTATATATTGAATATCTAACTTTATTAAATTCAAAAAAAGAATATGAACAAGTATTAAAGCTTTTAAGTGAAAGAATATTTCATCCATGGGAAGGAGGAGAAGGAAAGGTAACTAAACAATATGTTTATGCAAATTTAGTAATTGGTAAGATTTTAATAAAGGAAAGGAAATATGAGGAATCTATAGAATATTTAATAAATGCACTATCATATCCACATAATTTAGGCGAAGGAAAATTACAAGGAGCATGCGATAATGATATAAATTATTACCTTGGCTATGCTTATGAATGTGTTAATGAAAAAGAACAAGCTAGAAAATATTATGAAAGAGCTACAATTGGGTTAGACGTTCCAGTAAGTGCAATGTTTTATAATGACCAACCACCGGAAAGCATATTTTATCAGGGGCTTGCTTTATTAAAACTTAATAAGTCTGATGAGGCTAAAGGCAGATTTAATAAACTAATAGATTATGGTGAAAAGCATTTATTTGATAATGTGAAAATAGATTATTTTGCAGTTTCACTTCCTGATTTCTCAATATTTGATGAAGATCTAGATAAAAGAAATCAAATTCATTGCTATTATTTAATGGGACTTGGACACTTTGGTATGAAGAATTATTTTAAGGCGAAAGAAAATTTAGAAAAAGCATTAGAACTAGACATTAATAATCAAGGCGTTTTGAACTTTTTACAAGAATTAGAAACAAAATAATAATATGTAGAGGTGATACATGTGAGAGAATATTGTATTGATGTAAGAAATGATGAAAAGAAAATTTATAATAAAAGTGATAAATTCTTTGGCACTGATAATAAAGGTAATACTATAGGCTTTACAAATTATTATATGAAGTTTAATGACAAGCCTTTCTTTGGAATAAGTGGTGAATTTCATTTTAGCCGTTTTGATGAAAAGTATTGGGAAGAAGAAATCGTTAAAATGAAATTAGGTGGTATCAATATTATTGCGACTTATATTTTTTGGAATCATCACGAAGAAATTGAAGGCATCTTTGATTGGGATGGAAATAAAAATTTAAGACTATTTATTGAACTTTGCAATAAAAATAATATGTACGTAATAATAAGAATTGGACCATTTTGTCATGGGGAAGTAAGAAATGGTGGTATTCCAGATTGGTTATTTGGAAGACCTTTTGAGATAAGAAGTAATGATGAAGGATATTTATTCTATGTAAATAGATTATATAAGGAAATACAAAATCAAGTTCAAGGATTGTTATTTAAAGATGGAGGTCCTATAATAGGAACTCAAATTGAAAATGAATACATGCATGCTGGAGCACCTTGGGAGATAACAAATGGGACAAGTGGTGAATGGATATCTGGTGGAAAACAAGGAAATGATCATATGATGAAGTTAAAAAATATGGCAGTAGAAATAGGTATTGAAACTCCTTTTTATACATGCACAGGATGGGGAGGTGCTGCAACACCAACAGAAGAAATGCTTCCATTATGGGGAGGATATGCTTTTTGGCCTTGGATTTTCTATGATGAGTCAATAAAAGAACATCCAGCAACGCCAGAATATATATTTAGAGATTATCACAATAATGAAATTCCAAAATGTTATAACTTTGAACCAACCTATGAACCAGAAAGCTTTCCATACTCTTGCTGTGAAATTGGAGGCGGAATGACTGTATTTTACAAATATAGATTTAAACTTCCTACAGAAAGTGTTCCAGCTATGGCAGCAGTAAAACTAGCAGGAGGCTGTAATTTTATAGGATATTATATGTATCACGGAGGATCTAATCCTAAGGGGAAAGTTAATCCTTATCTAAATGAAATTTCTACACCTAAGATATCATATGATTTTCAAGCTGCCTTAGGAGAGTATGGACAAGTAAGGGATTCATATAGAGAATTAAAGCCACTTCATTATTTCTTAAGGACTTTTGAAGATATAATTTGTAATACCAAAACCGCTTTACCTGAAAATGGATCAGAGATTAATCCGCATGATTTGGACACCTTAAGATATGGAGTTAGGGTAAAAAATGATTCTGGATTTGTGTTTATAAATAACTATCAAGACCATTTGGAAACAAAGAACCAAGAAGACTTTAATATAAAACTTAAACTTAAAAATGGAGAACTTAGAATCCCACAAGAAGGGAGCTTGTTTGTAAATAAAGATAGTTACTCTATATTACCATTTAATTTTGATTTAAAGGGGATTAAATTAAATTACTCAACAACACAGCTTATAACTAAACTTAATTATAATAATGAGGAATATTACTTTTTCTTCATACCTAAGGGGTCTAAGGGAGAATATTCATTTAAAGAAGATACTTTAGCAGCCATAGATGTAGATAATGGAAAAGCTCTAAAACATGATGGAACTATAATAGTTAAAGTTAGTGATGATGTAATGAGTAAAATTAAATTAGAAAATGCAAGAGGAGATAAAATAAATATTTGCACTATTACTAAAGAAGACAGTATGAATTTATGGAAATTAAATTTTAAGGGACAAGAAAGACTCGTTTTATGTAAAGAAACTTTGATTTCTATAGATGAAAAATTGAAAATAGAAAGTGTAGATAAAGAAGAGATAGACATGTGTGTATTCCCACCAATAAATAAAGAATTTACATGCAAAAATGCAGAAATAATACAATTAGAAGATTATAATGTGTTTAATAAATATGAAATCAAGGTTAAAAAGAAAGATGTAGTAATAGATGTTAAAAAAATAAAGGAATCAAAAGCAACTATTAATATTTCAGAAGAGCAATTTCATGGGCTTAAAGACATAATTCTTAGAGTTGATTATGAAGGTGATATTGGTTATGGATTTATTAATGGAGATTTAATAAATGATAATTTTTGCAACGGTAATACATGGGAAATTTCCTTGGGTAGATTTAAAGAAAAATTAAATGATGAAATGTACATTTATGTTTCTCCAATAAGAAAGAAGAGTAAAGTTACTAATGATACAACAATGGCAGGAAGAGTAGAAATAACTGAAGAGGAAATAGCTTATATTAAATCAATAAAGGCAGTACCAATATATGAAATAGAGCTCTAGAGTTAATTAGTCATTTCAAAATATAAATAAGCCTTGTAATAGAAATTTCTAATGCAAGGCTTATTTATATTTAAGATTCTATATATTCCTTTTGTGCGGGTATTATTACTTTTACTGTGGTTCCTTTATTTAATTCACTAGTAATTGTTACTCCGTAATCATCTCCGTAAAGAAGTTTTATTCTATCATTAACATTGTTGACACCAATGCTTGTGAAATGTTCATGTTTTTTAGAAGATTTTCTAAGGATGTTTTTAATATCTTCGTTTGTTATTCCAACACCATTATCTATAATTTCACAAATTAAATTTCCAGCTTGTTCATTAACAAATACATGTATTGAACCAGTTGATTTGTCAGTAAATCCATGAAAAAATGCATTTTCTATAAATGGTTGAAGTATTAATTTTGGAATGATATAGTCCTCACAATTTGGAACTACAAAAAAGTTTACGTTAATGTCATTACCATAACGAGCATGATTTATCAAAACATAGTTTTTTGAATTATCTATTTCTTCCATTATGGTTATCATTTCATTCTTATTGCTAATTGTATTTTGAAGTAGAGAAATAAATGCATCAATGGTTTCAATGGTTTTTTCTACATTTCCTTGCCACATTAGCCACTTAATTGATGCTAAAGTATTGTAAATAAAGTGCGGATTAATCTGCATTTGTAATGCATGAATTTCTGCTTTTCGTTTTGCCTTTTGCATTTTTATTTGTTCGTGAACATAATTATTTAAGCCATCGAGCATATAGTTAAATGCAGAAGATAATTCACGAACTTCATAACTTCCTATAACTGGGATATGGTTGTTAAAATCACCGTGAATTATTTTTGGCATAGTTTCTACAAGTGCAGAAATTGGTTTTGTTGTTTGGCGTATGATAAAAAATGTAATAACAATAAATATTAATGCAATCAATATACTAACCATAATGATTTCAGAAGCATTATATATTTCATCTAGAAATATATTTTTATCAATAGTTCCTACTATATTAAAATTATAGGTTGGCAAATGTTTTGCTAATATTGCTACATCAGAGGAATTAAGCTTTGTATTAATATATTTAATATTGTTATCTAGAATATTGGTTGATATATTATATAAATCTAAATTTTTACTTCCTATTTTAGATGTCAGATTTGAAGAAATAATAATACCATCATTAGACATAATAGTAATATTATTACCATTGCCTACAAAGTAATCATAATATTTTCTGAAATTATTTTCACTAATTAATACATAAACAAATCCATAAGGTTCTTTTGTAAATTTATCACATAATACTTTTATTGTTACTATTGTACTATAAGATTTTGTGGAGTTTGTGAAACCATTTTCTAAGTATTGGTATGAAACGATGTTTTTGTTAGTCAATGCATTTTTGGTAATATCAGCCTTTAAAATTTCAGAGGCATCTATAATAAGTCGATCACTATTTCCCCCTATATAAGTGCTACCATTAATTCCTACAGCTATTACAGTAATATCCTCAAAATCTTTTTTTTGAACTATATTATTCAAATTTGTAGCCATGTTATAAAGAGTTTTATACTCAAGTTGTGGACTCATATGTTCATCAGTGAAATATCTTTGAAAATCTGGAATATTATCAACTACATTCATAATGTTAATTATCTTGTCATTTAAAACAGTATAATTTTCAGCAATTTGAGTTAAAACCTTATAGTTTGATTTAAAAAAGGTATCAGCAAGTACATTTTTTGATATATTAATCGTAATCATGGCAGTGAAAATACATACTGAAATAACACTTATAATTACAATTGAAGCAACCCTAAAAAACAAACTAGTGGATTGAAGGTATTTTGAAAATTTTGACATAACTTCAGTATTCCCCTCCCTTTAGTTTGGCATTTTAATGCTATTTTTTCTAAAATTACTTGGTGTAAGTCCAGTAAACTTTTTAAAAACTTTACAAAAATAGCTGTGATCTGAATAGCCAACCATAGTACTAATATCAGAAATAGGAATATCTTGTTTTAAGAAATCACAAGCTTTTTCAATTCTAATTTTGTTAAGGAATTCATTAAAACCTTCTTTGTTATGAGAACTAAAATAAGATGATAAATAGTAATAATTAAAATTAAATAATTTTGATACATCAGCTAAAGTAAGTTGATCATCATAGTGAGCATGAATATACTGAATAATTCTATTAACCATATGAGAGTTGATTTTATTCTGAGATTTTTCTACTATTTCATTAAAGCTGATTAATAAAGTGTCATAATTTATTCTTAAATCTTCTGCATAATTGCTATTATCAATTTTATCGAAACAATCGCGTTTTAAATTATTTAATGCAATTGTGTCAAAATTTAAATATTCTAAATTAGAAATTGCATTGTAAAAGGAGTTTTGTATTAAAGTTTTAAGCTCAAATTCAGTAAGAGATTTATTAGAAATTGCTTTTGTAACATAATCAGTTAACATTTCAAAAGCATTTGAAATCTGCATTATAGAAATTGCATCAGAAAAACCTTTAAAATCAAATTTATCTATAGGAAGTGGAGTTTCAAAACTTTCTGAAGATAAAAAATGCTCATTTTTATTATAAAAATATTGTTGCGTTAATATTAAAAAATCTTTGTCATATATAGTTTTGATATTTGAAATATTATCAAAGGTTTTACTAAGCACAAAAAATATTTCTGGAAAAGTATAAGAAACTGTATTTGAAATTTTTGTTAATTTATTTATTAAACTATCTTGGTATTTATTTTCAAAATTTATTATTAAAACAATGATTTCGTTTTCAAAATTTGTTAGATGGATAATTTCATTTTGATTAACTTGATTTGAAGAAAACTCTTCATTAATCTGAGAACTAATAAACTCAATCACTTTATGACGCTTATCATAGCTTATAGACATATTTTTTACATTTATACCAAATAGGCAAAAAGAAGGATGAATTAATAAGTTATTTAAATAATCAAAATCAATATTTGAATCAAAACCAAGGATAAGTCTATTTAATATATTACTTGTATTAGATATTCCTTTTGAAGGTAAAGTAAGGTTTTGTATTTTGCTTGAAGCTTTT